>Ga0335082_10005321_pt1 | contig 14076 bp, 14 predicted proteins | sample Lox_Sample_41_FD_206718 | JGI IMG/M metagenome (GOLD analysis project Ga0335082, IMG submission 206718) | Soil microbial communities from Loxahatchee National Wildlife Refuge, Florida, United States - Lox_Sample_4.1 | ecosystem: Environmental > Terrestrial > Soil > Wetlands | place: USA...
CCGCGCCTGGCATGAATCGAAGGGTAATCCGCGCAAGAAGATTCTGATCCCGGACTCTGCCCACGGCACGAACCCGGCAACGGCGGCAATGGTCGGTTACGCCGTGGAAAACCTGAAGTCTGATTCCCGCGGGATGGTCGACATTGCAGCGCTGGAAGCGCAGATGAATGAAGACGTCGCTGCGCTGATGCTCACCAACCCGAATACCCTGGGCGTGTTCGAGCAGGATATCCATAAGATCGCCGACATCCTCCACGCCAAGGGCGGCCTCCTTTATATGGATGGCGCGAACATGAACGCGCTAGTCGGAAAGGCGCGTCCGGGCGACTTCGGCGTCGACGTCATGCACCTTAATCTGCACAAGACGTTCTCCACGCCTCACGGTGGAGGAGGTCCTGGCTCCGGCCCGGTCGCCGTCAAGAAGATCCTGGAGCCGTTCCTGCCAAAACCAGTTTTGGTGACGAAGTCCGACGGCACGCTCTCGTTCGAATATGACCGCCCGCACTCGGTCGGACGCGTGCGCGCCTTCTACGGGAACTTCGGAATGTTTGTGCGCGCGCTGGCCTACATTCAAGCCAATGGCCCCGACGGATTGCGTCAGACCACGGAAGACGCTGTCCTCAACGCCAATTACATCCGCAAGGGCCTTGAAGGCGCGTACGACCTGCCGTATGACACGCCGAGCATGCACGAGGTCGTATTCAGCGACAAAGAGCAGGCCAAAAAAGGCGTGCGCACGATGGACATTGCAAAGCGACTGATCGATTACGGATTCCATCCATACACGACGGCCTTCCCGCTGATTGTTCCGGGTGCTTTGATGATTGAGCCCACCGAGAGTGAATCGAAAGAAGAAATGGACCTCTTCGTCGAAGCGATGAAGTCCATTGCCGAAGAAGTGGAAGAAGATCCGCAAACAGTTCTCGATGCTCCACACTCCACACGTGTGAAGCGCCTCGACGAAACAGCCGCAGCGCGGAAGCCAGTGTTGAGATGGAAGCCGGCCTAAAGAATTGTGGATTTTTTGTTGTTGAATGGGAAACGTTTCAGGTCGACGGGTGGATTTCCAATCAACAATCAAAATTCAAACTATCCCACCGGTGACTTCGGTGCTTCCCGACTCCGTGTTCTCCTGTGATCCTCTGTGCTCCCTGTGGTTAAATCTTTTCATTGCCAGCAAAAGTTAAAACTGTCGAGGCCGCGCAACCGGCGGCCCTATTTTCGTCCGTCGAAAAACGCAACTCCGTGGTGTGCCTGCTTCTGGCAGTCATCACACTGGCACTGTACAACCCGGTCAATCGACATCCTTTTGTCAACTACGACGACGACCGCTACGTCACTGAGAATCCGCATGTCCGGCAGGGCCTGATCCCCGACACGATCTCCTGGGCCATCACCTCGACCGAACAAGCCAACTGGCATCCGCTAACTTGGATGTCGCATGCGCTGGACGTCTCGCTCTTCCGTCTTAACCCCGCGGGGCATCACTTCACGAATGTCGCGATCCACATCACAAACGTAGTTCTGCTCTTCCTTATATTGATGTGGGCCACGAACCGCCTTGCGCCAAGCCTCTTCGTCGCTGCCCTGTTCGCGCTTCACCCCATCAATGTCGAATCGGTTGGCTGGATCGCCGAACGCAAAAATGTTCTCTGTACTCTGTTCTTCTTTCTTACGCTCTGGGCGTATGGCTGGTACGCAAAGAGGCCGAGTTGCAAAAGATATCTCGCCGTTGCTGCACTTTTCCTGGCGGGACTTGCCTCCAAGCCCATGGTGATCACTCTGCCATTTGTTCTTCTTTTGCTCGATTACTGGCCGCTTCGGCGGGATGAGGCAGGGAAGACATGGGCGCAGCTTGCGATTGAAAAAATCCCGTTGTTTGCGCTCTCCGCCGCCAGCGCCATCATCACGATGCACGCGCAGCAATCAGGCGGCGCCGTACGGTCCACCACTGAATTTTCCCTGGGCGTACGACTGGCCAATGCTGTGTATGCGTACGCGATGTATCTCTGGAAGATGATCTGGCCAGCGCATCTTGCCCCGCTCTACCCGCATCCGGGCAATTCAATCGCGTCATGGCGCGTGATAGTTGCCGCTCTTGTTCTCCTCGCCATAACTGTTGTTGTCTGGAGAGTGCGGCAGAGAAGATACTTGCTCGTTGGATGGTGGTTCTTTCTCGGCACGCTGGTCCCTGTCATCGGCCTCGTTCAGGTTGGAGAGGCTGCCATGGCTGACCGCTATGGCTATATCCCGCTGATTGGCATCTTTGTCGCGCTCGCGTTCACTTTCGACGCGTGGCCACAGCACAGAAAATGGGTGCTCGCTCCTGCTGGCGTGGTTCTGCTTGCACTCTTATTCGCCACTTACCGCCAGATCGGATTCTGGCAAACCAACGAGCAACTCTGGACGCATACGCTGGCCGTCACCGAAAACAACTTCATTGCCGAAGATAACCTGGGTGGAGCGCTGATCCTTGAGGGCAGGGAAGAGGAAGCATTTCCTCACTTCGAAGCTGCAGCCCGAATCAAGCCCAACGACCCGATGAGTCACAGCAATCTCGGAACGTACTATGGCACGCACCATCAGCCGCGAGAAGCCGTGACGCAGTATGAAGCCGCAGTCAAAATGACGTCTGATCCCGGTTTGCTGGCCCGGACCTATACCAACCTTGGGGCCATGTACCGCACGCTAGGGGACGACGAAGGCGCACGAACCAGTTACCAGCAGGCGCTTCGCTACAACTCTGGCCAATCCAGTGCCTGGCTCGGCCTTGGTCTGGTGGAGCAAAAGCAAGGCAAGTTCGATGAAGCGATCAGCAATCTCAATCGTGCCATCGAACTGCAGCCGAGCGCAGAAGCCTTCGCCGCCATGGGTAGCATCCTGGCACAATCTGGACGCAATTCGGAAGCACTTGTGGCCTATGAGCAGGCACTGAAGATCTCTCCCGACCTCACTGCTGTGCAGCAGGCAGCCGCCGCGCTTCGCCAAAAGGTCAACCTTCCCAAGCTCAATAACGAGCCTTTCTGGAAGTGACCGCGGCATCCTGTTCTAGACTTTTCACGCGTGCCACTGTCCTAACTGGGAACTTTCACGTTTGCCCATGCGTCCATTATGCTAGTGAGGTATGACGCTTCTGGACGCGAAAGACTTTGATCCGGAAAAAGAATCAAGAAAGCGCAAGCGCCTTGTCTTGATCATCACCGTAATCGTAATCATCCTTTGCCTGGGATGGTGGTTCCGCTACTGGCGCGAAGAGCACATTGTCGGCAAGTTTTTCGACTCGCTGCAGAAGCAGGACTTCAAGACCGCTTATGGCATTTGGATGCACGATCCCAATTGGGCGGCCCACCCTGGAGATCATGCGAAATACCCATTTAACGAGTTCTATCGCGACTGGGGACCGGGCGGCGAATGGGGCACGATCAAGACGCAGAAAGTCTACGGCGCGAGCACGTGTCCCGGTCCCAGCAGCGGTGTGGTCGTCGATGTCATCGTCAATGATCGTTCCCAGCACGCGCAGGTCTGGGTCGAGAAGTCCGATCACACATTGAGCTTCCCGCCTTGCGAGCTGCTCTTCCATTAGACGGTCTCTCTGTATCGAATGCGGAACATTTCAAACCTTTTCGCATGAACCGAGCAGCCTGGGATAAATCAGGCGGCCATTGGAGTGATTCCGTAACATCGCGCCAGGTCGTTGATGTTTACTCGCAGTGCGGCCCAATAGCGTGACGCTTGCGTGCCGTAATTTCCCCTCGTCAGGACCTGGTTAACGCGCCGCGCGCTGTCCATCACCTGCTCCATCTGCGCCTTCGTCTCGAGATAGTTCGACGTGGGATCAAATTTCCGCCGTAGGCGGTTGGTGGAACGATTCAGGTCGTCCATGGCGTCTTCCAAATCATTCTTTGTTTGTTTCGCCTGGTCCTGGCGAGCTTGCGTATTGGAGGCATTCGATTGACGACGACGTGTTGTCGTTCCGCTTGTCTGTGCAGATTGCGCCCGTGAACGAGCCTCGTCTCCTTGGTTGTCCAGGTACTTCTGAAACTCGTCGACACCGTCTTCGACTTTGCGGATTTCGTCTGCCACCTGGGCCTTCGTAAATTTGCCCAGCTGCGCATGAGAAATGCGAAGGCCTGACATACAAAAGACGAGGCAGATGAGAATCAGAAATGGTCTACGCATGGTCACTCTCCACTTGGGCGGAATGATTCCCCATTATCCTTGCGACATCGTAGATTGAGTCATCTGGGTTGCCATCTGGCTTTTCGTACAGTTATTTTGGGAATTGAATCGAGTGCTCCACCGCACAGCATGTATGATTTCTGTCAAACAAGAACTCTTGCTGGCTTTTGATTCCCTTTGGACGACAATGCCCCCTCTTGGACTTGGCGTCCCGTCTGGCTTGTGCGCTCCGGAGCTCTTCGTCACTGCTTTTCCGAGGAAAGCCACGAAACGGTACAGAGTCTATAATTGCGCGCACGCATGGTTCTTGCTGCCGGCGCTAAACTCGGGCCGTATAAAATTCAATCGCCGCTGGGTGCGGGCGGTATGGGCGAAGTGTATCGCGCCACAGACACGAAGCTGGGACGCGATATAGCGCTTAAGATCCTGCCGGCTGAGATGGCCCAGGATCCTGAGCGCCTGGCGCGTTTTCGCCGCGAGGCCAGGGTTCTCGCCCAGCTTGACCATCCGAACATTGTCACGATCCACTCGGTAGAAGAGTGCGAAGGCATTCACTTTCTCACTATGCAACTCGTGGAAGGTGTCCCTGTGGATCGCCTGATTCCTCAGGGCGGGCTCCCGGTCGAGCAGATCATCGAAATTGCCAGCGCCCTCGGTGATGCGCTCTCTTCGGCTCATGAGAAAGGCATTGTTCATCGCGACCTGAAGCCGGCCAATGTCATGGTGTCGAATGAAGGCCGAGTCAAGGTGCTCGACTTCGGCCTGGCAAAAGACGTTCGTTCCGGCAACCTGGACGATGCAACGATGACGGCGCCGAACAACACTCAGGTTGGCCTGGTTATGGGCACGCCCGCATACATGTCTCCGGAACAGACGTCGGGCCGTCCGCTCGACCATCGCACGGATATTTTCTCGATGGGCGTCCTTCTTCACGAGATGGCGACAGGGAGGCGGCCGTTCGAAGGAAATTCTTCCGCAGAGCTGGTTTCCGCGATTTTGCGGGATACCCCACCATCCCTGACCGAATTGCGTCCCGACCTGCCGAGCGATCTTGCGCGAATCGTGCGGCGATGCCTGGAAAAAGACCCGCGCCATCGCGTGCAGACGGCCCGCGATGTCAGCAACGAGTTTCGCGACCTGGCGAGGCAAACATCGCAGAAGGTGGCAGCCGAGAGAAACTCGACTGCACGGAGTGTGGCCGCGTCTGATACTGCCAGCACCCGCGTGGAGGAGGGCTTCTGGGTTGCAGTGCTGCCTTTCAAGTTCAAAGGTACCGACGCCGGCCTTGATGCGTTAGCCGAAGGAATCACCGAAGAAATCATCACAGGGATGTCGCGATTCCCTTATCTGCGCGTGATTGCCCATGGTTCGACGTTGCGCTATGCGATTCAACCTGCGGACTTGCGAACTCTCGCAAAAGAGCTCGGCGCCCGTTACGTGCTGGAAGGCAGCTTGCGTCAGGCAGGCTCACGGTTGCGCATTGCCGCGCAACTCGTCGATGCTGCAATTGGCACGCAACTTTGGGTCGAAAGCTATGACCGTTCTTTCGCGCCGGAGGCGATCTTCGACTTGCAGGACGATGTTGTGCCCAAGATTGTCTCCACAATCGGCGACACCCAGGGAATTCTGCCCCACAGTATGAGCCAGTCCGTATGGAGCAAGCCGGCCAACCAGTTGACTCCGTACGAAGCCGTTCTTCGCAGCTTTTCGTATATGCGACGAGTCAATGCTGAGAACCACGCTGCGGCGCGCGACGCACTCGAGCGCGCCGTGGCGCAAGCGCCGGGCAATGGTCTGGCGTGGGCCATGCTGGCCATCATTTTTCGTGAGGAGTATAACCACTCTTTCAACACCCGTCCGGACGCTCTAGGGCGAGCGTTAGATGCCGCGCGGCGCGCGGTGGAGAACGAGCCTTCGAATTATCTGGCGCATCATGCTCTTGCTTCGGTCCAGTTTTTTCGGCGCGAATTAGGAGCCTTTCGAAGTGAAGCAGAACGAGCAATCCAATTGAACCCAATGGACGGATTCAACTTTGGTTATCTGGGCATGCTCACCGCCTTCGCCGGAGACTGGGATCGCGGAGGTTCGATGTCGGAAAAGGCGCGCAGTCTGAATCCGCTCCATCCCGGCTGGTATTGGTTTGCTCCGTTGTTCGACGCTTTTCGCAAGCAAGACTATCGGCTCGCATTGGAGATCGCCCAGAGAGTCAACATGCCAAACTTCTGGCGCACGAACATAGCGCTGGCCGCTACATACGGGCATCTCGGTGATCTGGAATCGGGGCGCAGAGCCGTTGAAATGCTGTTGGCCGTGCGTCCCGAGCTGGCCAACTCTGCCCGCGAGGAGTGCGCGAAGTGGTGGAATCCGGATCTTGTCGATCAGATCATGGACGGTCTGCGAAAGGTTGGGCTCTCGATATAGATCTTCAAGTCATGGTCCGTTTGGCGTTAAGGCCGTGAGAGGCTGGTCAGGATCGGAGAGTTGATGCAGCCATGCAATCCCAGTGGACGGGAGGCTGAACGTCACGGCGATATTTCGAAAGTTTGGTGCTACTCTCGTTTTCTATCTTCTCTATGAAACCGCCATCCAACGTTAAGACGCCCGCGCAATACATCGCCTCGCTCCCTGCCGACCGTGCGAAGACGATCGCGACGGTGCGCGCACATGTGAACAAACACATTCCGCGCGGCTATGATGAGTGCCTCGTCTGGGGCACGATCGGCTGGACGATCCCACTGTCCCGATATCCGGATACCTACAACAAGCAGCCGATCTGCTACGTCGCGCTCTCGTCGCAGAAGAATTACTGCTCGCTCTACCTGATGGGCGCGTTTTGGAGTACGAGTCAGCTCGAGCAGCTGAAAGTGGCGTTCAAGGCGGCGGGGAAGAAGCTCGACATGGGGAAATGTTGCGTTCATTTCGAGTCGCCGGACGATTTGCCGCTCGCAGCGATTGGCAAGCTGATCTCGGCGATTTCGAGCGAGAAGTGGATCGAGATGTACGAACAAACACGCTTGATGACCAAGGCAGGGCAGACGCAGGCTGCGAAGAAAGGCGCCCGATCGAAGAGTAGGGCGGCCGCCAAGCGCGTCGTCACAAAGCATCAGCGGTAACCTTTTGCGGCTTACTCGCCGGTACCGGACCACTACGTGTGTAGAAAGTCAGATTTGCGGCTGACGCTGTTTTTGCGATTCTGATACAGCCTCGGCCGGGTAGTTGAAGAAAAGCTGATTGCCGTCTGGATCATCGACTACCAGGAGCCGGTAGCCCCAAGAACCTTCCTTCACCCGAACACCCTTGGCCTCAAGTTCTGCACGCAACACATCGACTGCTGCGATCGCGGCCTGATGTGAATGGGGCTCGACATTTAAGGAGATAAACATCAACCCCTTGCCAATTTTCTCTGGCCACGTGTCAGCCAGAATCAGCGCGCAGCCCTGCCGGTCGACCTGTGCGACATGCGTTCTGCCGTCCTCGTCGTAGTGCCAGGGGCTGGTGAAGCCAAGCAGGTTGATGTAAAAGCGGAGTGAGGCATCAACGTCGGCCACATGCAGGACGGGGCGCGCGAACCAGTCTGTCATGGCTATCTATCCTCGGATGAAAGAGTGCAAGTTCTAGGTGGTCTGAGGTAGTGCCGCGAGCGTTTTGGTGAGCGAGGTATCGTCGCCCATGTTCAGGCATGTCTTCGGCCGGTCGATTTGCCGCATCAGGCCGCACAAAACCTTCCCCGGCCCGACTTCAATGAATATCTCGACGCCCTGCGCGATTAGCAAACGCATGCACGGATCCCACTTCACCGATCCTGTTACCTGCCGCACCAGCGTATTGAGAGCGCGCACCGGGTCATCGACCAATGCGGCGTCCACATTGCAGGCCACGGGATACACCGGCTTGTTCCACTTGATTTTCGCCAAGTCTGCTTCCAGGTGATCCTGCGCCGGCTTCATCAGCGAACAATGAAAGGGTGCGCTCACGGGCAGCAATTTCGCGCGCTTGGCTCCGCGGTCGTCGGCCAACTTTGCGCCGCGCTCCACAGCGGCTGTATTTCCAGAGATCACAATTTGCTCGGGCGAATTAATATTCGCAGGTGAGCAAACTTCATTTTGCGCCGCATCCTGACAAACCCCAGTGACCTTCTCCAGATCCATCCCGAGGATCGCGGCCATCGCTCCCACGCCCACGGGAACGGCTTCCTGCATGTACTTCCCGCGGTTGCGCACCGTGCGCACGGCGTCGGCGAAACTAAATGTTCCCGCCGCCACATGTGCCGAATACTCTCCGAGGCTATGACCGGCGACAAAGCAGGGTTTGGGTATCCGCGTCTCCAGCACCCGGAGAGCGGCAACCGAGGCGGTTAGAATCGCCGGCTGGGTAATTTCTGTAAGGCGCAACTGATCTTCTGGCCCTTCAAAGCAAAGTTGCGATAGCTTGTAGCCCAGGGCGTCATCTGCTTCTTGAAACGTCTGCCGGGCCACCGGGTATTTTTCCGCCAGATCTTTGCCCATGCCGACAACTTGCGAACCCTGTCCTGGGAAAATGAGTGCGATCTTGCTCTCTGTCATATCAGAAGGGAACTTCTAGTTGGATTGTGCCACTGCCTCGGCCACGACTGGACGCAATGCGGCCAGTCCACGCTCGATCGAGTCATTGATGCCACGCTGCGAAAATTCCGCTGCCACGCGTACTGCGTTCTTCATCGCGTTGCTGTTCGATGATCCATGGGTGATGATGCACACTCCGCGCACGCCCAGCAGCGGCGCGCCACCATACTCCGTGTGGTCCAGCCGCTTCTTGAAATCGGTGAAGGCGCTGCGCGAAAGCAGCGCTCCTACCTGCCGTGTGATGGTTGCTTTCAGCGATTCCTTCAACGCCGTGCGAACGAGATTCGCCACGCCTTCGGAAATTTTCAAGGCGACATTGCCAACGAAACCATCCGCGACGATGACGTCCACCTGCCCGTTGTATAAATCGCGGCCTTCGACGTTTCCCACAAAATTCAATGGAAGCTGCTTGAGCAATTGAAATGCTTCGCGTGTCAGATCGTTGCCCTTGGTCTCTTCCTCGCCAATCGAGAGGAGGCCAACCCGCGGCATTGACCTGCGTCCGAACATCGCGCGGAAGTAGACGTCACCCATCACCGCGAATTGCGCAAGATTCTGCGCGTTGCAGTCGACGTTGGCGCCGACATCCAGCAGCATCGCCGGATTTCCGGGCGCCGTGGGAAATACCGCAGCCAGCGCGGGACGATCCACGCCCGGCATCGCACCCAGCACAATCTTCGCCGTTGCCATGGCGGCGCCTGTATTTCCAGCGGTTACAAAACCGTTGGCATTGCCTTCGCGAACCAGGCGCAGGCCTACGCGCATGGAGCTGTCCCGCTTGGCGCGGATCGCCTCCACCTTGTCGTCCATGGTGATGTATTCACTGGCGTGAACGACTTCAATGGGCAACCGCGCCGCAGAGTGATGCCGGTCCAGTTCGGTCTTAACGATCGTTTCCGGACCGATCAGCAATACACGTACTCCGTATTGCCGGGCAGCATGGATCGCGCCCTCGATTTCAGGCTTGGGCGCGCGATCCGAACCCATTGCATCCAGCGCGATTACGCTAGGCATGGTGTGCTGAAGCTAGCTCGCTTCTTCGACGTCGACGACTTCGCGTCCCTTATAGTATCCGCACTTCGGGCAGGCGCGGTGCGGCATTTTTTTCTCGTGGCAGTTGGGACATTCGGAGAGGCTGTGGCCTTTCAGAGCATCATGCGCGCGTCGCGTCGACGTGCGCTTCTGGGAGTGTCGCCGTTTTGGATTTGGCATGTGAGATTTCCTTCTGAGGGGCCAAAGCGCCCCAAATTAGCAGTTAGCACTTAGCAATTGGCATTTAGTCGGTCGAGCGTCGTCACGAATGGTGACGGACCGAGTGCTAAGCGCCAAGTGCTAATGGCAGGGTTTAGTGTTCCAGTCTTCCCCGCACTTCCTTCAACGCCGCCCACCGGGGGTCTTCCACCTCGGTTGAGCACGAACACTGTTCCTGATTCAAATTCTTGCCGCACTGGGGGCAAAACCCTCTGCAGTCATCGCGGCACGTTACTTTCAGCGGCAAGGCAAGAAGCACCTGCTCGCGCAATACATCCTCGAGCAGCAAGCCCTCGCCTTGATAGTATCCGATCTCAGCCTCTGCATCCGTGACCGAGAGCTCGTCGCGCCCGGCATCGGCTCCTAAGGGACGATACAGCAGTTCAAATTCCCGGCGGATGTCCTGTGGCACCGGTTCCAGGCAGCGCGCGCACTGCAATTCCAGGCTAGCGGCCAACTTTCCGCGCAGCCGTATGTCCTTGATGACCTGATGCTTGCCGTGATGCTCCTCAACCACCTCGGCGCGTCCCGAGGCCTTAAGCGGTCCCTTCTGGCGAGCTTCGCTTCCTAGGTCGATGACATCGGAAGTAAACTCCTCCGTAAATTCCAGCGGATGGAGTTCCAATTCTTTGATGTCGAGGAACATGGCGAAACCTCCCGGGCAATCGCGCCGGCACCGGCCCGCGGAAGCACGCCAAGAGGCGTAAGTACCGCAAGGAGCAAGACTTAGGATAAGGCCCGAGGTGCAAAAGTGTCAAGAAACGGAACGCTGGAACAAGCATGTCTTGCCGGAGTTCGACGCGTTCAGCAAGCGTCGACCCCGGCGTAAAACACGAGTGTTGGTCAGGATGCCGATTACCACCGGATGCCGAACGTTAGTGGGATCAGGTTTGTGGATACGCTGTTATATCCAGCATGGTGATACCGGACCTCCGCATATATCTTGGCATGGCTCTCACCCAGTCGATACGTGAGGCCGCCGCCAATATTCTCTCCGAATGCGTTGGCACTCCTGCTACCGGTAATGACGGTCACTTCTCCGATGGTGCATCCGTACCACCACGACCAGTATGGATCGCAGATGATACCCACGCCGGGAGTTGTGGTCTCGCCGGAGCGATGGTACCAGCCGATTCCACCGATAGCGTAGACTCCGAACTTCTGCCCAATTGGGAAGTGGACCATTGGATTGAACGTCCAGGAATATTGCCGTGCACTTGCCCCAGGTGTCTCAAGGGCCTGCTTGGTAGCATCATTAATCGGCAAGTCGTGCCACATGAATTCGGTATCCACGCCGAACCTGCTATTAAAGTTGTACCCGCCGCCAATCACGAAGTTGCCACCGGTATTGACGAATGAAGTCAAGTCGCCCTGCGGAAACCCAACGCCGCCACCGACATTGAACATGAACTTGCTATAGTCATCCTGAGCGTGCGCTGGCATCAGCGCCGCCCCTAGAACAATCATCACCATCGCGAAAAACAGCCCTACACGCGGCATAGAATTTCCTCCTGCTTTCACCATGCCATCCGCGTCGAGCTTCTGCGACTGTCAGAACTTATAGATCAGAAACACGAAGTAAGAAGACAACAGCGCCTTAACTGATTGTGTGGTTTTCTGCCACGTCGCGCGAGTACTATTCCATTGCTGCTCAGAACACGTCAGCCGACACGCTTTTCGCGCCAAGGCTCGCGGAAAGGCTGGTGCAAATGACTTTGAATCCGCCGGGACTTCCTGTCAGCCCGAACACGAAACAAACGAGCGATGTGTTATCGGTTACGAACAAGCGAATTTTGCATGTTGATGACGAAGACATTATCCGTGAGCTTGTCGGAAATCTACTACGGAAGGCTGGCTACTACTGCAGGGGCGCAGCTGATGGCATTGAGGCGCGGACGTGCTGGAGTCTGATCAAGATTTTGATCTGATACTCTCCGAAGTGATGATGAACCGACTAGATGGCTTCGGCTTGCTCGACCGTACCAAAGTTCTATATCCCGACATACCCTTCGTGTTTCTTGCGCCGGTGCGTGACAATGCCATTAAACTTGCGGCCCTTCGGAATGGTGCTTACGACTACGTTCTATTTCCATGCGAGATGGACGAGATCGTGTTTGCGGTGAACCGCGCTCTGGAGTACGGGCAGCTGAAACTTGAGAATCGAGCACTGCGAACAAGATTGGAAAGTATGACAACATAGTTGAAATCTGGAGAACGTACTCGGAGGAATGCCGCTACACAATGAGCCGATCGCGAACACGAAGACGGCTCTTACTCGCTCAATCCCAACCGTTCCACCGTCCGGACTGCGCCCTCCTCAAAGATCAGCCGCCGCTCGAGTGAAATCGTGTTTTTTCCCAGATATCGCGGCACGTACCACGCGATCAGCGCCACCGGCAAAGCTCCCAGGATCCGCAGTGGTTGCGCGAGAGCGGCCGACTCAAACTCTGCTGTCGATCCCACATAGATCAAGTACCCAAAGCAAAACGAAATGAGGATCACAATCGAGTGCTGCTTGAATGCGGGGATGCTGCACGTGAAAGGCGTCTTCCGAAAGCGAATCAGACAGACATTGATCAGCAAGACAGCCCACAAGATCACCAGCAGAGTGTGAAGGGATGCGACGCTCCAGCCCTCGAGGTACACGTAAACTGGAAATGTGATTCCGAGCGCCCACGGCAACACTGCGGCGAGCATTACCTTTCGCGCCAGTGGTTCGCATTCCTGATGTTCAGCGTCCAGCGTCAACTGGAAGATCCAGTTGGCGCGCAGATCCGATGGAATCTCAAACACGATCCGCAAGCCGAGAACGATCAGGAACGTAAGAATAAATGGGATCGAGAGCGCATCGGCCGTGAGGGCCGCTTCGCGCACAGATCTGACTTCTTCGAACGCGGCCATCAAAGCCTGCGACGCAAGTACCAGGCCCAGTCCGCCAACGCCGGTCAGAACCAGACGGTGTGCTTCGCTTCGCACCATGGTTTTAACCACAAATTGGGAGCAGCCCTTCTGAAACGGTGTTCGCAATAAGAAACGCTCCCACGCTCGAACCCTCCACGGCAAGGAACGATGCGAGATCACCGCCGTATCGGCGATTTCCGCAATCCGCACAAAGTGGCGCCGATACCCAATGGCATACGCACACAGCCCGATCCCGCCCACCGCGACGATTGCCGGCAGGCTCAACTTTGCCAACTCGACCATGGTTGGAGTCGCCCTTCCTCGTATCCACTGGCACAAGCTTACAAACCAGCAAGAGGGCACCAGAAAGGTCCAACCGGGCGCCGCGCCACGCAGTTGCTGCAACAAGTTGGGCACCGCAAAGCTCGTACAGAGCAGAGCCAGCAGATAAACAATAATCATCCCGCGTGCAAAAGCAGAAGCCCGCTTCAGCGCCGGCGGAGAAAACATTGCCATCAGAATGCCGAGCAAAGCGAAGATGGCGAAAAATGTGAAAACGCTCGCAGCGACTACTCCCAGCGCATGCACCACCGCGAATTTCACAAAGAATAGGAACTGAGTCTGCGCCGCTGTCACGACAGTTGGGAAGAGCACGCATGAAGCGGCATTCAGGTCGATGGCCAGCAGGCCGACAAGGAACACCACTGCCACCAAATTCGCCAGCAGGATCGTGCGAGTCGAAATTGGCAGGTGAACGAGATTTGCATAATCGCGACGGTCGGGAAAGATCGCATCCCACCTCCACACGGCAACCGCTCCCGTCACCGCCATCGAAAGCACTATGAAAAAGTATTCGTCAGAAAACGCAATCTGTAGTACGTCGACGTGCTTAATCCCTCGCAGCCATTGCAAGAGCGATCCGTACTTGTTGAAGAGCAGAATCGAAACAAATCCGCCTGGGATCGCCAGCAGCGTGAGCACCAGCCCCACGCCCAGGTCGATTCCTTCCGCATCAGAGTCCCCGCCGCCGCGAAAGAAACGCTCGACGAAAAGCCGCACCAGGCGCCCAAATGGACGCTCTCGGTAATACTCCCACTCCTGCCGCACCAAGTCGCGCAGCATATCAAGCCGCCTTCATCACACT
>Ga0335082_10005322_pt1 | contig 14076 bp, 13 predicted proteins | sample Lox_Sample_41_FD_206718 | JGI IMG/M metagenome (GOLD analysis project Ga0335082, IMG submission 206718) | Soil microbial communities from Loxahatchee National Wildlife Refuge, Florida, United States - Lox_Sample_4.1 | ecosystem: Environmental > Terrestrial > Soil > Wetlands | place: USA...
TCAGGATCCGCCGCACCTCATACACCTGCTCGGAACCCTTCACGTGACGCAAGAAGCCCAGCTCGGCAGCCTTATGAATATAGGTGTCGATCTGGTCGGACAGTCGCGCCTCGTTGCTGCTGGCCGACAGGAACAGCCGGACCATCTCGGCGATCTGTTCCCTGGTCAGCATCAGCCGCGTCTCGCTGCCCTGCGCGTCGAACTCGGCCAGCTTCTTGCGGAGCAGCGCCAGCAGCAGGCTCAGGTGGAAGGACAGCGACCGGCGCGGGATCAGCCGCGGCAGCGGTGAGCGGCCGTCTGCTTCGTCATCGCCGGGGTGCTGACGCAGGAAGGCGTAGCCTTCGGCCTCGTCGATGACGACCTGCAGCCCGATCACCGCGACGTAGTCGCGTACCTGGGCCTGCAACTGCAAGAGGTTGCGCCAGGCCTTGTCGTGGTCGTCGCGGTAGACGACGCCCTTCATCAGCTGCGTGACAGCCACCGGCAGATCGGGCTCGGTCGCGGTCGCCGGGCTCATCGCCGCACCTCCGTCGTTGCCGCCGCGCGCGCGAAGGTAACCCGGGGAATAGACACGATCCGCTCCCGTCCGTCCGGGTCACGCCAGCTCATCTGCTCGGTGTGCAGTTCGTCGAAAACCACCCGGAAGGCCTCGTCGGTCAGCGAGAGGTAGGCCACCAGCTCGGCCAGTCCATGCTGCAGCGGATGCTCGCGTACCAGCTCGGCCAGCCCGATCTGGGAGCCGCGAAGCAGGGCCCGGAGCACGCCACGGCGCAGCGGAGCGGGATCCACGTAGACCTGGTCGAACAGCGCGGCCAGGTCGGCTTCCTCGTCGGCCGGCCGGATCGAGCTGCTGTCGATGGCCGCCTTGGCGGCCGGCGCGTACAGCGGGCGCTCCATCGGGAGCACGAGATCGGGTGACGCGGCATCCAGCTCGGTCGTGACCGGGATGCGTTCCTCGCGCAGGCGCAGCGCATGCGATTCGATCTCGTGCAAGATGTCCATCACCCGGCGGTTTTCCGACCACACCTGATCATCGAGAAAGCGGCGGAGCTGCTCGGACAGCTGGCGCACCGTGGCCTGGGTCCGCTCGGCGGCATCGAGCCAGTCGTAGTGGATGTGCCGCAGGCGCGGATCCGCCTCACTGATCTCGGTCAGCTGATGGACGCTTTCCAGCAGGCGGTTCAGCTCATCCTGCCGGGCCTGCGAGAGCAGGAAATCGTAGAACGCCTGGAAGCTCCGGCCCTGGTCGGAATCGGCGATGGTCTCCCGGCTGCCCAGCACGTCATCGAGTAGCTCGCCCTTGGCCCCGTGCCAGGTCGCGATCTTTTCCCGCAGGTTGCGGTCCAGCTTCCTGAAGTTCTCCTCCACCTCACGGAAATCGGCGAGCAGCTCGCGGGCCGTAGCGGAGAACTGCTGGTACCGGTCCCGCAAAGCCGAGGCTTCGAGCACGTCAAGCTGGCCGGCCTGGACCCGTGCGATCTCGTCGTCCAGCTCCTGCCTCCGGCGGCTGAGCTCGCTGAGGCGCTCGTCGGGATCGGTCTCGGCACCGAACGCCATCTGCCGTAGCAGGAGGAACACCGTGTTCAGTCGTGACTCGGTACCCACGAACGAGCGCGCCTGCAGCCCGCGGATCCAGGCCAGCGCCTTCTCCACGGCAGGTGTGACATCGAAGTGGGGCTCATCAGAGCCCTCGGGATAGTACTTGCGCAGCCAGCCGGCCTCGGGCGCCGCCCAGTCGTCCAGATACGCCTTGGCCGGCCTGGGAAACGCGCGCTCGCCGAGCCGCTCGTTGAGCGCGTAAAGCTCGTCGTCCAGCCGGTTCGCCAGCTCTGCGGCGGAAATGGACCGGATGTTCTCGGCGACGAACACCTGGTCAAGGAAGCTCAGCACCAGCGGTGCGTTCTCCGCGCGCAGCAGCCGCCATGCGGGGCTGTTCCCGCGCAGCCAGCTGATCTCGTCGAAGCCCACCACGGTCAGCCGGTCCCGATCCTGGTCATGGTGCCTCATCGTAGGGCCGGGGTCCGACATTACGTCACCGGGTTTCGGCGCGGATTTTCTCGGTACGCGGTTAGACAGTCGAGACCGGCCGGGGGACGGTCAGGAAGGAACCCCATGGTGCTTCAACCCGAAGAAGCCGGCCGCGCGACGTCGGTATCCGCCGACGAGGCCGGCCGCGGCAGGCAGATCCGCCTGGCCGCGGTGGCCAGCGTGATCGGGACCTCGATCGAGTGGTACGACTTCTTCCTCTACGGCACGGCCGCGGCCATCGTATTCCCCGCGGTCTTCTTCCCCTCGTCAAGCTCCTACGCGGGCACCCTGGAGTCGTTCGCCACCTACGCCGTCGGGTTCGCGGCCCGGCCGGTCGGGGCGGCGATCTTCGGCCACTGGGGAGACCGGATCGGCCGCAAGGCCACGCTGATCATCACGCTGCTGATGATGGGTATCGCCAGCGCGCTGGTCGGCGTCCTGCCGGGCACGAGCACCATCGGCGTCGCGGCGCCCATCCTGCTCGTGGTGCTGCGGGTGCTGCAGGGCGTCGCGGTGGGCGGCGAGTGGAGCGGCTCGGTGCTGCTGTCCATGGAGTGGGGCAAGCAGAACAAGCGCGGGCTGATGGCGAGCTGGCCGCAGATCGGCGTGCCGATCGGGCTGCTGCTCGGCACCGGGATGATGACGTTGATCGCGCTGGCCGCGCCGGACGCGTTCAAGGCGTGGGCCTGGCGGATCCCGTTCCTGGCCAGCCTGGTGCTGGTGGCCATCGGCCTGTGGGTACGGCTGAAGGTGCTGGAGACGCCGATGTTCGCCCAGCTGGTCAACAAGCGCATCGTGGCCAGGCTTCCGGTGCTCGACGTGATCCGCCGGTACCCCAAGGAGATCGTGCTCAGCGCGCTGCTGCGGATGTCGGAGCAGGCGCCGTTCTACCTCTACACCGCGTTCGCGCTGGCCTACATCAAGGACCACCTGCACAAGAGCACGTACGTGGGGCTGGCCGCGGTCACCGTCGGCGGCGCGCTCGAGCTGTTCCTGATCCCGACCTTCGGCCATCTCAGCGACCGGCTGGGCCGCAGGCGGGTCTACACCACCGGGGCGATCGTGATGGGCATCGTCGCGTTCCCCTTCTTCCTCCTGCTCAACACCGCAGCCCTGGGCTTCATCATCCTCGGCACGGCGCTGATCGCGATCGCGCACTCCATGCAGTACGGCCCGCAGTCCTCCTACATCGCGGAGAACTTCCCGACCGGGCTGGCCTACGCCGGCAGCGGGCTGGGCTACCAGGCCGCCTCGCTGATCGCCGGCGGTCCGGCGCCGCTGCTCGCCACCTGGATGCTGCCGACGTTCGGCTGGCAGGCGATCGCGGTCTACATCATCGCGTGCGTGGTGATCACCCTGGCCGCCGCCGCCCTGCTGCCGGACCGCAGCCAGGCCGGCGTCGCCGAGGCGCCGGTGCTCGAACCGGCCGGGCGGGCCGCCGGAGGCTAGCCCGGGCCGCCGACAGCCGGACCCGTCATGCCGCCCTCGCCGTGTACGCGGGCGGGCGGGTCCGGCTCGCGGTCCTTCAGCAGTCCGTGATCAGCGCCGATTCAAGGCCGACCCGGAGCTTGGGCGGTACCGGCCGCTTGCCCGAGCCATCGGTGCCGACCATCACGTAGATGGTACGGCCGGTCGAGCGCACCTGGCCGCCGGCGCGCACGCTGAACGACAGGGTGAAGCTGGTCGAGCCGATGCGTTCGGTGGCCACGTCGATTTCCACCTGCTCGCCGTAGCGCACCGCGTCACGCCAGTCCGCCTCGGTGTGCGCCAGCTGCACGTCGAGGCCGTCGGCGTTCAGTGCCGTGTAGGGGTAGCCGATCTCGCCGAGGAACTGGGTCATGGCGTCGTCGAACCAGCCGAAGTACCACATGTTGAACACGACGCCCTGCTGGTCGTACTGGAAGTACGAGGTGGCGATGGGCACCGGTACCGTCACAGGAGGCACCTTTCCCTCCAGGTTTCTTAATAGGCGTTTGATTACCATCGGTATCGGCGGATCGGCTGGCGCCCGTCGCGGTCGCGAGAGCACGCGCCCAGTCCGTTCGGCCCCATCTGAACCCTTGTAACCAGCAGTTTTTTAACCTAGATTAGCCCACGCCAGGCCGCCATCGAAGGGACGTCCCGATGACCCGCCGGTTCGCGAGGCGGGTGGACTCAGCGGTAGCGAGGGTGGACCGGGTACTGGGGCGGCGGGGAGGCGGCCCGGACGAGCAGGCCGACGACGAGGCCGGCCAGGAAGCCGAAGACATGGGCCAGGTAGGCCACGTCGCCCGCGCCGGATGCGGCGTACCCGGCCGAGTACAGCCACTGCAGCACGAACCATGAGCCCAGGACCAGCCAGGCGGGGATACGCACCGGGATGAAGAACAGGAACGGCAGCAGCGACCAGACCTTCGCCCGCGGGTAGATCACCAGGTAGGCGCCGAGCACCCCGGCGATGGCACCGGAGGCCCCGATGAGCGGCTGCACCGAGGTCTGGTTGGCGAACGCGAACCCGTACGCGGCCACGTAGCCGCAGAACAGGTAGAAGAGCAGGAAGGGCAGCTTGCGGAGCCGGTCCTCGATGTTGTTGCCGAACACGATGAGGAACAGCATGTTGCCGAGCAGGTGCAGCCAGCCCGCGTGCAGGAACATGGCGAACAGCACGGACAGGGCCGGCTCCTTGTGGTACGGCGGCTTGCTCACGTAGCAGGTGTCCGGCCTGGGTCCCGGCCGGCCGGTCGCGACCCGCGGCAGTTGGTGGTTGGTGATGAGCTCGCGCGGGATCGCCGCGTAGTGGTCGTAGAACGCCGTCTGGCCGCACACCTGGGCCTGGGCGGACGGGCCCGTGACCGAGCCGCGCGAGGCCGGGGTGAGCAGGAGCACGACGACGTTGGCCGCGACCAGGGCGTAGGTGACCCAGGGGGTCCGCCGCAGCGGGTTCTCATCGTGAACCGGGAGCACCACGTGTCCAGCCTGTCATGAAAGATGGGGCAGCTGACCCATGCGCCGGCCGACTTCAGGACGGCATCCTCGAAGCCGGGGTCAGGACGCGGGCGCGGGCCTGCCGGTATTGTGCGCAGCCGCTGCCCTGCCAGCCCGCCGTCACCGAGGACTACTGCCCCGAGTCCCGCAACGCCAAAGCGCTGGCCCGTTCCGCGGGTTCTATGGCCTTAGGGAAGCCAATCGGAACCGAGCGCTTCAGCAGGCTAGTGTGATCATGCCACCCGGTGTCATCATGACATATGGGATTCGCCGAGAGCCGGTACCGATTTGCGCTCGGCTGGATTATATGCGAGCTCCTGACGTCTTGCGCGACCGCCAGTCATTCCAGCGCCGTGGCCCCAGCGGCGGAGCCCGCTTCGGCCGTGCCGGTGACTTCTGGCTCGACGTCACCGGCTCCGCCTTCGCCGTCACCTTCGCTCGCGTCGTCGCTTCCCGCGAGCAACTCGCCCAGCATCCCGGCTGGTTATAACCAGTACGCCAACGCGCGCTACGGATTCACCACTCTCTGGCCTGCTTCCCTCCAGATTCAGGCGCAACCCGCGGACAACGACGGGCAGAAATGGGCCTCGCCGGACGGCCGGGTTCAGATGCTCGCGTTCGGTAACAATAACACCCGCAATTATTCGCCCAGGCAGGATGAAGCGGCAGCCGCTCAGGGCATGTCTGTCACCTATGCGAATGTCAGCGGCAATATGGTCACGGTCAGCGGCTACGTGAATAACCAGCAGACGATCATATACCGGCGGGACATAGTGGGGCCAGGTGCAATAGACACGCTCTATTGGAGCTATCCCGCCAGTCAGAAGACTAAATGGGACGCCGCCGTCACGCTGACCGCACTGTCATTCCGGCCAGGAAACCTCGATATCGCGCACTGACGCCATGCGGCGGCAAGGTCTAGCCCTTCCCCGGGTTGAAGATCTCGCGCGGGTCGAGCGCGCGGCGCACCGCGGCCTGCAGCGCGAGCGAGCCCGGGTCGAGCTCGCGGCGCATGCCGCCCCGCTTCAGGATGCCGACGCCGTGCTCGCCGGTCACCGTGCCGCCCAGCGCGATGGCCGCGTCGAGGAACTCCTCGAACGCCGCCTGGGCGGCCTCCCGGGCGGCCGAGTCGCCCGGGGGCGTGATCAGGCACGGATGCAGGTTCCCGTCGCCGGCGTGCGCGACCGTGGCGGTCCGCACGCCGTGCCGGGCCGCGATGGCGCTGATCTGCTCCAGCATCGCGGGCACTTGGGACCGGGGCACGCAGACGTCCTCGGTGAGCACCGGGCCGAGCCGTTCGAGCGCGGGGTAGGCCAGCCGCCTGGCGTCGAACAGCGCCTCGGCCTCCGCGTCGTCGGTGGACTGCTCCGCCCACAGCGCGCCCGCCGCGGTCATGGTGGCGGCGATCGCGGACGCTTCGGCCGCGCCCGAGTCTCCCGTGGTGTCCACCCGGGCCAGCAGCAGCGCCGCCGCGTCCGCGTCGATGCCCAGGTGCTTCCACTCCTCCACGGCCTCCAGGCAGGCGCGGTCCAGCAGCTCGAGCACCGCGGGGGTCAGCCCGCGCCGGGTTATCTGGGCCACGGCCTGCCCGGAGGAGACCAGGTCGGGGAAGGCCCCGACGACGGTCCGCGGCGTGCCGGCCAGCGCGGGCCGCAGCCGCAGCGTCACCTCGGTCACCACGCCGAGCGTGCCCTCGGACCCGACGAGCAGGCCCACCAGGTCGAGCCCGGCGACGCCCTTGGTGGTGCGCCGTCCCAGCCGGACCGCGTCGCCGTAGGCGACCGGCCCGCCGACGACCGCGCGCAGGCCGAGCACGTAGTCGCGGGTGACGCCGTACTTCAGGCAGCACAGGCCGCCCGCGTTGGTGGCCACGTTGCCGCCGATCGTGGACCACGGTGCGCTGGCCGGGTCCGGCGGGTACCACAGGCCATGCTCGGCCACCGCCGCCTTGACGTCGTTGTTGACCGCGCCCGGCTGCACCACGCAGACCAGGTTGTCCGGGTCGATCTCGAGGACCTGGTTCATCCGGGACAGGTCGAGGATGACGCAGTCGCCGACCGCGTTCGCGCCGCCGGACAGGCCGGTGCCCGCGCCGCGCGGCACGACCGGGGCGCCGAGTTCGGCGCAGGCGCGCACCACGTGCTGCACCTCGGCCTCGGTCCGGGCGCGCACTCCGGCGACGGCCTTCCCGGCCGGCGCCCACTCGGCCTCGTCATGCGAGATGGCGGCGAGCACGTCCGGGTCGACCACGAGACGGTCGCCGGGCAGGCCCCGGCTCAGCGCTTCGATCAGCGTGACGGCGGCGACCATGACAGTGCCTTCTCTCCCAGGCCCTCCGCGATCAGCCTGAGGCCGGGTTCGTGCGCTGATGCCATAGCACGACCCTAGGCTTCTCGTCATGACACCACCACCCGCCTGGTTCTCCGCCGCGCTGGACGCCGCCGTTCAGGAAGGCACGACCACCGTCGACGGGGCCTCGATCGCCTACCGGGCCTGGGGAGACCCGGATGGCCGCAGCATCGTGCTCGTCCACGGTGGCGCCGCCCACTCCCGCTGGTGGGACCACATCGCCCCGATGCTGACCGAGGGTTCTGCCACCCCCGGGGGGGACGACCCCTCCGTGCCCCCCCGGGGTTGGAGGGTGGTCGCCCTGGACCTGTCCGGGCACGGTGACAGCGACCGGCGGGACCGCTACAGCCTCGATACCTGGGCCCGCGAGGTGCTCGCGGTCGTGGCCGAGGCCGGGACCACCGCCGCGTCCGTGGTCGTCGGGCACAGCATGGGCGGCCTGGTCACGCTGCGGCTCGCCACCCTGGCGGGGTCGGAGATCGCGGGGGCCGTCGCCATCGACTCTCCGGTCAGGGACATGGCCCCCGAGGACAGGGCGGCGCGCCAGCACCGGGCGTTCGGCCCGCTGCGCGTGTACCCGACCCCCGAGGCGGCCGTGGCCCGCTTCCGCCCCATCCCTGATCAGCCGACGCTGGCATACATCGCGGACCACGTGGCGGCGACCTCGATCCGCCCGGCCGACGGCGGCTGGACGTGGAAGTTCGACCCGAACGTCTTCGTCCGGGACCATCTCACTCCCCAGCTGCTGACCAAGCTCGACTGCCGGGTCGCCCTGTTCAGGGCCGAACACGGCCTGGTCACCCCGCAGCAGGGCGAGGTCCTTTACGACCGGCTCGGCCGCGTCGCGCCCGTCATCGAGATCCCGGTCGCGGGTCACCACATCATGCTCGACCAGCCCGTCGCGCTCGTCGCGGCACTGCGGACGCTGCTGGCGGACTGGGACCATTCGATCCCGCACGGATAATGGTCCGGCCGGCGGGTGAGCACGCGCCCGGCCCGTTCGGGGCTAAATGGCTCAGGCCGTGACCCGGGTCTCCAGCAGGCGGTCCAGGGCCGCCGCGGCGTCGAGCGGGTGCTCGATCGCGGCCCACCGGGCGCCGGCCAGCCCGGCCAGGTGCGCGGCCTGTTCGTGGTCGCCGTCCGGGGCCAGGATGACCAGCTCCGGCAGGGCACGGGCGGCGGCCAGCGTGTCGTCCTCGTCGGTACTGCGGCAGTCGGACAGCAGGATGACCACCCGGCGGCGGGCCCGGGCCGGCGCCAGCTGCCCGCCCGCCGCCTTGAGCGCAGTGGCCAGCCTGGTCACGCCGTGCCCCCGCATCCGGAGCAGCCGCCCGGCCACCGCCGCCGGCGTGATGTCGCTGACCAGCGGGCGGATCACCTCCACCGTGCCGGCGAAGGACAGCACGGCGTGCTCCTGCGGGGCGCGCAGCGCGCAGGCGGCGGCCACCGTCGCGGCCGCGGCGAGCCGCGGGCCGCTCATCGAGCCCGACCGGTCGACCACGACCGCGAACGCCGTGGGCGCCTTCGCCCACTGCACCGTGGTCAGGTCATCGACTGCCACCGGCCTGGCCTCGCTGCGGGCGGCGGACACGCCCTCGATCGAGGCGTCGATGTCCAGGTCGCCGTCGGTCGCCCCGCGGACGGGCCGCAGCCGGGAGATCCCGCGCATCGAGGGCCGTCCGGCCCGGGCTCGCTCCAGCACGATGCTGGCGCTGAGCCGGATCGCTGCGGCGCGCAGGTTCTCGTCGGTCGCGGTGGTCATGGCGGCCAGCAGCTCGAACGCGGCCGGGTCGTCGGCCAGGGCCTGGCTCATCGCCCGCTCGTCCAGGACGCCTACCTCGGGGCTGATCTCGGCGAAGCGGGCGTGGCGGGCCAGCTCGCGCCGCCCGGTGGTGCCCCCGTCGGGCCGGCCCGTCTTGGATTTAGGCCGCGGCAGCCGCCCGCCGGCCCCGGGAGCGGCCGGCGGGCTGGTCATTCCCCCGGGCCAGGCTCGCCTCCTTCCGCGGCAGCGGCGGCTCGCACCCGCCGGAAGATCTCCTCGATGACCTGGTCGGCCGACCGCTGGCAGGACTCGTGCCGCCGCACCCGCCCGGACAGCGTGGTCAGCGCCGCGTCCAGCCCGGCCTGCCAGTCACCGATCGGGACGGCGCGGACCTCGGCGAGTTCGGGAACCAGCCGGGCGTAGTCGATGGCCCCCCGCACGGAGGCGCCGGAGCGCAGGTCGGGATGCTCGCGGGTAGCCCGGGCCAGCTCGACTGCCTCGGCGATCAGGGCGGGCTTGGCGCGCGCGGCCGAGAGCTGCACGATCTGGCGCTCGTGCTCGGCGTCCTGGTAGCCGACGGCGATCCGGCAGGTCCGGTCGTACAGCGCCATCGACAGCCGGGAGGTGCCCACCGAGTCGTACGGATTCATCGCCGCTACCAGCCGGAAGCTCTCGTCGGCGGCGACGCGGCCGAGCCGCGGCACGTTGATCTCGCCCTCGGACATCACGGTGAGCAGGACGTTGATGGTCTCTTCCGGGACCCGGTTGAGCTCCTCGACGTACAGCAGCCCGCCGTCGCGCATGGCCCGGACCAGCGGCCCGTCGGAGAAGTTCTCCGTGCGGTACCCCTGCTCGAGCACGAGCGCCGGGTCGAAGGACCCGACGAGGCGGGCCGGGGTCAGCTCGGCGCTGCCCTCGACCAGGACGAATTCGGCGTGCCTGGACGCCGCGACCTGCCGCAGCAAGGTGGACTTGCCGGTGCCCGGCGGTCCCTCGAGCAGGATGTGGGCGCCAGACGCGAGCGCGGCCCGCACCAGCTCCAGCTCGCGCTGGCGGCCCACTACCTGCTTGGTCAATGCGGTCAATCAGTGCTCGTGGATGATGACGCCGCGGACGTTCTTGCCGGCCATCAGGTCGTCGTAACCCTCGTTGACCTGATCCAGGGTGTAGGTCTGGGTGATGATCTCGTCAAGCTTGAGGTCGCCTGCCTGGTACAGGCCGAGGATCTTGGGGATGTCGGTGGTCGGGTTGCAGTCGCCGAACAGGCTGCCCTTAACGGTCTTGCGGAACAGCGTCAGGATGGTCCCTGGCAGCTGGATCGTCGGCTCGAACAGTTTGTTCAGCCCGGTCAGGACGACGATGCCGTCCTTGCCGACCGCGTTGAACCCGGCGCCCACGACCTCGGCCGTCATGAGGCCGACGGTGAGGATGGCCGAGTCGGCGCCCTGGCCCCTGGTCATCTGGGTGATGGCCTCCTGCGCCTCCTCCGCGGTGGCGAATGCGTGGGTCGCGCCGAGTTCCATCGCCTTCTCGCGCTTGTTCTCCAGCGGGTCGATGGCGACGACGTTCTTCGCGCCGGCGTAGCGGGCGCCCTGCACCGCGTTGATGCCGATGCCGCCGATGCCGAAGATCGCCACCGTGTCGCCGGGGGCGACGTTCGCGGTGTTCACCGCAGAGCCCCAGCCGGTCGGCACGCCGCAGCCGACCAGCACGGCCTTGTCCAGCGGCAGGTCGTCGTCGACCTTGACGGCCGAGTTCTGGTGGATCACGCCGTACTGACTGAAGGTCCCGAGAATGCACATGCCGCCGTACTGACCGCGGGAGCCGCTGAACGGGAAATGCTCGCCGGGGAGGTAGCCCTCGAGGATCGTGGCGCCCCAGTCGCAGATCGACTGGCGCCCGGTGGCGCAGTAGCGGCAGACGCCGCAGTTCGGAATGAACGAGCATACAACGTGGTCGCCGGGCTTCACGCGCGTCACGCCCGGCCCGACCTCCTCGATGATCCCCGCGCCCTCGTGGCCGAGCACCATCGGCATTCGCGCCTCTAGATCACCTTGCATGACGTGGAGATCGGAGTGGCACAGGCCCGCGTGGGTATAGCGGATCAGAACCTCGCCGTCCTTCGGGCCGTCCAGGTCGAGTTCTTCGATCTCGATGCGCTTGCCGGGTTCGTAAACGACAGCGGCCTTGGTCTTCATCGACGCTCCTTCGGATCTTGGTGACGGTTCTGACTCTGCTCCGCCTTCAGGACGTTACGTGTCTTAAATCTTGACTGACCGGTAGGGCTAGGCACCAGCCTTGGGGTGCCTGATGTCGTGCGGCGGCTCGTAGAACGTGGTCTGCCTGAGCTGATCATGGCAGGCGCGGCAGGTCACCCAGACATGGCCCATGCCCCGGCCCCGTTCGGCCCCCTCCCGGGCGGCTGCGCAGATGCAGGGCTTCCAGCTGACCTGGGCGCCACCGGGCCACAGCTCATGGCCGAACGGGCAGAACTGGGGCTTGTGTTCGAAAATAGATACTGGCACGAAGATGATCATGCCCCGGAACGCGCCGGCAAGTCCAGGCCGGCGTCCGGCTCTGAAGGGAGACTGACCAGGTGATTTCCACGCGCATCGACTGGGTCCGCGAGCACTGCCGGCTGCTGCGGGACATCGCGGCGGAGTTCGGGCGGACCCGCCCGTTCGACGGCCTGACCATCGGCACCGGCATCCACCTGGAGGCCAAGACGGTGGCGCTGCTGCTGACGCTGCGCGACGGAGGGGCCAGGCTGATCTCGACCGGCAACCTCAACACCACCCAGCCGGACGCGGTGCTGCGGCTGCGGGCCGAGGGCGTCACCGTCATCGGGGAGCCGACCAAGGACAGCGAGGTACACGCCGGCTTTCTCGGCCAGGTGCTGGCCGCCGAGCCGGACCTGATCCTGGATAACGGCGGCGACCTGTTCGCCAGGTACCTGGACAGCCCGTACCCGGCCCTGCTGGGCGGGACCGAGGAGACGACCTCGGGCCGGATGCGGCTCGAGCCGCTCCGCGGCCAGCTCAGGCGGCCGATCCTGGTCATCAACGACAGCCCGATCAAGCAGTTCGCGGAGAACGAGCACGCCGTCGGGCAGAGCACGGTCGAGTCCTTCCTGCGGATGACGAACCGGATTACCAACGGGGAGCAGGTCACCGTGTTCGGCTACGGGGCGTGCGGGCGCGGGGTGGCGGCCAACTTCCGCGGCGCCTGCGCCCGGGTGTCCGTCGTGGAGGTCGACCCGGTGACCAGGCTCCGTGCGCACCTGGACGGGTTCGGCACGCCGCCGCGCGATACCGCCGTCGCCGACGCGGACATCATCGTCACCGTCACCGGCGCCAGGGACGTGCTGACCGCCGCCGATCTCCCGCTGCTGCGGGACGGCGTGATCCTGGCCAACGCCGGGCACTTCCCGGCCGAGATCGACGCGGCGGGCCTGATCGGCGCGGGCGAGGTAGCGGGCACCACGGAGTACGCCGACGACCTGCTCACGCTGTCGCTCCGCGACGGCCGCCGGATCCACCTGCTGGCCCGCGGGCACATGTTCAACCTGGCCGGCCCGCGGCCGCTGGGGAACTCCATCGAGTCGATGGACCTCGGCTTCGCCCTCCAGGCCCGCTGCCTGGAAGCGGTCGCCCGGCGCAGCGTCGACGCCACTAGCTGCGTGGTCCCGGTTCCCGGGGCTATCGACGCGGCGGTCGCCCGCGGCTACCTCGACCGGAAGTACCCGGACGCAACAGGTGCCGCCGCCCAGGCCTAACGGACCAGGGCGGCGGCAGCGGCGGTCAGTGTCCTGTCCGCGGTCAGGATCGGCCCGTTTCCGTGACGGCGCTGACCGGGCCAAGGCACGAGCCACGACGCCGCGGAGCCCGGCGGGAAACGGTGATCGGGCCGCGGAAAGTTGTTGGCGCTGGGGGGAGGGCCCGCTCATATAAGCGAGCGTCACGGACCCGCCCGTGACGCCGCCGCGTGGCCCCCGGGAGAGAACGATCATGCGGACCATGAAGACCAGGTCTGGCCGTGAGCCGACGGGCGCCAGGACCGGGCGGGCAGTCCGCGTCCACGATCGGATCCCGGCCGCACGAGACGGACAGGACACGCCGACGGAGCACGGTGCCCCGGCGGAACACGACGCCGTGGCTGAGCACGACGCCGGCCACGCGATTGCGGCGCTGTACCGGATGCACTACCCGGCACTGGTCCGGCTGGCGGCCCTGCTGATACCGGATCTCGCCACGGCGGAAGACATCGTGCAGGAAGCCTTCGCCGCGCTGCACGGCCGGTGGCATGTGCAGCCCGACGCCGACGCCGCGCTGGCCTATCTGCGCTGGTCGGTGGTGCATCGGTCGCGGTCGGTGCCGCCGCTCGAGGGGCCGGCCGCGGGTACCGGCGAGCCGGGCTCAGCCGTCATGTCGGCGCTGCGGGCGCTCTCCGCCCGCCAGCGCGAGGTGGTGGTCCTGTGGTACTTCGCGGACCTGCCCGAAGCCGAGATCGCCTCGGCGACCGGCATGAGCATGGCCGCCGTGCGAGACCACGCCGCCCAGGCGATGTCATCGCTGCAAGCCGGACTGGGATGAGTGATCCCTAACGGGTCCGGCGGGCCGCCTCGCCAGGCCTGCCCGTAAGGAATGCGCGAGAGGCGAATGGGACTGGGTCCTCAGGACGGTGCGACCAGCGACGGCAGACGGTATGTCCGGCTCGCGGTCACGCCTTCGGGTGCCCGCGAGCCGACTCCGGGCTGACGTCGATCACCACCCGGTCCGGGCCAGGCGAGCCAGCCGCATGTGAACCGCACCCGGCCAGTACCGCCGCTATGATCACAAGTCCCGCAGGCCACGTCCTCGGAGATGGTGTATGAAATGGCCACCTCGCGATCTATTTCCATTTAAGCAGGAATTGCCTCTACTGTCAATCCAGCCTCACTAGTGTTATTCTTTCCCATATCGGGCTGGGCGGCC
>Ga0335082_10005324_pt1 | contig 14075 bp, 11 predicted proteins | sample Lox_Sample_41_FD_206718 | JGI IMG/M metagenome (GOLD analysis project Ga0335082, IMG submission 206718) | Soil microbial communities from Loxahatchee National Wildlife Refuge, Florida, United States - Lox_Sample_4.1 | ecosystem: Environmental > Terrestrial > Soil > Wetlands | place: USA...
GTTAATCGGAATTTCATGTCGGAAAGAGTTCGTACAGTCGTTGTCGACCTTCTGACCATCAACCTCGCATGGTCTCTCTATTACTGGTTCCGCGTGCGAAGCGGTATGATCCGCAGCGCGATCCAGCCCGACTTCCTCGTTCCGATGATCGTCATCTGTTCCTTCTGGATCGTCATTTATTTCCTCTTCGGACTCTACCAGTCGTGGTACGCCAAATCGAGATTCGATGAATTCGCGACGCTCTTCCGCGCCACGTCCTTCGGCGTGCTCGTGCTCTTCTTTGCGATCTTTGTTGATGATCAGGGAGTCGGATCCCCGCTCCAGTCGCGCCTTATGATCCTTGTGTACTGGTTTGTCCTTCTGGCGTTTGTCGGACTGGGGAGATTTCTCCTCCATACGTTCCAGCGGCGGCTTCTCGAGGCGGGTATCGGATCACATGCGACGCTGATTGTCGGATGGTCCCCGAAAGCGCGGGAATTGTTCGACTCCATCAATCTCTACCCCGCTCTGGGTTACAAGATCGTGGGATTCGTACCGGTCTATCCGGAGGCCGCGGATGAATCGTATCGGGGACATCCTGTTCTCGGATCGATACAGGATCTTCCCGCCCTTATCGATCAGCATAATGTGAAGGACGTCCTCATCGCACTCGATTCTGCGGAGCACAACCAGCTTCTGCACGTCATCAGTGCGTGTAATTCACATTCGGTCGGAATGAAAATCGTTCCGGATCTGTACGACATCATCAGCGGCCAGGCACGCACGAACCAGATCTACGGCTTTCCGCTTATCGAGATCATGCCGGAACTCATGCAGCCGTGGGAGCGAGCCGCAAAAAGGGGGATCGACATTGTCGTCTCCTTTGTCATTCTCTTCGTGGGATTGCCGCTCTGGGTACTCGTTGCGCTGCTTATCCGTCTCAGCTCCAAAGGACCGATCTTCTATCTCCAGGAACGCGTCGGGAAAGATGAAAAGCTGTTCCGGATCGTAAAGTTCCGGTCGATGAATGAAGGTGCCGAATCGAAATCGGGTCCGGTCTGGGCAAACCGGCGCGATCCGCGGGTTACCGCGGTGGGAAAGATCCTCCGGCGACTCCGTCTCGATGAGATTCCTCAGTTGATCAACGTTCTTGACGGCGATATGAGTCTCGTCGGTCCGCGACCTGAACGTCCGTTCTTCGTCGAGCAGCTTTCGAGGGAAATTCCACTCTATAAGAGACGGCTGAAGGTGCGGCCGGGGATCACTGGATGGGCGCAGGTGAAACATAAGTATGATGAAAGCATAGATGATGTCCGGAAGAAAGTCCAGTACGATCTCTTCTACATCGAAAACATTTCGCTTCGCATGGATTTGAAGATACTTCTCAATACGATCAGCGTCGTTCTTCTCGGAAAGGGGCACTGAGCTGATGATGCGGATCTTCCGGACCGGATTGTTTCTCCTGATCTTGTTTGCCCTGTATCTTTCGGCGGCCCTTGCACAGGTGGAAAACGTTCCTGTGAGCAATCAGGTTTATGAATTTCTCAACCGCATGGGAGTGAAGGGAGTACTCCCTCTCTACGACAACGCGATGATCCCGCTCTCGCGACGTGAGGTTGCGAATGACCTCCTGGCGATCGACAAGTCGCGCGAGCAGCTTTCTTCTGCGGAACAACAGTTCCTGGACAAATTCGAACAGGAGTTCATGCACGAAATCGATCCATCCCGTGAGAACCCGACCGTGCTTTTGTCCGATGGATTCGATGGATTTTTCTCCGACCGTGAAAAATACCTTTATCGGTATAACGATTCGAATGTCACATCGTATATTCAGTTCCTCGGCACTCTTGATTATCGTCGTATCGATGGAGACACGTACGGCGGCACACACGTCGGATTCGAACAACACGGCGGAAGAATTCGCGGCACCGTCAAGGATAAACTCGGGTACTATCTCCAGGCGACGGACGGAACACTCTACGGAGACCGGTCTTTCGCACTCGAAGATCCGTATTTCCGCGGGAGCGTGAAGTTCAACAATCTCAACTCGCCCTACTTTGATTTTACCGAGGGATACGTTCGATTGGATTTCGACTGGATCGGACTCCAGTTCGGGAGGGAGCATACGCTGGTCGGAACGGGATACTCGGACCGGCTCATTCTCTCGGATAACGCACCGGTGACTGACTTCATCAAGCTCGATGTGCACTACAAGACATTGCGCTATCTCTTCATGCAGTCGTCGCTCGTTTCGGATTCGTCTGAATTCCTCGGGTTGATCCAGCAGGAACCGCCGGGGAGCAACAAGTATCTCGCACTTCACCGTCTGGAATTTTCCCTTTTCGACCGGCTCACGCTGGGTGCGTCGGAGATGATCATCTATCAGCGGTTCAGCCCGGATTTCGGCTATCTCAACCCGGCAAATTTTTATAAATCGACTGAACATTCTCTTGGCGATCGCGACAATGCATTTCTCGTCTTCGACGCCCAGCTCTTTGCAGCCGCGAATTACAAGCTCTATGGAACGTGGCTCATCGACGATATCGATTTCTCACGGCTCGGAACAAACTGGTGGGGAAACGAATTCGGATTGCAGGCGGGACTTTTTACGACCGGGCTCGCGGGCATTTCCAACCTCGACGGAGCTCTGGAATACACGAAGATCGATCCGTATGTCTACAGTAATCGTGTCGCCGGAAATGATTTCACAAACGATAACATCAGTTTAGGACATCATCTTCCGCCAAATTCCGATGAATGGTTCCTGCAGTTCCAGTACCGTCCGGCAAAATTGCTCCGTACGTGGCTGACGTACGCGTTCATGAGGCACGGGGACAATATCGTCGTAAACGGAGATGTCATTCGGAATGTCGGAGGTGATGTGCTGCAGGGCCACCGCGACACCGATTCGGAGGAGGTCACATTCCTCGACGGTATTTTAACGAAGCGCCATGCCGTCCAGTTGCGGGTGTCGTATGAGTTTGTGACCGATTTCATTCTCACAGGCTTGTACGAATACCGTCGAACACTGACGCCTTCGTCAACTCTTACGGATCACTTCGCATCGGTTCAATTACAGGTCGAATACTAATATTTCCACGCGAATATTTTCTTATGCCCAAAACACTCGTTGTCACGCCCACATACGATGAAGCGGAAAACATCGAGCGATTCATCCGCGAAGTGCTGAAACAGGGTCCGGAAATCGAGATCCTTGTGGTGGACGACAATTCTCCCGATAAGACGGGCGACATTGTGGAACGGATGAAGGCCTCGAATCCGCGCATTCATCTGCTCCGGCGTGAGAAGAAGATGGGCCTTGGGACGGCCTACGTCGAGGGATTCCGGTACGCCATTGCACAGGGATTCGATTATGTGTTCGAGATGGATGCGGATTTCTCTCATAATCCGGATGAGATCCCTCAGTTCCTGAAAAAGATCGAGACATGCGATCTGGTCATCGGTTCGCGATACACCAACGGAGTCCGTGTCGTGAACTGGCCGATACGGCGGTTGATCCTGAGCTACGGCGCAAATCTCTATACGCGCCTCGTCACGGGAATGAATGTCAAGGATGCCACGGGCGGCTTCAAGTGTTTCAGGCGCCCGGTGCTTGAGACGATTGACCTGAGAAAGGTCAAATCAAACGGATACGCATTCCAGATAGAGATGAATTTCAAAGCTTGGCACAAAGGGTTCAAGATCTGTGAACATCCGATCATCTTTCTGGACCGTAGTTCGGGAGTTTCGAAAATGTCGAAGAAGATCGTGTATGAAGCCGTGATCATGGTCTGGAAGTTGAAGGTCTGGCAATTCTTCGGGAAGTTATAACCTGCCCCGATGCAGCTTTCCGTTGTCATAGTCAATTACAACGTACGTGTTTTTCTCGAGAACGCACTGACCTCTGTTATTAAAGCGATGGAGAAGATCGACGGCGAGGTCTTCGTCGTCGACAACGCCTCGGATGACGGAAGTGTGGAGATGGTGCGCCAGAAATTCCCGCGTGTGAAGCTCATAGTGAATGACCGAAATCTTGGATTTGCGGCGGCGAACAACCGCGCCTTGGAGAAATGTCGGAGCGACTTCGTTCTCCTATTGAACCCCGATACGCTTGTGCAGGAAGATACGATTCAGGTCATGATAAAATATCTGAATGACCATCCGGAAGCCGGCATGGCGGGCTGCAAGATCCTCAATCCGGACGGATCGCTCGAACCGGCATGCCGCAGAAGCTTCCCGACACCATGGGTGGCGTTTACGAAGATTGCAGGCCTGAGCGCCCTGTTCCCCCATTCAAAATGGTTTGGGAAATACAATCTGACCTATCTCGACCCCGATCAGACGTATCCGGTGGAAGCGATCAGCGGGTCGTTCATGATGGTGCGACGTGCAGTGTACGATCAGGTGGGCGGACTCGACGAACAGTTTTTCATGTACGGCGAAGATCTCGACTGGTGCTACCGAATCCGCGAAGCAGGATGGAATATTGCTTACGTCCACGGGACGCAGATCATCCACTATAAGGGAGAAAGCACGCGCCGAAGTAATATCGACGAAGTCAGACTCTTTTACGAGGCGATGCGCGTCTTTGTCAGAAAGCACTTGTCGCGCGGCATCTTTTCGGATGTGGTGTTGCGGACAGGTATCGCGTTGAGGGAGGGACTGGCGTTTCTCAGGACACTTCTGCCGCCACTGCGCGCAGTAATCTTCGACATCGTTCTCATCGACTGCTCGATCCTTCTCGGGGAGTTCATCTGGATCGGACAATTCCTCAAGTTTCCCTTGTGGTCGTATCCCGCGGTGCTATCAGTGCCGGCTCTTGCCACAGTCGGTGTTCTCGGCTCACTTGGTGTCTACACGCAACGCAAGCTCGCACTCGGCCGGGTGGCAGGCGGAACCATCCTGGGATTTGTCATAATCTCCGCGCTGACGTTTTTCTTCAAGCAGTACGCATTCAGCAGAATGGTGGTGATCATCTCGGGTGCCATCAATGTGATTATTCTGCCGGGGTGGCGCATTGCCGGTCGCGTGCTCTTTCAGATTGCAGGCGGACGGCGAAGGTCATTGTTCGGGAAGAGAACGGTTATCGTCGGTGCCGAGAAATCGGGGCAGGAGGTTCTGCGGAAACTCCGGACGAGAGTGGAGGGCGGTTATCAGATTGTCGGATTTGTGGATACGACGCACAAACGCATCGGCGAGAAAGTGTCGGGGGTTGAAATTCTCGGAAGTATTGACAATATTGCAAAGATCATTGAGGAGTATAAGGCCTCGGAAGTCATTTTTTCGACGGATATCTTGTCGTATTCCGATATTCTTTCCATCATCGCGCGTACGCGCAGGCCGGCTGTCAATTTTCGTCTCGTTCCGTCAAGTATGGAAGTCATTATCGGAAAAGCCCACATTGATGAGCTGGACGACATTCCGCTGGTCGATATCCAGTACAATATTGAGAAGCCGGGCAACCGATTCCTGAAACGCTTTTTTGATCTTACCGCCGGATTCATTTTGTTCATTCTCTTCTATCCGGTCACCGTATTGCGGAACCGGTCGGGTGGGGAAATCGGCAAGTTTGCGAGGGGGATACTCGATCTTCCGGAAGTCCTGAGAGGAAACATGAGTCTTGTCGGACCGCAGGAGCTCCCGTCGCCGACCGGGAAGAGTGGGTTGTTCGCTGCATCCGGGTTCCTCGGACTTCCCGGAATAACCGGTCTCGTGCAGATCAATTTCCGGGATGATCTGTCTCCTGATGAAGTGGAAAAGTATAATCTCTACTATGCAAAGAATCAGTCGCTGATGCTTGATATCGAAATATTGATAAAATCTCTTCTCCTCCTGATCAGGAAATAATCTGTCCATGGCAAAAGCCGTACTGGAATTCGAAAAGCCGATCGTTGAGCTGGAGAACAAGATCGAAGAGATGCGCAAGTACACGGATTCTCTCGATCTCGACGAGGAGATCAAGGATCTTGAAGAGAAGGTGCTGCAGCTCCGCAAGAGCGTCTATGCCGGCCTGACGCGCTGGCAAAAAGTCCAGCTGGCGCGGCATCCCGATCGTCCGTATACGCTCGATTATATCGGCATGATTACAACGGATTTTATCGAAATGCACGGCGACCGTGCATTCCGGGACGACAAAGCGATCGTGGGAGGATTTGGCCGTATCGACGATCATCCGGTGATGATCATCGGGCATCAAAAGGGACGTGATACGAAGTCGAATCTCTACCGGAATTTCGGTATGCCGAACCCCGAAGGATACCGCAAGGCACTCCGGCTCATGAAGCTGGCGGCGAAGTACGAACGCCCCATTATTTCCATGCTTGATACGCCCGGGGCGTATCCCGGCCTTGAGGCGGAGGAGCGCGGACAGGCGGAAGCGATTGCCAGGAACCTGCTTGAAATGTCCCGGCTCCCGGTACCGATCATTGTGGTCATCATCGGCGAAGGCGCTTCGGGCGGCGCGCTCGGCATCGGTATCGGTGACCGCGTGCTCATGATGGAAAATACGTGGTATTCCGTTATCGCGCCGGAATCATGTTCCAGCATCCTCTGGCGAAGCTGGGACTACAAGGAACAGGCCGCGGAGGCGCTCAAGCTGACTGCTCCCGATTTACTCGCACAGGGCATTGTTGATAGGATCGTTCCCGAGCCGCTCGGCGGTGCGCACCGCAATCCTGCAGACGCGGCGGCAATCCTCAAGGACGTTCTTCTCGACGAGTTGAAGAAATTCAAAAAGGTGAAGACCGACAAGCTTATCGAAAAACGCGCCGAGAAATTCGGGAAGATGGGAGAATATGAGGGATGAAAATATCTTCGTGAGGAGCGACGCTTCATGATTTCTTCCCGTACTGCTGTCCGCGTTCGCTATGCCGATACCGACCAAATGAGAATGGTCTATTACGGAAAATTTTTTGAATATTTCGAACAGGGACGTTCGGACCTTCTGCGGGATATCGGCATGCCGTATCCTGAGATTGAACGCCTCGGATATTTTCTCCCGGTCATTGAGGCCTACGCCCGGTATCTCCATTCTGCGCGGTACGATGATCTCCTTACGGTGACGACGATGCTGAAGGAACGACCGCAGGTACGCGTGCGCATCGAATACCAGGTTCATAACGAACACAATGAGCTTCTGGCCGAGGGTCACACGATTCACAGCTTTGTCCGTTCCGAAACCGGAAAACCCGCCCGCGCTCCCCGGGAGTTTCTCGATATTGTCGGGCGAAGATTCGGAGCATCTCCATCCCCCGCATAGCTCTCACTAGTCTATGCTTTCCGATCGTATCCTGAAAATCCTTCGCTGTCCGAAATGTCACGGCGAGCTCACCTACGACCGCTCAAAAGGGGAGCTCAACTGCGTGAAATGTTCACGGAAGTACGAAGTGAAGAACGGCATTCCCATCATGCTGGAAAATGATGAACCGGCCCGACCATAACGATCACCGTGAGTCATACGGTGACAGCCGGTTGCAGCGGCTGATTGAAGAGGCGATACTCGAAGATCTTGGGACAGGCGATATCACGACGGACGCGATCGTTCCGGAGAATGTCCGCGGTCACGGAGGAGTGCGTGTCAAGGAATCAGGTATCATCGCCGGGCTCTCCATTGCCGGTGAAGTCTTTCGTTGCATCGATGAGGATATTGTCTGGACATGTCTTGTGACCGATGGTGCACGTGTTGATGCGGGATCAATGGTGGCGACTGCTGAAGGATCCTTCGCGGGACTCCTGAAAGGTGAACGGACCGCCCTGAATATTCTCCAGCGCATGAGCGGCATTGCGACACTGACCGCGCGTTTCGTGGAGGCCGTGAAAGGAACTTCGGCCAGAATTACAGATACACGCAAAACTCCGCCGGGGCTCCGCATACTCGACAAACTTGCGGTGAAAATTGGCGGAGGCATCAATAACCGCTTCGGGCTTGATGATATGGTGCTCATCAAGGATAACCATATTGCGGCTGCAGGAGGTATCGGACCCGCATTGAAACGTTGCCTGGAAGAAGTTCACAAGAAAAAATACAACGTGAAAATCGAAGCCGAGACCAAGAACCTGGACGAAGTTGCGGAAGTGCTGAAACATCCGGGAGTCGACCGTATCATGCTGGATAATTTTCCTCCCGAGATGATGAAAAAGGCGGTCGGCCTGATCAATCACCGAATCGAAGTTGAAGCATCCGGAAATGTTTCTCTGGAAAATGTCCGCGCAATTGCCGAAACCGGCGTCGACGTGATATCGGTGGGAGCACTGACACACTCACCGAGAGCGCTCGACATCTCCATGAAAATCACACACATTCCCAAAACGCACCGCTGAATGTTTGCGCAGATTAAGCGTCTCGGTACGGAAACTGCAATTTACGGAATCAGTACCATTCTCGGCCGCTTTCTCAATTTCCTCCTCGTTCCGTTCTATACCAATGTCTTTGCGGCGGGTGAATACGGCATCGTGGCGTATGTCTATTCGCTCATCGCATTCGTGACTGTTGTCTACTCGTACGGACTCGAGTCGGCCTATTTCAAATATTCGTCCACACTTGAAGTCGGGACTCCAAAACAAAACTTCAGTACTCCGTTCATTTCACTCATCGGCTCGTCCCTGGTTTTCTCGATTGTGCTGACTCTGTGTGCGGGATCTCTCGCAGGCCTCATGAACATTCCCGTTGAGCACCATTCCATCCTCCTCTATGCAATCTGGATTCTTGCGCTCGACGCGCTCGCCATCATCCCTTTTGCAGCGCTCCGGATGGAACACAAGTCGAAGACCTTTGCCACGATCAAGTTTCTCAATATCGTCATCAATGTCGTGATGAATCTCGTTCTCCTCCTCAAATTCAGGATGGGGATCGAGGGAGTATTCATCAGCGGCTTCATTGCTTCTCTGGCGACGCTCTTCATGCTTTTGCCGACGATCATGCGGCATTTCGCCCCGTCGTTCCATCGGGATCTCTGGAAGGCATTGCTGAGATTCGGTCTGCCGTATATCCCGGCAGGGCTTGCGGCGATGGCTGTCCAGGTAATCGACCGGCCGATTCTCCGGGCTCTGACCAATGATGCCACCGTTGGAATTTACCAGGCCAACTATCGCCTCGGCATCTTCATGATGCTCATCGTCTCCATGTACGACTACGCCTGGCGGCCCTTTTATTTTGGTGTTGCGAAAGAGGGAAATGCGAAAGAGATCTTCTCGCGTGTCCTGACATATCTTATCGTCTTTATGTCAGCAATTTTCCTTTTGCTGACATTCTTCATCGAGGATGTTGCGAAAATCAGTCTCTTCGGAAGGCATCTCATCGGTCCCGCGTATTGGGGAGGATTCGAAATTGTCCCCGTCGTTCTGGCCGGGTATGTGTTTCTCGGAATCCACACAAACCTTTCCGCCGGAATCTATATCGAGAAGAAAACGCAGTATGCCGCCCCAGTGACATTTATCGGAGCACTCGTGAATGTGGCTGCAAATTATCTCCTCATCCCGTCGATGGGAATGATGGGTGCCGCGTGGGCGACGTTTCTGGCATATCTCTGCATGGCAATTGCAATGTATGTGGTTGTCCGGCGGATCTATCCGATCAAGTATGAATTCCGACGGATAGGTAAAGTTGCCATTGCTGTCGGTATCGTTCTCATCATCTATTATTTCCCACCCGCGGAAATGATCAATTATTTTTCCTCTGTAACCCGGCTCGTTTCCAAGCTTGTCCTCTTCGGTCTCTTCCTTCTGCTGATGTACTGGATGAAATTCTTCAGCTCGGGCGAGCTGTCAAGATTGAAGCAGATAGTTATCCGCGAACGGAAGGAGGAACCTCTTCCCGAAACACTTCCGGATGATGAGACTCTTACTACGGGTTGACCGAACCCGTTGTCCCGCGTCAATTCCCGAATTGTAACTCCCTCAATAAAAAAGTATATTATAAGATGAGTTCATGATACGATTCTTTTTTCATTCATTTAGGAGTTCTTTTGTCGAATAATCCGTTACGATTCGATCCAAACAAACCTCTTGCTGTCGGCGGACAGGCGGTCATTGAGGGAGTGATGATGCGCGCCCCCGGTTGCATTGCCACCGCGGTGCGCCGGAAGAACGGTTCTGTCGTCGTGAAGAAGCGTGACTTCCACTCACTCGCTGAGAAATACCCGCTCTTCCGGCTTCCGATCCTGCGCGGGGCCGTGGGGCTGCTTGAAATGATGTTCATTGGGATCGAGACGCTCAATTTTTCCACGGAAGTCGCCATGCAGGACCTGGAGCTCGAGAAGCACTCGAATGGAAACGGTACTCCCGCGAAATCGAGGAAAAGCGCATCGAACTTCCGGCTGGCACTTACGGTCATGCTCTCCCTCGTACTCGGTATCGCCGTCTTCTTTGTAACGCCGCTCGTTGTTACGACAAAGCTTTTCAACGTTGAACAGCAGCCATTCTGGTTCAATATCGTGGCAGGCGTCATCCGGCTGAGCATCCTGGTCGGCTATCTCTATGTCATTTCACTTATGCGGGATGTGAAGCGGCTCTTCGAATATCACGGCGCGGAACACAAAGCGGTATTCACGTTTGAGTCACAGGGGAATCTCACTCCCTCAGCCGCAGCACGCTACACACGCTTTCATCCGCGGTGCGGGACAAGCTTCATCCTCATCGTGATGGTTGTATCGATGCTTCTCTTTTCCGTGGTTGACTCGCTCCTCATTCTCTGGCTCGGGAAGATCTCTCTCGTTCTCCGTCTTTCCACACATCTCCCGCTCATTCCGCTTGTCGGCGGTGTGGCGTATGAATTTATCCGCTGGTCTGCAAAACGCAGCACCACGACCATCGGGAAAATGCTTGTCGCTCCGGGCCTCTGGCTGCAGCGCATCACAACGGAAGAGCCCGATCCTCCTCAGCTCGAGATTGCCGTGATTGCGCTGAAGTGCGCTCTCGGCGTGGATGAACCGTCGGTTCAGTATATCCGCCAGATTTCCGATCTCCAGGTAGTTCAGGATGTTCGACCGGCTTGAAAAAGTCGCCGCGCGGTATGATGAACTGACGATGCTTCTTGCCGAACCGGCAGTCATCAACAACCAGGATAAATACCGGGAACTGAGCAAAGAGCACAGCGAGATTTCCGGGATCGTGGAGACATACCTCCGCTACAAAAGGGTAAAAGGGGAGCTGGAAAATCTCCGGCATCTTACGACCGGTTCCGATCCGGAGATGCGGGAACTCGCCTTCGCTGAAATCGAAGAAGCCGAAACAAACGTCGGCCTGCTCGAAGAGGAATTGAAACTCCTTCTCATCCCGAAAGATCCCAACGACGACCGGAACTGTATTGTGGAAATCCGCGGCGGAACGGGCGGTGAAGAGGCGGCTCTTTTTGCAGCGGATCTTTACCGGATGTATACCCGATTTGCAGAACGACAGGGATGGAAAACAGAACTGCTCGACTGGAACGATACCGGCAAGGGCGGATTCAAGGAAGTGATATTCTCCGTTTCAGGATCCGGCGCGTTTGGGACGCTGAAATATGAGAGTGGTGTTCATCGCGTCCAGCGTGTGCCGGAAACAGAAGCGCAGGGACGCGTGCATACCTCGGCGGCGACGGTGGCTGTCCTGCCGGAACTGGAAGAAATCGATGCGGACATACAGATCAATCCCGCCGATTTGGACATCGGGACGTACCGATCAGGCGGGAAAGGCGGGCAGAACGTCAACAAGGTCGAGACTGCTGTCCGTATTACGCATAAGCCGACGGGGATCGTGGTTGCCTGCCAGCAGGAACGGTCGCAGTTCCAAAACCGCGAGCGTGCGATGAAAATGCTGCGGGCGAAGCTGTATGAGATCAAGATCCAGGAACAAACCGCATCGGTGACTGCGGCACGCCGTTCGATGGTGAAGAGCGGCGACCGGAGCGAAAAGATCAGAACATATAATTTCCCGCAAAACCGTGTGACCGATCACCGCATCGGGCTTACACTTTACAATCTTTCCGAGATCATCAACGGCAAACTCGACGATCTGCTTGAACAGCTGAAGGTTGCCGATCGGGCGGAAAAACTCCAGGCCAGCGGTGCCTGAGTTTACTCGACGCTCTTCTTCTTTGCCCTTTTCTGAAGAAAAAACTCCCTGAGGACTGCTCCGCATTTCTGTTCGAGCACACCGCCGATCGTGTGAACGCGGTGGTTGAGGCGCGTATCGTTCGTGATGGTATAGAGTGTCGTGCACGCACCGGCTTTCGGATCGTAGGCGCCGAAGACGAGGAGTGGCAAGCGGGCGAGAACAATCGCCCCGGCACACATGGGGCATGGTTCGAGCGTCACGTACATCGTGCAGTTTTCCAGCCACTTGCTTCCGAGATGTGCGGCCGCGGCAGTGAGAGCAATCATCTCGGCATGTGCCGTCGGATCGTTGAGCATTTCCGTTTGATTCGATCCCTTCCCGATGATATTCCCGTTCTGGACGATAATTGCACCCACCGGCGACTCATCCCGCCGGAGGGCGAGAGCGGCTTCTCTGAGAGCCGACTCCATCCAGTATTCGTGATCGTTTGTCATTGTGACGGGTTTCTTTTCCATACTGATTCCAAAAGTAAAGAAAAAAAATTTGCGATTCAATCTGCCCAATTTGTGACGAGCGCCGTTGATTCTGGGTTCACAATTTGGTATCTTAGTTGACGGAAACACTTCGCTTTTTATCCAATTACCCTAATGAAAACACGCCTCCCAGTTAGTGTCTTTATTCTCACAGCATTGCCCGTAATTCTTCTTGCGGGCACACGCCAGGCACAATCCATTACCACATCCGGAGATACGATACGCATTGCGGCGTACAATCTCCTCAATTATCCGGGCAACGTTAACCGCGATAGTTATTTCCGCACGAGCATGGCTGCCATGCAGCCCGATGTGCTGGAAGTTGAGGAAATCACCACTGCAGGCGGGCAAACAGCAATTAACCGGTTCCGCGATTCCGTTCTCAATTACTCCACACCAGGACTTTACAGCAGCGCTCCGTACCATGCACCCGTCGGTCCCGGTTCCGATACACAGACCGGTCTCTTCTATAAGTCCTCGAAGGTGACATACCTCGATATGACGATTATTGTCACCGGACAGAGTAGTGGTGATCGTGACGTTGCGGACTATAGGATCCGGATCAACAACTCTTCCGATACATTGCATATACTAGGTCTGCACCTTAAAGCCGACCAAGGTTCTCCCTACGATACTCAGCGGGCCGATGAGGCAGACTCCATCAGAAATTACCTCAACAGACTCCCGGCGGGATCAAAATTTCTCATTATGGGTGATTATAATGTCTACACAAGCACAGAACCGTGTTTGACGAAACTGCTCGAGAGTGAATCGAACAATAACGGTCGGGCGAAGGATCCTTTAAACCCCACCAACCAGACGCAGAATTGGCACAATACGAGCAGCTATAGTCATATACACACGCAATCTACCAGAATACGTACCTTGAGCGATGGGGGTTCCACCGGCGGGATGGATGATCGTTTTGATATCATTCTCACTTCGTACTCATCCCTTGATAATAATATTGTTCTCTCAGATTATACTCCGTACGGCAACGATGGAAACCACTTCAACGACAGCATCAACCAGATGCCGAACACGGCAGTTTCGGCGGCGGTTGCCAATGCACTTTATTATAGCTCCGACCATTTACCGGTGTACTGCGATTTTGTCTTTGCCGCGGCGGCAGCTCCGGGATCGTTCACACTCCTTTCGCCGTCGAATGGCGCAACCAATCAATCTGTTTCCGGAACGCTCAACTGGAACTCATCACAGTATGCAAATTCGTACGATGTCTATCTCAGTACGTCGAATCCACCCACAACCATTGTCAGCACCAGCCAGAGCGACACGACATACGCGTATTCCGGATTATCTCCGTCAACTGTCTATTACTGGAAAGTGATCTCGAAGAACGGTACCGGTACCGATTCTGCATCGAACGCACCGTTCAGTTTCACCACAGCACCTGCTCCGGGAGCCTTTGCATTGACATCACCTTCAAACGGAGCGACGGGTCAGCAAATTTCAGGAACGCTTTCGTGGGGATCATCCACCAACGCGACCGGTTATGATGTCTATCTGGGTACG
>Ga0335082_10005325_pt1 | contig 14074 bp, 9 predicted proteins | sample Lox_Sample_41_FD_206718 | JGI IMG/M metagenome (GOLD analysis project Ga0335082, IMG submission 206718) | Soil microbial communities from Loxahatchee National Wildlife Refuge, Florida, United States - Lox_Sample_4.1 | ecosystem: Environmental > Terrestrial > Soil > Wetlands | place: USA: Florida...
AACGCGTTGCGAGCCCCGTCTTCCAGCCGGTACCGCGGACGGAACGAGCGGCGCGACGCCGCAACGAGCTCCGGGAGGCTGAGCAGGCCTTTGACGGATGCCAGGGGATGACGCAGGAAGAGCCCGCGGTAGGTGCCCGGATACAGCTCGGGCGCGAGCCTCGACGAGGCGGCCCCGGCCCCGGTGCACGCCTCGGCAATCGCGTCGAGCAGCAGCGCGATCGATTCGCCGCCGGCGATGAAATGATCGTAGGCGAGGCCGAGATGGAACGAGTCGGCGCTCGTCACCGCGAAGAAACGGAACGGATTCTCGCGCGGCTCGCGCGGGAACGGCAGGTTGAGATGCCGCTCGATCTCGCGGCAGACGACACCGAGGGGATCCGCACCGCCCGGCAGGACCTCGAGCGCCACCTCGGCCGGGCCGCCCCCGTAGTCGAACCGGTGGTGCCGGCGGTCGAGCACGAGGCCGGTGAGGCCGTGTGCCTCGAGCGTGCGGCCGATCCGCTCCGCGAGCGGCACCTCTCCGAGCGGCCGGGGAACCCGCACGACGTGCACGGCGCTGTACGGATGCATGTCGCGCCAGTGCAGCATCATCCGCTGAAAGAGATTCAGCCGGCCCGGCACGCGATGACCCGTCGCCGTCAACGGCTCGACACCGTCGCCGTCCGTTGCGCCCGAATGAGGCGCTGTGCCTCCAGGCACCAGTGCTTCTTGACGCTGTACCAGATGTCCGCCGCGTGCAGGATGTTGCGCGTGTCGAGGTCCTCGCCGGCGGGAAGGGCGGCCCGCTCGCCGCGCGGCGAATAGCCGCTGACCCAGGCCCGGGTCGCCGGGTTCGCCGCGAGGTGCGCCGCGAGCGGGAGCGAGAGGTGCCCGTAGTCGGCCGGGAGCGTCACGTTGCGTACCGCGGCAGTCCCGGTCGGACGGTAAGGATTGCTCTCGGCCGCGCCGGCGAAGGTGCCGGCGATCGGATCCCACTCGATGAAGAAGCCGGTGAACTCCTCGACCGTGTCCGGCACGCTGCGCAGCCGCGGCACCATGTCCCACTGGCCGAGGAGCACGCGCATCAGGCTCCCGGTCGCGAGCGCGCTGGCGTACGGCACCCGGAGCCCGACCACGGGCCGCTCGGCGCCGCTCAGTGGATCGACGATCGTGAAGCGGGGCTCGGGCTCGTCGGCGAGCGGATTCCACACCGCGATCCGGTCGCCGGAGGCGCCGGCAAGGTCCTGCAAGACCTTGATCGCCAGCATGCCGCCCTGGCTGTGGCCGATCAGCATCGGCACCATGCCTTCCCGCTCGTAGTGCCACGCCAGCTTGCCTGCGAGCGCCCGGCTGTCGGTGTGGCTCGAATAGCTCAGGCTGCCGTCGTGCGGGTTGCGCAGGCGCTCGGCCGGATAGCCCATGGCGATGAGGAACTCGGCGAACGGGCGCATCGTCACGAGCGGGACGCTGCCGTGAAGATTGATGATGCGCGGCGCCGGCGCGAGCGCGAGCGTCTCGCGGACTGCGCGATCCGAAATGCGCTCCGGGTCGAGCGCCAGCACACGTTCCGCCACGGCCGGATCGAGCGCGAGAGCGCGCAGGAGTGCGCCCGCCGTCACCTGGGCGGGGGGTGCCGGATCGCGATCCGCCGCCACCGCCGGCGGCGAGCAGCCCCACGCACACGCGGCCGCAAGCATGGCCCCTGCGACCTGCATCGACCGCCCTGGGCCGCGCATCATCCTTCCGGCCCGGCGTTCGCCGCGCGGCGGGCGAAGCGCGGGAAGAACCGGCCGGTCCGCGCACAGTAGCGCGCGTAGACCTCGCCGTGAACGCCGCGCAGGAATGCCTCCTCGTTCCGCGCCTTGATCAGCATCAGGCAGACGTGTGTCGCCGCGACGGCGAACATCGGCGGCGTCGCGACGATGACCGCGGAGCACCCCATCAGGCTGATGCTGAGCGCATAGATCGGGTGGCGGACCCGGGCGTACAGGCCGCCGGTCACGAGCTCGGTCCGCTCCCCCGGGACGACCGCCAACCGCCAGCGCGATCCCATGCGCACCCAGCACTCGATCGACAGGGCGAGGCAGACGACGGCGATTGCAGCGGCCGCCCATCTGAGCGCAGTCCAGGACGGGTCGCGCGCGAACTCCGGGACCGTCCAGGGTGCGGCGCCGCGGGTCGCGGCAAGGTACGGCAGGGCGAGCCATGCGGCGACGAGCGGCACCCAGACGAGCCACATGAGCTGCTCGAGCCCCTGCCGCGGGACTACGCCCGGCTGCTTTCGCGTCTGGCACCGGACGCGAACGATCATGACCCCGACGCACAGCCAGTACGCCCAGATCGTAGCCGTCAGCACCGCCGCGGGAAGGTCCTTCATCGAGCTTCGTCGCCCTCGTGCGGGCGGTCGATGCCCATGCACCGCCGTCGCGGCGCGAAGTCTAACGCCTCCCCCGGGGGGGATTATGCGGCCGCCCGCTGCGGCGCCGCGAACTCGCGTTCCATCTCGCGCCGCACCCGAACGGCGTCGGCGCCGGCGTCGATCTGCACGTCGCTCCAGCGAACCGGCGCGCCGGCCGCCACGGCGTTCACGAGTTTGACATCGTGCGCGAGCCCGAGCGGCAGGCCCCCGAGCTGCAGCGACTGCTCGGCCGGGACGAGCTTGCCGAAGACGGTATAGCCGCCCTCTCCGTCCAGCCGCTCGCCGGGTCTCAGGTCCCGCTTCGCGGTGGCGACGACGTCGGCGCGAAAACCGGTCGCGCAGCCGGTCGGCTCGCGCCGCAACCCGACCGACGCCACCGAGATCCCGACCTCCAGGCCGATCAGGTGCCAGCGCTTGTAGAGGCAGGCGTAACGCCCGCTCGGGTCGGTTTTCACGCCGTACTCCATGAAGCACCGGCGGATGTAGTCGGTCTCGCCTTCGAACACGACCCAGACGCCGAAGCGGATGTCGTAGGGAATCACGCGGCCGTCGGGCTCGAGCGAGGACACCACCTCCACCTGGCCCTTGTGATGGAGGCGGCCGCCTTCCTCGCGCGGCCGCATCACCGCCGGCAGGTCGTCGATGCTCGACGGCGGAAACTCGAGCCCCCAGGGGGCCGGCGTCAGCCCGGTCGCGTTGCAGACCGCCGTGCTCTCGATCGCCGGCTTCGAGCCGTCGAGGAACGAATTGAACATCTTCGGGTTGAGCCCGCCGATGCGCGCCTGCTCGGGGGTGAGCCCGTAGTACCCCCAGACCGTCTCGGGCGTCGACTGCGCGTAATGCGCGAGCCACTTGTGGCCGCGCCCCGCGGCGACGACACTGAAGCCGGCGGCACGCGCCCAGTCGACGAGATCGCAGATGAGCGCCGGCTGGTCGCCGTACGCGAGGCTGTAGACGACGCCCGCTTCCTGCGCCTTGCGGGCGAGCAGTGGCCCGCAGAACGCATCCGCTTCCACCGTGACCATCACGACGTGCTTGCCGTGCTTGAAGGCCGCCAGCGCGTGCGTCACCGCGGCGATCGGGTTCCCCGTGGCCTCGACGACGATATCGATCGACGGGTGCGCGACGAGCGCCTCCCAGTCGTCGCCCACGTGCGTGAGACCGCGCGCGAGCGCGGCGTCGAGCGAAGGCGCGGCGTGCCGCTCGGGCTTCCAGCCCACGCGCTCGAGGTTCGTCCGCGCGCTCGCGGGCGAAAGGTCGGCGATACCGGCGAGATGCACCCCGGGCGTCTTCGGCACCTGCGCGAGGTACATCGCGCCGAACTTGCCTGCGCCGATCAGTCCGATCCGCAGCGGCTTGCCCTGGGCGGCGCGCTCGGTGAGTTTGGCGTACAGGTTCATCGCGGAATCTCCGGGTCGGGCGTCGGGACGTTACGCTGCGAGCGGCATCGGCTTCAGCGCTTCCTCGGGCGTGCCGTCTTTCCACGGCAGCGCGACATCATAGTCGCGCAGCAAGCAGTCGTCGGGGAGACAGGTGATCGGCGTGAAGTCGCGATGCGCGATGAATGCGGGCCGCTTGAATCGCCGGATGTGGTTCGAGACCGCGCACAGGCTCAGGTACACGTTCCAGCGGTCCCACGGCGAGAGGTTCGCCGTCGAGGCGTGCACGAGGCAGCTGTGGAACATGATCATCGAGCCGGCCGGGCCCTTCGGCGCGACGATCCCGCCGCGCGCTACGAGCTTGCGGATCGTGTCGTGATCGAGCGCCCACAGCGGATAGCTCGTCGTCCGCGTGTCGTGCGCGGCGTCGAGGACGCCGAGCTTGTGGCTGCCGGGGATGAACATGAGCGGCCCGTTGAACTCGTTCACCTCGTTCAGGAAGATCGCGATGTTCATCGCGCGCGCGTCGGGCATCTGGTCGTCCGCCTGCCAGGTGCCGAAGTCCTGGTGCCACTGCCACAGATCGCCGTCGAAGGCGACCTTGCCGTTGATCTTGAACTGGTGCATGTACACGGCCTCGCCGAAGAGCTGCGCCACCGGCTCGATCATTCGCGGGTGGCGGCCGAGGCGCGCGAAGACGCGGTTGTACATGTGCGCAGCGAAGTTCGTACGCACCGCGTCGCTGTCCTTCTCGCGGATGTTCTCGGGGCGGTGCTGCGCGAAGAGCGCCGGCACCTCGTCGGTCAGGGTCCTGACCTCGGCCGCGGAGAAGAGGCTCGGGAAGAAGAGATAGCCGTCGCGGTCGAACTGCCGGAGCTGCTCCTGGGTGAGTTTCATGGTTCCATCTCCTCGGTTGGCTGCAAATGTCACAGGGCGGCGCGCCGGCCGCCCTTCAATCGGGTGGCGAGCACCCGCCCGCCGGCCTCGCAGTGCTCGCGCGCGCGCCGCTCGGCCGCCGGCGCATCGCCGGTGTTGATCGCGTCGATGATCGCTTGGTGTTCGTCCCACACCCAGTCGCGAGGTCCCTCGGCCTGCAGCACGCCGCCCATCGCCCGGCGAATGTGGTGCCAGTGACGGCTCGCGCTCTCGGTGATCAGCGGATTGCCGGATGCGGCGTAGATCGCGTTGTGGAACGCCATGTCGGCGTCGATCAGCGCGGCAAAGTGGCCGTGCGCGAGCGCCGCCCGGCCGCGCTCGACCAGGCCGGGATCGATCTTCGCCCCGGCCAGCGCTGCGAGCCGTGCGGCGAGGCCCTCGAGGACGCCGCGCACCTCGTACAGGTCCTCGATCAGCGCGGGGTCGATCGGCGCAACGATGAGCCCGCGCCGGCCGGTCTCGATCGCGAGGCCGTCCCGCTTCAGCATGCGCAGCCCCTGCAGGACCGGCTGGCGCGAGACGCTGAGGGACTCGGCAAGCTCCTCCTGGGTGAGTCGCGTACCGGGTGCGAGCTCACCGCTGCAGACCGCATCGAGCAGCCGTCTGTAGACCTGCTCGGTGAGGTCCGGCGCAGACTCGATCCCCTGGAGAGCCGACAGAGACATAGATAGTGTATGGCTTTGAATTCCGTATACGGAATGCGGTATTCCATGTCAAGCGGCAGCGCAGCACCGCCCCCGAGCTGGCCGCTTTTCAATTGAGAATCAGGGGGCTGCCTTAATCGAGGCAGTGGGGGCTGCTACCGCCGCGGAGGTACCCCGGGCCGATCGACGATCTGGAAGAACACTTCATCCTGCCGGACCATGCCGAGCTCGAAGCGCGCGCGCTCTTCCACCGCCTCGAGCCCCTGCTTCAGGTCCCGCACTTCGGCGTCGAGCGCCGCGTTGCGCGCCTGGAGCGCGTCGTTCTTCGCCCGCTGCGCGCCGAGCTGCCGGTCGGACTCCCACACCCGCGCCCAGCCGCCCTTCCCGAGCCAGAGCGGATACTGGATCGCGAGCAGCAGACCGGCGAGAGCGAAGGTGACCGCGCGCATCTAGCGAAGCTGGTAGAAGGCGTCCCGCCCGGGATAGCTGACCGCGTCGCCGAGGTCCTCCTCGATGCGCAGCAGCTGGTTGTACTTCGCTACGCGGTCGGACCGCGACAGCGACCCGGTCTTGATCTGCAGCGCATTGGTGCCCACCGCGATGTCCGCGATCGTCGTGTCCTCGGTCTCGCCCGAACGGTGCGAGATCACCGCGGTGTAGCCCGAGCGCTTCGCGAGCTCGATCGCCGCGAACGTCTCGGTGAGCGTGCCGATCTGGTTGACCTTGATCAGAATCGAATTCGCCACGCCGAGCTTGATGCCTTCCTTCAGCAGCCGGGTGTTGGTGACGAAGAGATCGTCGCCGACGAGCTGCACCCGCTTCCCGAGCGACTGCGTGAGCACCTGCCAGCCGTCCCAGTCGGCCTCCGCCATCCCGTCCTCGATGCTCACGATCGGGAAGCGGTCGGCGAGCGTCTGCAGATAGTCGCTGAACTCCTTCGACGACAGCTCGAGCTTCTCCGAGGCGAGCCGGTACTTGCCGCGCTCGTAGAACTCCGAGCTCGCGCAGTCGAGCCCCAGCGCAACGTCGCCACCGGGCATGTAGCCCGCCGACTGGATCGCTTCCGTGATGAGCTCGAGCGCCGCAGCGTTCGAGGGCAGGTTCGGCGCGAACCCGCCCTCGTCGCCGACCGTGGTCGACAGCCCCTTGGCGTCGAGCAGCTTCTTGAGCGAATGGAAGACCTCGGCGCCGCACCGCAGCGCCTCGCGGAAGCTCTGGGCGCTGATCGGGATGATCATGAACTCCTGCACGTCGAGGCTGTTGTTCGCGTGCGCCCCGCCGTTGATGACGTTCATCATCGGCACCGGCATCTGCATCGCGCCCGAGCCGCCGAAGTAGCGATAGAGGGGCAGCCCCGATTCCTCGGCCGCGGCCTTGGCAACGGCCATCGACACGGCGAGCAGGGCGTTCGCGCCGAGCCGGGCCTTGTTCTCGGTCCCGTCGAGGTCGATCAGCGTCCGGTCGATGAAGCTCTGCTCCGAGGCGTCGAGGCCCATGATCGATTCGGAGATCTCGGTGTTGATGTGCTCGACCGCCTTCAGCACGCCTTTGCCGCCGTAACGGGTCTTGTCACCGTCCCGCAGTTCAAGCGCTTCACGGGAACCGGTCGAAGCTCCGGAGGGCACGGCCGCACGTCCGATCACGCCCGACTCGAGCAGCACGTCGGCCTCCACCGTCGGGTTGCCCCGCGAATCGAGGATCTCCCGCGCGACGACATCGACGATGGAGCTCATCCGGCCTGCACCCTGTTCTCGCCCATCACGTCCCCCTCCTCCGCGCTCGCGTGCGCGCGCCTCACAGCGACTGCTCCGCGAACCCGCGCCGCTTCACGAGCGAATCGATCTCCTTGAGCGTCGCGAGCAGCGGCTTCATCAGTCTTAACGGCCAGGCGTTGGGACCGTCCGATAGGGCCTTGGCGGGGTCGGGGTGCGTTTCCATGAATAACCCGGCGATACCCGTGGCCACTGCCGCCCGCGCGAGCACCGGGACGAACTCCCGCTGGCCACCGCTCGAGCTGCCCTGCCCGCCCGGCAGCTGGACCGAATGCGTCGCGTCGAACACGACCGGGCAGCCGGTCTCCCGCATGATCGAAAGCGACCGCATGTCGGAGACGAGATTGTTGTAACCGAACGAAACGCCGCGCTCGCAGACGAGGATGTTGTCGGCCGCGGCAGGGTCGCGGGGATGGGCGGCGCGCGCCGCCTCCTTCGCCTTGTCGACCACGTTCTTCATGTCGCCCGGCGCGAGGAACTGCCCCTTCTTGATGTTCACCGGCCGGCCGGCGCTCGCAACCGCGTGGATGAAATCGGTCTGGCGGCACAGGAAGGCCGGCGTCTGCAGGACGTCGACCGTCGCCGCGACCCGCGGCACTTCCTCGATCTCGTGGACGTCGGTGAGCACCGGGACGCCGATCGTCTTCTTCACCTCGGCCAGGATCTCGAGCCCCTTGTCCATGCCGAGGCCGCGGAAGGACTTCCCCGAGCTCCGGTTCGCCTTGTCGTAGGACGACTTGTAGATGAACGGGACGCCGAGCTCGCGGCAGATGTCTCTCAGCTCGCCGGCGGTATCGAGCGCGAGCTGGCGGGACTCGACGACGCAGGGTCCGGCGATGAGGAAGATGGGGCGGTCAAGTCCAGCCTCGAACCCGCAGAGCTTCATGCTGCAGCCACGGCCGGCTTCGCCTGCTCCGCCCGGTGCGCGATCGCCGCCTCGACGAAGCTCTTGAACAGCGGATGCCCGCCGCGGGGGGTGGAAGTGAATTCCGGATGGAACTGGCAGCCCACGAACCAGGGATGATCGGGCAGCTCGATCAGCTCGACCAGCGACTCGGACTTCGTCCGGGCGGCGACCTTCAGGCCCACCGCCTCGAGCCGCGGCAGGTAATGGTTGTTGACTTCGTAGCGGTGGCGATGCCGTTCGTTGACGACGTCGCTCTTGTAGATCCGGTGGACGAGGGTGCCAGGGACCACGTCGGCGGGTTGCGCGCCGAGGCGCATCGTGCCGCCGAGGTCGGAGCGCTCGTCCCGCCGCTCGACGCGGCCGTCGGCGTTCATCCACTCGGTGATCAGCGCGATCACGGGATGCGGCGTGGCGGGGTCGAACTCGGTGCTGTTCGCCCCCTCCAGGGCGGCCTTGTGGCGGGCGAACTCGATGACGGCGAGCTGCATGCCCAGACAGATGCCGAGATAGGGGATCCGCTGCTCGCGGGCGTACTGGATCGCGCGGATCTTGCCCTCGACGCCGCGCTTGCCGAAGCCGCCGGGGACGAGGATCGCGTCGGCGCCCTTCAACGCGCCGACGCCGTCGCGCTCGATCGATTCCGAATCGATGTAGCGGATGTCGATCTTGCTTCGGGTATGGATCCCGGCATGGATGAGCGCCTCGCTCAGCGACTTGTAGGACTCGGTGAGATCGACGTACTTGCCCACGAGCGCGATCGTGACCTGATGCTGCGGGTGCTCGAGCGCATAGACGAGCTTGTCCCAGGGCGAGAGGTCCGCCGGCCGCGCCAGGATGTCGAGCTTGTGACAGACGATCTCGTCGAGCATCTGCTGGTGGAGCATGCTCGGGATCTTGTAGATCGAGTCGGCGTCCCAGACCGAGATCACCGCCTCGACCGCGACGTTCGTGAAGAGGGCGATCTTGCGCCGCTCCTCGTCCGGGACCGGCTTCTCGCAGCGGCAGAGCAGCGCATCGGCCTGGATTCCGATCTCGCGGAGCTCCTTCACCGAGTGCTGCGTCGGCTTGGTCTTGATCTCGCCGGCCGACTTGATATAGGGCACCAGCGTGAGGTGGATGTAGCAGGTGTTCCGCTGACCGAGCTCCAGGCGCATCTGGCGCACCGCCTCGAGGAACGGGAGCGACTCGATGTCGCCGACCGTGCCGCCGATCTCGACGATCGCGACGTCGGCCCCCTGCGCCCCGCGCGCGATGAAGCTCTTGATTTCGTCGGTGATGTGCGGGATGACCTGGACCGTGCGGCCGAGGTAGTCACCCCGACGCTCCTTCTTGATGACGCTCTCGTAGATCTGACCGGTGGTGAAGTTGTTCCACCGCTTCATCTTGGCGCTCTGGAAGCGCTCGTAGTGCCCGAGATCCAGGTCGGTCTCGGCGCCGTCCTCGGTGACGAACACCTCCCCGTGCTGGAAGGGGCTCATCGTGCCCGGGTCGACGTTGATGTAGGGATCTAGCTTGAGGAGGGTGACTTTGATGCCGCGGGATTCGAGGATCGCGGCGAGGGACGCGGCGGCTATGCCCTTCCCCAGGGAGGAAACCACCCCGCCCGAAACGAACACATACTTGGTCATCGAGGAACCGGGAATCGGGTTGCCGGATGATAGCCCAATTCCCCCGGCCCCTCAACGCGGAGGAGCGGCGAAATCGCGTCGCCGCCTCAAGAAACCGCCTCGCAGCGCCAAGCATGCGCCTCGCGGTGCCAAGAAAGCGCGGCGCGCCGTCAGCCGAGCTTCGGAGTGCCGTCCGCGACCGCAGCCAGCGGCTGCAGCGTCTGCGCCTCGGTACCGAACCCGCTCGCCCCGAGCACCGATTGCGCCGCCGGCAGGGCGACGCCCGCGAGCGTTCCCGCCTTGCCGTACTGATACGCCAGGTCGCCGCCCAGGGCAGCGCTGTCGGACCCGCCCAGGTGCGCGTCGAGCAACTCGCTCATCATCGTCCAGCGCGACAGGTTCCGGTTGGCCTCGCGCGCGTGGTCGAATTGCGCGACCAGCGCGCCGAAGTCGAACCATTCGACCTTGTCGTCGAGGAGCGGATCGGCGGACGACTGGCTGTAGCCCTGCATCGCTTCGGCGATGACCTGCATCGTCTGCACCATCTGGTGCTGCGGGTCGGAGTACCACTCGCCGAGGGTGATCCGCTCGCCGTCGCCGACCTCGACCACCAGATCCCCGCCGGAGCGGCGCAGCGCGAGGTCCTGGTAACGGATGCCGCCACCGAGCGACAGCACGGCATCGTCGGTGCCACGCACCACGTCCCGGCCGTCGCCGCGGTTGAACGCGACGATGTCGCGCCCGCCGCCAAGGGTCACCCGGTCATTGCCCGTGCCGCCGATCATCAGCGAATTGCCCGCGCCGTCGTAGAGATCGTCGTTGCCGCCGCGCCCGTTCAGCAGGTTGGCGCCGAACGCGTCGTAGAGCTTGTCGTTGCCGGCCTCGCCCTCGACGACGTCATTGCCGAGCCAGCCGTCCAGCGTGTCATTGCCGCCGTCGCCCGAGACGAGGTCGTCCCCGGCGCCGGCGTTGACGATGTCGTCGCCGGCGCCGCCACGCAGCACGTCATTCCCGGCCGACGACCAGATGATGTCGTTGCCGCTGCCGCCTTCGACGAGCACGTCGCCGTAGGCGAACGCCCGACTGGTGAGGTCGACCAGGTCGTTGCCCCCGCCCGCGAGGATCGTCTCGATGCTCGCCATCCGCGGGCCGCTGCCGGCGGAGCGGCTGAGCAGGTCGTCGAGCAGGATGGCGTCGTTGCCCCCGGTGCCGAGCAGGGTGTCGGCACCGCTGCCGCCGTCGAAGACATCGAAGCTGCGGTTGCGGCCGTTCAGCAACTCCGACTCGAGCGAACCCGGCGCGCCGGGACTGCCGACGTTCACACGGCGGGTTCCGCCACCCCAGACGTCGTCGCGAGCGTAGACGAACGTGTCATCGCCCGCGCCACCCACCAACATGTCGGCGCCCTGACGGCCGCTCAGCGTGTCATCGCCGGCGCCGCCGATCAGCGTGTCATCGCGGGAGGTGCCGGTGAGGACCCGTCCGGGCACGGCGGAAACGGTGATCAGGAAATCATCGAAGGCCGAGCTGCCCGCCGCGTCGGTCGCGGTGATGCGGACGAGATAGGAGCCCACGTCGACCCGCTCCGCCGTGCCGCTGAACGTGCCGGTGGCCGCGTTGAAGTCGAGCCAGGCCGGAAGCGCCTCGCCGGTCGCGAGCGTCGCGTGGAGATCGAGGTCGTCGCCGGGATCGACGTCGGAGAACGTTCCGGCCGGGATGTCGAACAGCAGCGGCTGGCCTTCGCTGGTCGCGAGATCCGGGAGGCTCGCCGCGAGGGTCGGCGCGTCGTTCGTGTTCTCGACCGCGAGCTCGAAGACGTCTTCGGCCGTGGCACCGGCGCCGTCGATCGCGAGCAGGTGGATGCGGTAACTCCCGACGTCGTCGTTCGCCGGCGTGCCCGTGAACCGGCCGGTGGCGCCGTCGAAGCGCAGCCAGGCGGGAAGCGCTGCGCCCTTGTCGAGGGTCGCGAGGAATTTGATCTGGTCGCCGGCATCGACGTCGCGGAACGTTCCGGCGGGGACGGTGAAGTCGAACGGCGCATCCTCGTCGACGCTCAGCGTGCCGACCGAGGTCATCAGCACCGGCGCGTCGTTCGTGTTCGCGACGACGAGGTCGAACGTGTCGCTCGCCGTTGCGCCGCTCGTGTCAGTGGCGGTCACCGTCACGCTCACCGTGCCGACGTCCTCGTTGAGCGGGGTACCCGAGAACGTCCGCGTCGCGGCGTCGAACTTGAGCCATCCCGGGAGCCGGGAGCTGTCGGCGAGCGCTGCCGAATAGCCGAGCGTATCGCCCGCGTTCGCATCCTCGAACGTGCCATCGGGCACCTGGAAATCGAACGGCGTGTCCTCGCGGACCACCTGGTCGCTGATCGGGCGGTTGAGGCCCGGCGGGGTGTTCGAAGGCTGGAACATGCGCTTCAGCGCGTCGACGTCCCAGTGCGTGCCGTCGTCGAACGTCACCTCTTCGACCATGAGGCCCGCGTCGGGAATCCACTGGATGTCCAGCCGGTCGTCGGTTCCGCGCAGCTTCAACGTGAGCCGGTCCACCGACGCCTGGACCGATACGTCCGCCGCGGTGATGCCGGCCTTCATGAGGACGCGGTCGAAGTTCCCGGGCGTAGTGTCCTGGTCCACGATCAGGTCCTGGCCGCTGCCCTTGCCGAACGTGTAGACGTCGTCGCCCTTGCCGCCGATCATGCGGTCGTTTCCGCCGGCCCCGTCGAACCGGTCGACCACGTTCGTGCCCCACATCACATCCGCGCCGTCGCTCCCCACGAGGTCGAAGCCTCGATCGATGAGCTGAGCGTAGGTGAGCTCGCCGTCGGTGAACATGACGCGCTCGATCGCGCCGGTGCCGTAGGCGTCGAGCGGGTTGAAGCCGCTGACCTGAACGCCGTCACCGCCCCCGAGGTCCAGGAAGAGCGCACTTCCGGCGAGCGAGAGCCGCGCCGCGCTCTCGGTGACCGAGAGCGCGAGCGTATCGGTTCCAGCCGTCCCATCGTCCTCGACGATGTCGATCCCGCCGCCGGCCGCGATCGAGTACTCGTCGCCGCCGTCGCCACCGCGCATCACGTCGTTGCCGGCACCACCGACCAGTTCATCGGCGAGCCCGGCACCGATCAGGATGTCGCGCCCGCCGCCGCCCACGATCCGGTTCATGAACCCTTCGGCGCCGAACAGGATCTCGCTGTCCTGCCCCCCGACGTACTCGACGCGCAGCCCCGCGAAATCGACGGTCTCGACGGTGACGGTGGCGCCGGCATAGCGCTTCACCTCGATGCGCTCGATCAGCCCGCGCGGGTCCGGCCCGAGCGCGATCTTGTCGCCGAGGCTCCCGTAGGCGAGATACAGCTCGCTGTTGTCGGCCAGGAGCCGGATGCTCTCACGCGACACGGCGAGCTCGGGCGAGGCGCCCTCGATCGACTGGATCTCCACCACGTCATAGCCGCTCTCGTCGTGGATCTCGTCGAGGCCGCTTCCCGGCCCGACCAGGTACCGATCGTTCCCGGCCCCTCCGTCGAGCACGTCATCGCCCTCGTCCCCCATGAGAACGTCGTCGCCCGCATCCCCAAACAGCGCGTCCTTGCCCTGATCGCCGCGCAGATAATCCGCGCCATCGCCGCCGTGCAGTACCACCGCCGCCGTCCCGAACGCGGTGATCTGGTCGTCACCGTCTCCGCCGTAGGCGACGTCGGCGCCCTGCGCCGAGATCCGGTCGTTGCCCGCGCCGCCGTCGATCAGGTCGGCGCCGGGGCCCGCCATGATCACGTCGTCTCCGTCGCCCCCGAGGAGGAAGGTGTTCCCGGCACTTCCGTACAGCGTGTCATTCCCCGCGCCACCATCCAGGTAGTCGTCGCCGCCGTCCGCCAGGTCCACCTGCTTGCGCCCGCCGGCCGCCAGCAGGTCGTTGCCCTCTCCGCCCACCACGGTGTCGGCACCCAAATTCCCGAAGAGCTGGTCTTTGCCGGACTCGCCATAGATGAAGTCGTCGCCGAGGCCGCCCCATACCCAGTCGTCGCCGGCTCCGCCGTAGATGACATCGGCCGCGCTCGAGGCGGGGTCGTTCACCGCCGCGTTGGAGGCCGAGTAGATCGCCGGCGAGCCGTCCGCGCGCAGCGTGAACACCCAGCCGTCGTCCATCGGAATGTAGTCGGCGTCGCCCATCAGAAAATCATTGCCGGCGCCGCCGACCAGAACGTCCCGCCCGCCGCCGCCGGTCAGAACATCCGAGGACGCGCTCCCGACCAGAACATCATCGCCCTCGCCCCCCGCCAGCCAGTCGCCTTTCGCCGGATCGGCAGTCGAGGTCGGGTCGTGGATCGCATCGTCGAGGCCGACGAGGCGATCGCCATAGAGCCGGTCGCTGCCGCCGCCCCCGATCAGAACGTCCGACCCGCTGCCGCCGATCACGACGTCATTGCCCTCCGAAC
>Ga0335082_10005326_pt1 | contig 14072 bp, 13 predicted proteins | sample Lox_Sample_41_FD_206718 | JGI IMG/M metagenome (GOLD analysis project Ga0335082, IMG submission 206718) | Soil microbial communities from Loxahatchee National Wildlife Refuge, Florida, United States - Lox_Sample_4.1 | ecosystem: Environmental > Terrestrial > Soil > Wetlands | place: USA...
TCATCCTCGCGGCACGCGTTGCCCAGGCGGCCGTCTTCGACGCGCTGACGCGCAGGCTCGCCGAGACCGCCGAGCTGCGCTGGTCGGCGCTGATCGGGTGGCAGGAGGAAGAGCTGTTCGGCTGGATCGAGCTCGAGCGGCGCCTCACGAGCGAGCGGCCAAGGGCGGCCGCGCTGACGAGCTGGCTGATCCGCGACGCCGATGCGGGCGAGCGCGTCCTGCGCGCGTCGGGCTCGGAGGTCGGCGGCTCGGGCGTCTACGTCGCGATCGCGCTCCGGTCGGGCGACGTGACCGCCGGATTCCTGGTTCTCGGCCTGGGGGCACGCCCCCCGAGACGACTTTCGCTCGCGCTCGAGACCTGCATCGAGGAGCTGGAGACCGCATTCACCGGGCGGAAGCAGGCCGGCACGGACGAGCCCGAGCAACTGCCTCCTGCAATCGCGGCGGTCTCGTAGATGTTCCTCCTTCCCAGCCTCGTCCTCGGAGTGGTCTTCTCGATGCTGCTGGGCGGCCGGCCCGGCCGGCTGGTGGAGGTGCGCTTCCGCCTCACCTGGACGGTTCCGGTCGCGCTCGTTCTGCAGCTGATCATCTTCGGTCAGATCGGCGAAGGGCTCGACCAGGTCTCCGTCGAGCGGCTGCACGTCGCCAGCTATCTGCTCCTGGTCTCGTTCGCGGCGGCCAACTTCCGGCTGAAGGTGCTCGTCCCGGTCCTGCTCGGCCTGATGGCGAACGCGACCGCGATCATCGCGAACCACGGGCTGATGCCGGTCTCCGCGAGCGCGGCCAGAGCCGACGGCCTCTCGCCGGGGGTTCACGAGAACGTCTTCGTCGGCCCCTCGCGGCTCACGTTCCTCGGAGACGTGTTCGCGCTTCCGTCGGAGCTTCCGCTCGCGAACGTCTTCTCGATCGGAGACATCCTGATCGGGATCGGGATGATCATGTTCGTCGTCCTGGTCTCCATCCGCGAGGACGCGCGGCCGGTGATCGAGCCGAAGCGGCTGTTCGTGCCGTTCCGGACTCCCAACTACCGCGTGCTCGCGGCCGGAAAGCTGATCTCCCACGCGGGTGACTGGATCACGCTCACCGCGCTCGTCGGGTGGATCTACGCGACGACCGGCTCGACCGGGCAGGCCGCGCTGCTGCTGCTCGCGCGGCTCGCGCCGCCGGTGCTCGGCGGCGGGGTCGCGGCGTTCGTGGTCGACCGCCTGCCCAAGAAGCGCCTGCTCGTCTGGATCGAGCTCGCGCGCGGCCTGGCCGTCGCGATGGCCCTCGCAGGGGTCGTCTCGGGTGTTCATGCGCTCGTCTTCGCCGCGCTCGCCGTGTCCGGAGCGCTCGCGGCGGTCGCGAATGCCTGTGTCCCGTCGCTGCTCCCGAGCCTCCTTCCCGAAGAGCAGTTCGCGTCAGCGAATGCGGGACTCGGGATCGCGAAGGACGGAGCGATGGCGCTCGGAGCGCTCGGCGCGGCGCTGATCATCTCGGAGGTGGGCATCGTCCCCGCGCTCGTCGTCGACCTCGGGACGTTCGTCGCCGCGGTCCTGTTGTTCGGCCTCATCCGCGGGCCGTTTCGCCAGGTTGCCCAGGAGCGATGCGAGGAGCAGGCTGAAGGAGCGCTTCGCTACGTGCTCGGCCGGCGTTGGCTGATCGTGCTCGTGTTCTCGTTCGGGGCGGCCACGCTCGCGACGGGCCTCGCGAACGCGACCCTGCCGCGCCTGCTGGAGGACAAGTTCGACTTCGGGGCGAGCGGCTACGGCTTCGGGATCGCGGCGCTCGCGACCGGGCTCGTGCTCGGGCAGGCGCTCGTCGGCCTCGCCCGCGTGGGCGAGACGGCCGGTCGCTGGATCGGCGCCGGGCTGCTCGTGATGGCCGGGCTCTTCGGCGTGCTGGGCCTCGTCGACCACGCGGCCACCGCGCTGCTCATGCTCGGCGCGATCGGCTTCGTCGACGGAACGACCGACGTCCTCTTCGAGACCGTGGTCCAGCGAGAGGCCGACCCTCGCCACTACGGAGCCGTGTTCGGCTTCTCCTACAGCTTCATCACGCTGACGATGATGGGCGCGGTCGCGGTCGCGCCGCTCGTGAACGGGCTCGTCGAGCCTGGGATCGCGATCCTCGGCGGCGGTGCGCTGCTCCTCGTCGCAGGCGGGATCGCCCTGCTCGGGATGCCGAAGCCCGCGCGCACCGAATCGCCCGCGTCAGCGCGCGGCGTGCAGCCCGCTGCCTCTTAGACAGTCGAGGGCTGAAGCAGCTTCAACCGCTCGAGGCAGGCGCGGATCTCGGCGATCTCCGACTCGCTCGCCTCGACGAGCGGCAGGCGCAGGCCGCCTACGTCCTGGCCCAGCAGGTTCAGAGCCGCCTTCATCTGGATCGGCCCGGTGACGACGCCGATCAGCTCGTATGCGGGAGCGAGCTCCTCCTCCACCTGCCTCGCCGCCTCGATCTCCCCTTCGCGAACGAGCCGGATCAGCTCCTTCACCTGCGGCCCGACGATGTGCGTGTGGACGCAGACGCCGCCGAGCCCGCCGATCTCCACGAACGGGAGCACGAGGTTGTCGTCGCCCGCGTACAGGTCGAGCCCCAGCTCGACGATCCGCTGTGCCTGCGCGATGTCGTCGTTCGACTGCTTGACGGCCGTCACGTTCGGGATCTCCGCGAGCTCGGCCATCGTCTCCGGCTCGATGTTGATCACGCACCGGCCGGGGATGTTGTAGACGACCACCGGACGGTCGGTCGCCGCGGCCACCGCCTCGAAGTGCGCAACGATCCCTCGTTGAGGCGGCTTGTTGTAGTAGGGCGTCACGACCAGCACCGCGTGCGCGCCGGCCTCGTGCGCCTGCTCCGTGAGATGGATCGAGTGCGCAGTCGAGTTCGTGCCGGTCCCGGCCACGACGGTCGCGCGGTCGCCGATCGACTCGACCGCCGCGCGGATCAGCCCGACCCGTTCCTCCTCCGAGAGCGTCGAAGCCTCGCCCGTCGTGCCGTTGACGACGACGCCGTCCGAGCCGTTGTCGACGAGGTAGGCGCAAAGCTCGGCGTACCGATCGAAGTCCACCTTGCCGTCGGCGTCGAACGGCGTCACCGTGGCGGTCAGGACCTCGCCGAGCACGTCCGGGATTCTAGTCGAGGAGGCTGTCGAGCCCCACGGTGAGTCCCGGTGGGAGGCTCGACAGGCGCTCGAGCGCGAGCAGCACCCCCGGAACGTAGGCCGCCCGTGAGAACGCGTCGTGGCGGATCGTCAGGAGCTGTCCGTCGCCGCCGAGGAGCACCTCCTGGTGCGCGACGAGCCCCGGGAGGCGCACCGAATGGATCGGCGGGTCGCCGGGCAGGAGGCCGGCGGTCGCCCTGGCCGTCCCGGAGGGCGCATCCTTCTTCGCCTCCCCGTGGAGCTCCACGATCTCCGCCCTCGGCAGGTACCGCGAAGCCTCGGCGGCCAGGCGCATCATCAGCACCGCGCCGATCGCGAAGTTCGGGACGACGAGGAGCTGCAGCCCCCGCTCGGCCGCGAGCGCGCCCGACGGCTCCGGGTCCCAGCCAGAGGTGCCCACGACGCACGGCACGTCCTGCTCGAGCGCTGCCTGGACGTTGCCCTCGACCATGTCGGGAGCCGTGAAGTCGACCATCGCGTCGGCATCCGAGACCTCGACCAGCTCGTGGCCGGCCGCTTCCAGCGCGGGGGCGAGCACCGACCCGACCTTCCCTCTGCGCCCGTTGAGCGCGACCTTCACGCGGCCTTGGCGAGACCCGGGTTGACGCGCTCGACCGCGGCCCGGAAGTGCTTTTCCGCCGGGCCTATGCCCGCCGCAGAGAGCTTCTCGGGCGCCAGGAGCACGTCCGCGAGCTCGGCCAGCGCCTCGGGCTCGACCGCGTCGATCTCGGCCATCAGCCGCTCGATCGACAGGAGTTCGGTGTCGGTGATCAGCGACTTCCCGAGCCGGCTCATGCGGTTGGCGGTCGACTCCATCGAGAGCATCACCCGCCCCTTGAGGTTCTCCTTGGCGCGCGCAAGCTCGTCCGGACGCAGTCGGCCCGCGGCGATCTCGCCGATCTGCTCGCTCGCGATCTCGAGGCACGCGGCGAGCTTGTCCTCGCGCGTGCCGATGTAGATCCCGATCTGGCCCGTGTCGGTGTACTGCGACGCGAAGCTGTAGACCGCGTACGCCATCCCGCGCTTCTCGCGGATCTCCTGGAACAGGCGCGACGAGGCAGAGCCGCCGAGGATCGCGTCGAGCAGCGAGGCCGCGAAGCGGCGCTTGTCCGAGCGCGAGATCCCGGGAGCGGCGATGCAGACGTGGTACTGCTCGGTGTCCTTCCGCTGGAAGCGGAGGCTCGGCGGAGGCGCCTTGACGAGCGTCGGCCGGGCGCGCGGGCCTTTCCGCTCGGGCGCGCGGACCTTGCGCTGGACGTTCAGCAGGAGCCGCTCCAGGTCGCTGTGCTTAAGGTTTCCGGCCGCCGCCACGACCACGTTGCCCGGCGCGTACATCGAGCGGTGGTACGCGGAGACCGTGCGCCTGGAGACCGTCGAGATCACCTCGCCGCGGCCGATCACCGGCCGGCCGAGCGGGTGGTTGCCGAACGTCGCCTCCGACATCAGGTCGTGGACGAGCTCCTGCGGCTGGTCCTCGTACATCGCGATCTCCTCGAGCACGACCTCGCGCTCGGCGTCGAGCTCGGCGAAGGACGGGGCGAAGACCATCTCCCCCATCACGTCGATCGCAGTCTCGAGCCGGTCGTCGGGCACGCGTGCGTAGACGACCGTGTGCTCGCGCGAGGTGGCTGCGTTCAGCTCGCCGCCGAGCCCGTCGAAGATCTCCGCGATCTCCTGCGCGCCGTACGACGCGGTGCCCTTGAAGAGCAGGTGCTCGAGGAAGTGCGAGACGCCGGCCTTTGCCTCGGTCTCGTCCCGCGAGCCCGCACCGATCCAGAAGCCGATCGCCACCGAGCGCACGCTCGAGAGCCGCTCGGAGATCACGCGCTCGCCGGAATCGAGCTCGGTCAGGACGTACCGCTGCACAGGCGGATGGTACTCGTGGTGGTCGCTAGTCTCAGCCTGTGACCACGGACAGGCAGGAGCTGGAGTTCGAGGAGTGGGTGCAGGAGGCGATCGACAGCCTTCCGGACGATCTGCGCGACGCGATGTCGAACGTGGCGATCGCGATCGCGGACGAGCCGCCGCCCGGCCAGCCGCTGCTCGGTCTCTACGAGGGCGTGCCGCTCACGAGCCGCACGAGCGGTTACGCCGGTGTGCCGCCCGACGTGATCACGATCTACCGAGGTCCGCTCGAGCGGCTCTACGGGCACGATCACGAGCTCCTGCGGAAGCAGATCAGACGGGTCGTCCTCCACGAGATCGCGCACCACTTCGGGATCAGCGACGAGCGCCTCCGCGAGCTCGACCGCTACTGACCCTGCGCGCGCTTGATCGCTGCCTCGACGGTCGAGGCATCGGGTACGCCTCCCGGAGCGATGTCCGTCAGCTTCCCGCCGGTCTTCCCGATGAAGACGGTGGGCGTGCCGTGCACCTGGTCGGTGTTCGCCTGCTGGTCGAAGGTGTGGAGCTGCGAGAGCACCGCGGAGGAGTTCTTGCTGTCCAGCGCCTGCTGACTCCTGAGCCCCGGGATGCTCGCGTACGCCGCGCCGATGAGGTTGTTGGTCAGCCAGCCCGAGTTCTCGGGGCCCTGGTTGAAGTACATGAGCTGGGTGAACTGGGAGAGCCGGTTCTGCAGCCCCGCGGCCATCGCGGCCCGGCGCCCCGTCTCGGAGTCGGCGCCGATGAAGGCGATCGGCCGCGTAACCACCTTCACGGTCCCGTTGCGCACGTAGCGCGCGACGATCGTCGGCATCACCTCGGTCTCGAAGGCCCGGCAGACGGGGCACTGGAGGTCGATGTACTGCACCATCGTCACCGGCGCGCCGGGCTTGCCGACCACGTTGCCGTGCTGCGGGATGCCGTTGAACATCTTGGTCACCGCGCCGGCATCCGGGAGCGTGGTCGCACCGTTCGTGGTCACGAGATTGGAGGAGCCGGAGGATCCGGACCCGCGGCCGGCCACGACGAACACGACCACGGCGGCGATTGCCGCGACCGCGATCGCGACGGTCACGATCGCGAGCACCTTGGGCGAGGCCTGTCGGCCGCCCCCAGTGCTCCGCACCGGGGGCCGCTTGACGGCCTGTCGCTCCTGTCTCGCTTTCTTGCCGCTCGTCATTCCTCTTCCTGAACGGTAGCGCTCGGCGCGGGCAGGGCGCCGAGGAGAAGGAACGCGAAGCAGAGCGCGAAGCCGGTCAGCGCGAGCGTCGGGATCGTCACGTAGCCGAACTCCTCGATCCACTTGACCGCGCAGCCGCCCGGCGCCGAGGCGAGGCAGATCTGGGACTGCTTGACGACCCCGTTCTCCACGAGCAAGTGGTAGACGGAGACGCCGGCGCCGACGAGCGGCAACGGCAGCAGGTAGCGGCACATGCGCCGGTCGTTCGCGATGGCGGCGAGAAGCGACGTGATCGTCAGCGGGTACATGCAGATCCGCTGGTACCAGCAGAGCTCGCAGGGCGGAAAGTGCGCGATCTCGGAGAAGAACAGGCTCCCTCCGGTCGCGATCGAGGAGACGAGGAACACGATCCACAGCTCGTAGCCCTCGACCGTGCGGCGCAGCCAGTCTCCCGGCGCCCGCAGCCCGACGAGCCAGGCCAGCCCGACGACGAGCAGCGCGGCCGCGACGACCTGTCCCGCGACCCCGAGGACCGCGAGGAGAACGGTGACGTCGTGCGTCACCGCGGCGTCTCGAACACGCGGTCCGTCTTCGGCTGGACGAAGATCCGCACGCCGCGCTCACGCTCCCAGGACGAAAGGCGCGCGAGGCCGATCAGCGACATGACGCCGAGCCCGCCGAGGATCCCTGCGAGCAACGCCGTGAGTATCGGTTGGGGCCACAGCGCGAGCACGGCCAGCACGGTCAGCCCGATCGTGCTGGGGTAGGCGGCGATCGCGAGCGACCTCGCCCAGCCCTCGAGCCGCGCGTCCGGCGGAACCGGGCCCGAGTTCTGGAACTTCAGGGCAGAGCGCTGACGCCGGCCGCCGCCGTACACCGACAGCAGCAGCAACAGCGCGCCGAGCGCGAACACTCCGATCGCCGCTCCGCCCTGGATACCACGGGCGATCGAGGCTCCGAGGCCCGCGACGGCGAGCGTGAGTCGCACCACGGCGATCAGGAGCGCCTGCGACCTCGCCTCGACGAGGGCAGGCGCCCCTTCGCGTTCCTCAGCTGCGGTCGCGTCCGCCGCGTCCACGGCCGCCGCCCCGCCGGCCGCGCTCGCCGTCACGGCGCGGCGGCCGCTCCTCGCGCTCGCGTGGAGGAGCGTCCTTGGCCCGCTCGATCAGCTCCTCGGGCTGCACGAGCGTGCCGTTCTCGTGCTTGGCGACCAGCTTGAGGCCGATCCGGCCGCGCTCCTTGTCGACCTCCTGGACGACGACGTCCAGCACGTCTCCGCGCCCGATCACGTCCTCGATGTGGCCGACCCGACCCGGGCCGACGTTCGAGACGTGGAGCAGGCCGTCGGTGCCCTTCTTCAGCTCGACGAAGGCGCCGAACTGGGTGGTCTTGACGACCTTGCCTGTGTACGTGTCGCCGACCTCGGGCTCCTTCGTGATCGACTCGATCGCGGCGATCGCTGCGTCGGCCTTCTCGCCTTCGGTCGCGTAGATGAGAATCGTGCCGTCCTCCTCGATGTCGATCTGGACGTCGTAGTCGGCCTCGAGCGAGCGGATCGTCTCGCCGCCCTTGCCGATCACCATCCCGATCTTCTCCGGGTCGATCTTGACGGTCGAGATCCGAGGAGCGTGGGACGCGAGCTGCACGCGGCTCTCGGGCAGCGTCTCGGCCATCTTGTCGAGGATGAACTCGCGCGCCCGCTTCGCCTGCTCGAGCGCGTTGCGCATGATCTCCTGCGTGACGCCGGTGATCTTGATGTCCATCTGGAGAGCCGTGATGCCCTCACGCGAGCCGGCGACCTTGAAGTCCATGTCCCCGAGGTGGTCTTCGGCGCCCTGGATGTCGGTCAGGATCACGTAGTCGTCGCCCTCCTTGACGAGCCCCATGGCGATGCCGCCGACCGGGGCCTTGATCGGCACGCCTGCGTCCTGGAGCGCGAGGGTCGATCCGCAGACCGAGCCCATGGACGACGAGCCGTTCGACTCCAGCGTCTCGGAAACGAGACGGATCGTGTACGGGAACTCCTCGAGCCCGGGGATCATCGGCTCGAGCGCCCGCTGAGCAAGCGCGCCGTGGCCGATGTCACGCCGCTTCGGGCCTCGCATGAAGCCCGTCTCCCCCACCGAGTAGGGCGGGAAGTTGTAGTGGTGCATGTAGCGGCGCTCCGACTCCAGCGAGAGGTCGTCGATGCGCTGCCCCTCCTTGGCCGTCCCGAGGGTCAGCAGCGTCATGATCTGCGTCTGACCACGAGTGAAGAGCGCGGAGCCGTGTGTCCGGGGTGAAACCCCGACCTCGGTCGAGATGTGCCGGATCTCCTCCGGCTCACGACCGTCGGGCCGCCGCTTCTCGACCGCGATCTTCCGCCGGACGAGCTCCTTGTAGATCGTCTCGGCGGCGCGCTTGACGAACTGGCGCGTCATCGAGTCCTTGACGGGTGCAGCCTCCTCGTCGGTGGGCGCGGGCCCGACCGGGAACGGGAGCGTCAGCTCCTCCTCGATCTGCCCGTAGAGCAGGTTCCGCTTCGCCGACTTCAGCTCCTTCGAGTCCTGCTCTGCATCCGTCAGAACCCGGAGGTCGTCCTCGAACTGATCTCGCACCGGCCCGACGACGGCGTCGAGGCGGTGGCGCTCCAGGATCATCGCGAGGCTCGACCGCACCTGGATCTGGCGGCGGATGTCCTCCTCACCTGAAGTCATCGACAGCGGTGGAGCGAGCTCGGCGACGAGCTCCTCGACGAGCACTCCGGCCTCACGTAGGCCCTCGGTGGCGATCCGCTGGTCGAACCGGCCGCCGTGCTCGCGGTCGAGCTCTTCGGTCAGCTCGACGTCGAGCCACTTCTCCTTGCCCGCCTGGCGGCGCAGATCCTCCTGCGCCTCGCAGATCTTGAGGATCTCGCTGTGCGCGAGCTCGAACGCCTGAAGCATCGTGTCCTCGGGAATCTCGTTGGCGCCGGCCTCGATCATCGTGAGCGCGTCCTTCGAGCCGACGACGATCAGGTCGAGCGTATTCTCCTCGCTCTCGACGTCCGGCAGGCTCGGATTGACGACGAGCTCCCCGTCGATCCGACCGATGCGGACGGCGCCGACCGGGCCGAAGAACGGCAGCGGCGAGACCATCAGGGCTGCCGAGGCGCCGTTGATGCACAGGATGTCGTGCGCGGTGACGAGGTCGGCCGACAGCGTGGTGCAGACCACGTGCACCTCGTTCTTGTAGCCCTTGGGCCAGAGCGGCCTGATCGGGCGGTCGATCATCCGAGCGGTGAGGATCGCGCGCTCGGTCGGACGGCCTTCTCGCTTGAAGAAGCCGCCGGGAATCTTGCCCGCCGCGTACATCCGCTCTTCGACGTCGACGGTGAGCGGGAAGAAGTCGGCGCCTTCGCGCGCTTCCATCTTCCCCTGCGCCGTGGCGAGCACCATCGTGTCGCCGGCGCGAACAAGAACGGCGCCGTCGGCCTGCTTGGCCAGCTTGCCCGTCTCGAAGGTCAGCTCCTGGCCGCCTACGGTCACGGAGACCGTTGCGGTCCGGGGCTCAGTCGTTACTGCCATTGTGTTCCTCCACTTCCTGAGGAGAGTGGAGGTTTGAGCCAGGCCTCGACGCCGAAACCTCGCTCAAACTTCCACCCCCCGCGGGTCTGGTTTCTGTCGGCCTGTCCTACCTCCTGAGGCCGAGCTCTTCGATCAGCTTGCGGTACCCCTCGAGGTCCCGCTTCTGCATGTACTGCAGGAACCGGCGCCGGCGGCCGACGAGCTTGAGCAGCCCGCGGCGCGAATGGTGGTCTTTCGGGTGGCTGCGCAGGTGCTCGGTGAGCTCGTTGATGCGCGCCGTCAGAAGCGCAACCTGCACCTGCGTAGAGCCGGTGTCGCTCTTGTCGTGGCCATGCTTGCCGACGATCTCCTGCTTCGCTTCCTTGGTGAGGGTCAATGTGCCTCCTTCTACATGACTCCGCAGTCCAAGCGCGCCGCGGGGAAGCACCTGCGAACGGCTGAGACTGCGGTCTCGGAAAAGCGTAGCAGCCGATACGGCTCCACCCGCTTCCCGCATCGGCCCGGCGCTCGGAAGGCCGGTGGCCACCAACCTCCTCCCCACTGCGAGCGTAACGAGCAGACACGCACGGGTGGGTGACGGGAGTGTGCCGAAATCGTCACGATTCATCCCGTGCAGGCGGCGGTAGCAGCGGGCCACCCGGCCACGGTCGAGGCGGGCGTCGAGATCCTCGGAGACGGCGGCACTGCCGCCGACGCCGCCGTTGCCGCGTCGCTCGCGTCGTGCGTCGCCGAGACGGTCATGACCGGGCTCCTCGGAGGCGGGCACGGGATCTACTTCGACGCGGGGACGGGTCGTGCGCGGAACCTCGACTGCTTCGTCGCGGTCCCCGGGGTCGGCGACGAGCCGAAGAGCACGGAGCTCCTCGAGCTCGACATCGTGTTCGGCAACGCGAGCGTCCACTACTCCGTCGGGATCGCCTCGTGCGGCGTCCCCGGGCTCCCGGCCGGGCTGGCGGCTCTCCACGCGGAGCACGGCCGGCTTCGGTGGCCGCGGCTGGTCGAGCCCGCGCTGCGACTCGCGAAGACCGGCGTCGACTTCCCGCCCGCGCACGCCGCCTGCCTGGCGATGCTCGAGCCGGTCATGACCATGAACGAGGGCGCGAGGATCTACGCACCCGCAGGCACGCTCCTGCCCGCAGGCGCCCGCCTCGAACAGCCCGGCCTCGTCGCCGCGTTGGAGCTCGTGGCGGGCGCAGGGCCGGAGAGCGCCTATACGGGCACGCTTGCCGCCGCGCTCCTTGAGCTGATGGAGGAGCGAGAGGGGCTCGTAACGCGTGCGGATCTCGAGGGCTACGAGGCTCGCTGGTCGGATCCGGTCGAGGTCACGTTCGCGGGAACCCGCGTCCAGACGCGCACCGGACTCTCCGACCTCGTCCAGCTGCTCGCGGGCCTGCCACGGCTACGCGGCATCGAGCCGGCGGAGCGCGCTCTCACGCTCACCCGCTCACTCGACGGGAGAGACGGCGAGGGCCACACGACCAACCTGGCGGTCGTCGACTCCGACGGAAGCGCGTGCGTCCTGACGACGAGCCTGGGTCTCGGGTCCGGCGACTTCGTGCACGGCTACGACCTGCACCTGAACAGCATGCTCGGGGAGACCGACCTGATCCGCGGCCCGCTCGAGCCGGGCGCGCGAATGGGCAGCATGATGGCGCCGACGATCGCCCTCGACGGCGAGGGAGTCGCGCTCGCAGCGGGTGCGGCTGGAGGGACGCGGCTGCGCAGCGCGATGCTGCAGGTCGTCTCGGGGGTATTGGACGAGGGCCTGCCGGTGGAAGAGGCCGTCATCCGCCAGCGGCTCCACCCCGCGGACGGCCTGGTGAACCTCGAGGACGGTTTCGAGCCGGAGGTCGCGGCCACGCTCGTGGACGCGGGCTACGAGGTGCGCGTGTGGGACACCCGTCACCACTACTTCGGCGGCGTCAGCGCGGTGACGAGAACCGGCTGCGCAGGCGATCCGCGCAGAAGCGGCGCGGCGCAGGCGCTCTAGGCCGGGGGCTCGGCCGCCCGGGTCTCCTCCACGTCGCGCGCGATCTGCGCGACCAGCTCCGCCTCGCTGCCGAACTGCGCCTCGTCCCGCAGTCGGCGCCAGAGCTGGACGACGAGCCGCTCGCCGTAGAGGTCGCCCTCGTAGTCGAGCAAGTGAGCCTCGACTCGACGTTCGGTGCCCCCGTAGTGCGGGTTCGTCCCGATCGAGATCGCGGCGCGGTGGTCGAGCGCGGAGCCTGCGTAGATCCCGTACGCGGGGACCAGGAGCTGCGGGTCGAGACGGAGGTTCGCGGTCGGGAACCCGAGCGTGTCCCCGCGCGCGTCGCCGGAGACCACCGGGCCGTCCAGCTCAGGCGGGCGACCCAGCAGCTTCGCGGCTCGCTCGATCTCACCCGCACGCAGGAGGTCGCGGATCCGGCTCGAGGAGACTCCTTCGACGAGCGGAACCGCACGCGCGTCGATCCCGAGCTCCCGCAGCGTCTCGAGATCCCCTTCCCGGCCACGGCCGAAGCGAAAGTTGCCGCCGGCGACCACGACCTCGGCTCCGATCGGCCGCAACACCCGCTCCACGAACTCCTCGGGCGACTGCTGCGAGAACTCGTGGTCGAACTGGACGACGAGCGCCTCCGCAATCCCTGCCTCGCCGATCAGCTCGAGCCGCCTCTCCAGGGTGGTCAGCAGCTCGACCTCGTAGCCGAAGGCGATGCGCGGGTGCGGCTCGAAGGTCACCGCGGTCGCGCTCGGCCCGGCGGCCATCGCGGCGGACAGCACGGCTCGGTGGCCGAGGTGGACGCCGTCGAACGTCCCGATCGCGACGGCGCGCGGCCGCTGATCGAGCTCCCCGGGCGAGTGCGCGATCTTCACGAGACGCCGATCCGGGCCAGGGCATCCTCCGGCGCGATCAGCCGGTCCGGGTCCGCCTCCTCGACGTCGAACGGGCCGACCTCGGTGCGGCGGAGAGTCGTGCAGTGACCCCCGAGCTCGTCGGCGATCGCCCGCACGTAGGTCCCGGAGCTGACGCGCAGGTCGAGCCGGGCCACGCCGTCCTCGTACGAGACGATCTCGAGCTCTTCCACCTGCGACCGCCGAACAGGCATCTCGACCTCCTCGCCGCGGCGGTGCAGCCGGTACGCGCGCTCGCCGCCGATCTTCACGGCCGAGGCGGCCGGGACCCGCAGCTCGACCTCACCGCGCAGAGCCGCGACCCGCCGCTCGAGCTCCTCCCGGCTCGGGGCCTCCTGCCGCTCCACGACCTTCCCCTCGCGATCGCAGGTGTCGGTGCGGGCGGTGAGGTCGACGTCGGTCACGTAGCGCTTGTCCAGGCCGACGAAGCTGGACGCGAGCTTCGTCGCCGCTCCGGACAGGACGAGCAGGAGACCCGTCGCGAACGGGTCGAGCGTGCCCGCGTGACCGGTCCGAGCCCCGGTGCGCCGCCGGACCTCGGCGACGATCGCGAACGACGAGGGCCCCTCCGGCTTGTCGATCAGGAACAGCCCGCTCGGACTAAGCGCCCGCGGTGGCACGAACGAACTCGTCGTGGATGAAGCTCGTGATCTCGTCGATCGACGCGTCGCTCGAGAAGCCGGCCGCCTGACGGTGGCCACCGCCGTTCGACTTGCGCGCAATCGCGGAGACGTCGAGCTCGTCCATGCTCGACCGGAGGCTGACGCGCCGCGCGGGGCCATCCGACCGCGGCGGCTCGCGGATGAGCGCCACCATGTCCGCCCCCTCCGTCGCGCGCAGGGAGTCGATCAGGCCCTCCGAGTAGGCCTCGGGGGCGTTGAGCTCGGTGAAGTCACTGTGCAACAGGTAGGACACCACGAGCCGCCCGCCCTCGTAGACCTCGGCCCGCTCGAGCACGCGCGCCAGCAGCTTCAGCTTCGCGAACTCGATCGACTCGTAGACGAGCTGGAACACGCGGTGGGGGTCGACGCCGGCGTCGACGAGCTCGGCCGCGAGCTGGAACGTCTTAGAGGTCGTGTTCGAGTGCGCGAAGCGTCCGGTGTCGGTCGCGAGCGCGACGTACAGCGCGTCGGCGATATGTCGGGTGAGCCTCACGTCCAGCTCCGCGAAGAGGTCGCGAAGCACCTCGCTCGACGACGACGCGTCGGCCACGACCAGGTTCACGTCCCCGAAGCGGCTGTTGTCCTGGTGGTGATCGATGTTCACCGTGAGCGGCGCCTCCTCGACGATCGTCAGGCCCGGGCCGATCCGGTCGACGTTGGCGCAGTCCAGCGCGACCAGCACCCGTTCCGGCGCGTCGGCGGGCAGTTCGCGCTTGATTTCGTCGAGCCCCAGGTAGTCGTACTCCCTGGGCAACGGCGCGTCGCCGTAG
>Ga0335082_10005329_pt1 | contig 14068 bp, 10 predicted proteins | sample Lox_Sample_41_FD_206718 | JGI IMG/M metagenome (GOLD analysis project Ga0335082, IMG submission 206718) | Soil microbial communities from Loxahatchee National Wildlife Refuge, Florida, United States - Lox_Sample_4.1 | ecosystem: Environmental > Terrestrial > Soil > Wetlands | place: USA...
CGCCATTCTGACCATTTGCCTTGCGATCGCGGTGTTTTCGCGGCAGAGTATGCATGCTTCGCCGCCGAGCAACGGCGCACCGCCTGCTTCGAAAGTCGCCGCGCCACCTCCGCAGGAGACTGTGACGCAAGCGCCCGCTCCGGTCACGGCCCCTGAGACGGCAGCGCCCGTCGAGGAACCGAAGGCCCAACCGGCACAAGAACAGGTGCTGCTCGGCAAAGTGAAGACGTTGTGGGAATCAGGCAAATATGCTCGAGCGCTGGCGTTGGTGAATGAAGTCCTGGCGGATGATCCGGAGAATCTCGCCGCACAGGCATGGAAGAAGAAAATCCGGGCCGCTCAAGATGCGGAAGCGGCAATAAAGTAGATCGCTGTATGAAACGAGTTAACCGAATTATATGGGCTGCATTTCTGATGCTCGCGCTGGCGGCGTTCTTTCCTGGGCAGGCTTCTGCTGCTTCTGATCACAAAACGCCTCCGCGCCCGGGCGCCAAAGGCAACGACGATCCGTTTCTCAATGGCGCGCCGTTCACATTCGATCAAATTCTCCGCCTCGTCGGTGAGAGTGCGATCCCGCTGCACCGCCGCAAAGATGCTATTCAGGCTCGCGGTGTCGATTTTGCTCTGACGCCCGCCGAAGTAGAGAAGCTCAAAGCCGCGGGCGCCACCGAGGATGTTCTGAAACTCATCAAGAGCAAGGCGAAGGTGGAGACTGCCGTAGTTGTGCCGCCGCCTGCCCCTAAGCCGCCTCCCATGGGAAGCTTGGCCGTTACATGCGCGCCCGCAGAGTGCGATATCAGCTTGAATGGGACGCCGCTCGGTCCTACCAAGGACGGGCGCATTGAAATGGCTCGCCTCCGCCCTGGGAATTGGATCGTCGACTTCAAAAAGAACGGCTACGTGAGCCGCCAGATGACCGTACCTGTTGAGGCTGACAAGGCCACGCCGGTTTCCGCCGTGCTCGATCCTGACCGGGCCACCCAGGAAGCGTTCGGTGCCGAACTCCTGAAGAAGATCGTTCAGTCTCTCGGCGGCGAGGAGGCTATGCGTTCGCAAGCTTCAGTGCAGGCCGTCGGAAAGGCAATAATTGGCGCGCACGACGGACGAAGCATTCGCTGGACTCTGTTCATGCGCAACAAGCCCGACCGGGCGTTGTTCCAGATCCGGGCCGGCGGCGGAATCCTGAACGAGGTCGCGTTTGTCGGTTCCGAATATAAGACCAGCAAGAATCTGAAGGGCCAGAATGCTCTGGAACTGCCGACCGAATTCGGAATGATTCGCGATAATCAACTCGCCGCAGTGCTTGCCAGGCTTGCGAATCCGCAGTTCAAGATGATCGCTACCCATACGACACCCGTCGAAGGCGAGGACTACATGCTCTTCGCCGAGGACACCACGCAGAAGATCGCTGTTGGGGTGGACAAGGACCTGCGACCCCAAAAGATTCGCATCACGACGAATGCCGGGGTTGGCTCCGCGGTCATCACCTACTCCGATTACTTTAAGAACGAGAAGGCTTGCTATCCGAAGGCGATGCAGATCAAGGCCGAGGGATCGGACCAGGGTATCGACATACACTTCGACACGGTCGAGTTTAGTCCCAACTTGCGCGACAACGACTACAAGTTGCGTGGCAAGCCGTTCGCCAATGCGGTCGACAACTAGTGCTCCACCTGGACAAGTAAGTCTTCGATCGGTTGTGGGGCAGGTCACCGACCTGCCAGAGCCAGTTACTACTTGATCCACACAGTCTTCACATTCACGAACTCCCGAATGCCGAACGTTCCCAGCTCGCGCCCGTAGCCCGACCGCTTGACGCCGCCAAAAGGTAACCGCGGGTCGGAAGCAACCATGCCGTTCACAAATACCTGACCGGCTTCGATTTCGTCGATGAAGCGCGCGCGTTCGCCCTCGTCATTGGTCCAGACGCTCGCCGCTAGGCCGAATTCCGTATCATTCGCCAGCGATATAGCTTCCTCCAGGTCACGTACCCGGAAAAGCATGGCCACCGGACCGAAGACCTCTTGATAGTAAACCGGGCAGCTCTTGGGCACTCCGGCCAGCACCGTCGGCTCGAAGAAGTTGCCACCGCCTGCGATGCGTTTGCCTCCGGTTAGCGCCCGCGCGCCCGCAGCCAACGCCTGCCGCACCTGCTGATCGACTTCGTTCAGGATCTGCGGCGTGGCCAGCGGACCGACATCGGTGGATGCTTCCATCGGGTCGCCGACACGAAGCGAACGCATTCCTGTAACGAAGCGCCGCTCAAAATCCTCGTAGATCGACTCATGCACAATGAACCGCTTGGCTGCGATACAGGATTGGCCATTGTTGATGACTCGCGCCTTTATTGCCGTTCGCGCCGCTTCATCCAGGTTCGCGCTGGGCATGACAATGAACGGATCGCTGCCGCCGAGTTCGAGGACCGTCTTTTTGATCTGCTTTCCGGCTTCTCCCGCGACTTGGCTGCCGGCCGGTTCACTGCCTGTCAAAGTCGCCGCCGCCACCCGCGGATCGTCGATCACGCGCCGCACCTGGGAAGCCTCAATCAACAACGTCTGAAATTCACCTTCTGAAAAACCGGCGCGGCACAAAATCTCCTCGATTTCGAGCGCGCACTGCGGCACGTTGGAAGCATGCTTCAGAAGTCCTGTATTGCCTGCCATCAACGCGGGCGCCGCGAACCGGAATACTTGCCAGAACGGGAAATTCCAGGGCATCACCGCAAGAACGGGACCCAGCGGCTGGTAGTGCACGAAGCTCTTAGATGCGTTGGTCACTACAACTTCATCGCCGAGAGTTCGCTCGGCAGTCTCGGCGTAGTACCGGCATGCCCAAGCACATTTCAGCACCTCGTCTCCGGCGGATTTGAGCGGCTTGCCCATTTCGAGAGTCATGGTACGGGCGAAACGCTCTTTGTCCGATTCCAGTATCCCCGCAGCGCGTTTCATCCGTTCCGCACGGCTGGCAAACGATGTTTTTCGATGAGAGCGAAAGGCGTCGATGCTACGCTGGACTTTGGTTTCAACCTCAGCCTCCGAAAGCGGCTGAAACGTGCGGAGCGTCTCCCCAGTGGCAGGATTGACGGTAGCGATTGCCATACACAATGGTTGGCACGGCGCACCGCGAAAAATCAACCCGTAAGGAATAACGATGAAGCGACTTGGACTACTATTTCTTGCAGCCTCTGTTTTCGCCCAGACCGGCGACATCTCCGGCGACCACATCCGGGCTCACGTGAAATTCTTATCCAGTGACCTGATGGAGGGTCGCGGCGTCGGAACACGTGGCGAGCGGCTCGCTACCGAATACCTCGCGACACAATTCGCATTAGCCGGTGCGAAGCCCGCGGGCGACCGCGGCACCTACTTCCAGCGCGTCCCGATGGTCGGTGCATCGACTCAACCTGGTGCCACGCTGTCCGCGACCAGCCCCAAGCAAACCATCTCGTTCAAGTTGCTGGATGACTTCGTCGGTGTGAGCGAATTGCAGCAGCCCGCCGATCAGTTCGACGCCGAAGCGATTTTCGTCGGCCACGGCATTACCGCGCCTGAATTCCAGTGGGATGACTTCAAGGGCGTCGACATCAAGGACAAAGTGCTGGTGTTGTTCACCAACGAACCTCCGTCAGACGATCCCAAGTTCTTCGGCGGACGCGCGCTCACCTATTACGGACGCTGGACCTACAAATACGAGGAAGGCGCGAGGCGCGGCGCAAAAGCGGTCATCATCATCCACACCACACCCACGGCAGGTTACGACTACGACGTCGTGCGCAGCTCGTGGGGCAAGGAAGATCCGCAGTTGAAGCTTGCGCCCGGCCAGCCCGCACTGGCATTCGCTGGATGGCTATCCAAAGATGCCGGCGAGAAGCTGGCGGCGCTGGCTGGCAAGAACGTCGACGAGTTGCTCCAGGCCGCAAACTCCCGCGACTTCCGGCCCATCCCGCTGGGTATTCGCATTCGCGGAAATATCCCCACGCGCATTCGGCAGATCGAATCGCGCAATGTAGTGGCCACGATTCCCGGCAGTGACCCAAGTCTCGAGTCAGAAGCAGTCGTATTCAGCGCTCACTGGGACCACCTGGGCATCGGCCCCCCGGTGCACGGCGATTCCATTTACAACGGCGCCGTCGATAACGCCACGGGCTGCGCCATGCTGATCGAACTCGCGCGAGCATGGGCGGAGCTCGAACATAAGCCTCGACGGTCGGCGATCTTTCTCGCTGTGACCGCGGAAGAGGCCGGCATGCGCGGCTCCGAGTATTACGCCGAACATCCCGTGATCGCTCTCGGCAAGACCGCGCTCAATTTGAATTTCGATGGTTTCTTTCCGTTCGGTCGAACCAAGGACCTGGAAACAACCGGTGCGGAACGGACCACAATCTGGCCAGCGGTTCAAGAAGCCGCACGCCGGATGGAGGTCACTATCAAGCCAGACGCTCATCCGGAGCAGGGCCATTACTACCGCTCCGATCATTTCTCTCTGGCGCACGCGGGAGTTCCAGCGTTCTCCATCAACCAGGGCACCGACTACTATGGAAAGCCGCCGGGCTATGGCGAAAAGATCTTCGACGAGTACAATGACAAGCACTACCATCAGCCATCGGACGAATACCACGACAACTGGGACTTCGCCGGAATGGAGGAAGTCGCGCACTTCGCCTTCCTGATCGGAACCACTGTTGCGAATCAAGACAAGCTCCCAACGTGGAAACCAGGCGACGAATTCCTACCCGCCCGGGAAAAATCGCTGAAGCCGTAAACAACGTCGAGTGTTCGGCGCCACGCATCCGCCACTGGTTTCTTCGCTCTTAGTCCCGCTCTGCCCTACTGCTCGAACTGCGCCGTCTTAATGTAATCAAGCTGCGGGAACTGGCTCTGCAGATACTCGTTGCCCTGCGCCGTGATCAGAGGTTGCTGCGGCGACTCCCCGTACCCGGAGTACAGGTTCGCCACCACGCCCATGCCGCTGATCACTTTACCGAACGGCGCGAAGCCCATCCCATCCAGCCGTGCATTATCCGTCAGATTGATGAACACCTGAGTGGTACGCGTATCCGGCCCTCGCTTCGCAAAAGTAATATAGCCAATGCGATTGCTCTCCTTTACAGGATCATCGGGAATCGTCTTCTGACTCCATTCCGCGGTAACCTTGGGATCTTTGTTGAGACCCCACTGCACGACGAAGTTCGGCACTGCGCGAAAAAAGCGGGCATCGTTGTAGAACCCGCTCTGCACCAGTTCGAAAAAGCGATCCGCTCCGTTCGGCGCCCAATCGCGATAGACCTCAATGATAAAGGACCCTTTGCTGGTCTCGAAGCGGACTTTGTAAACCGCCGGAGCAGTTACTTTGTGGTCGCAGCCTGCCAGAAAAATCAGAAAAATCAAAACTGCTGTCAGTGGGATCTGTTTCATTTCGCGTCCCGCCAATTATCGCCGATCCCAACGTCTACGATCAGCGGGACATCCAGTCTATGTACGTTCTCCATTTCGCGTTTTACCATTCGGGCAATTTCCTCCGCCTCCGCGGGTGGGGATTCAAACAGCAACTCGTCGTGAACCTGAAGCAGCATTTTCGTTTCGAGCTTGTCGCGTCGCAGGATTTCGTCAATGCGAATCATCGCGAGCTTGATCAGGTCGGCCGCGGTTCCCTGCAGCGGCGTGTTCACCGCTGTACGTTCGGCGAAGCTGCGCGCGTTGGGATTGCGGCTGTGAATATCCGGGATGGGTCGCTTACGGCCGAAGATTGTCGGCGAAAAGCCGGTCTTGCGCACTTCGGCGATGGTTTCTTGAATGAACTTCTTCACGCCGGCGTGAAGCTCGAAATACGTCCGGATATAGTCTTCGGCCACCTGCCGATCGATGCCGAGCGAGGTCGCGAGACCGAACGGCGTCTGTCCATAGACAATTCCGAAATTGACCGCCTTGGCGCTGCGCCGCATGTCCGACGTAACCATCAGCGGCGGGACCGCAAAAACCTCGGCCGCAGTCCGCGTGTGGATGTCCTCGCCGTTGCGGAACGCTTCCACCAGCACCTTGTCGTGTGACATGTGGGCCAGCAGCCGCAGTTCGATTTGCGAATAATCGGCGACGATCAGCTTCCAGCCCTCGCGCGGCACGAACGCGGCACGGATCTCGCGGCCTAATTCCGTACGGATCGGAATATTCTGCAGGTTCGGATTGGATGAAGAAAGCCGTCCGGTGGCCGCACCCGCTTGGTTGAACGTCGTATGCAGGCGATGCGACTTGGGATCGAGCAACGCGGGCAGAGCGTCGATGTACGTACCTTTCAGCTTCGTAAGTTGACGGTATTCGAGCACCTTCCGAACGATCTCGTAATCCGCCGCCAAGCCTTCCAATACGTCTGCGGCGGTCGAGAACGTCTTGCCCTTTCCATACTTCACCGGTGCGGGCAGATTCAGGTCTTCGAACAAAACCTTACCCAACTGTTGCGGCGAATTTACATTAAACGGCTTGCCGGCGAGCGCGTAGATTTCATTCGAAAGCCTTTGGATGTCGCCGTCGAGCCGTTGCGATAGAACCTTGAGCTGCGCGGGCTCAATGCGGATTCCGATCTGCTCCATGCGCGCCAGCACAAAGGCGAGAGGCAGATCGATGGTTTCGTAAATTTCCCGGAACCCCTGCTGGTCGATCTCGCCGATCAATCGCTCAGCCAGAGTAATCGCCAGATCGGCACGCTGCTCCGCGGCGGGACTCAGCTTGCGATCGAGATAGCGCTCGGCGAGAATCTCGGGCGAGCACCCCGCCGGGTCGGCGCACAGCAGAAATGCGTACAGCATCACGTCGTGACGGAATCCCTGCGCTTCAATGCCGTGTTTCGCCAGCTCCAGGGTTATCGCCTTTACATCATGCGCAACCTTCGTTCGATTAGCGTCTTCCAGCAACGGCTTGAACAAATCGAAATGTTCGCTCGAAAGAGCGCGGCCCACCCCTGGTTCGTACGCGATGCCGATGGCCGTAAACGGCAAATCTCCTTCGGCCTGAGACTCCAGCGCAAAAGCCACCGGCTTCGACGGATCCAGCGCCGCCAGAGTCGCGACATAAGCCTGCGCTTCTTCGCGAGTCGTGATGGCCGCGTAATCGCGCGTATGCGCATCTTCCGCTGGCCCAAGCTCCTTCAGCAAACTGTAGAACTCCAGCTCCTTGTAAATCTTCTTCAACTCAGCGGGGTCGGGCTCCTGAGCCGCCAGCTCATCGATATGGAACTCCACCGGAACCGTGGTGTCGATCGTGGCCAACTGCTTGCTCAATAGGATCTGATCCCTATTGTTCTGCAAGCTCTCGCGATAAGTCTTGCGCTCCACCTCCGCCGCATGCTCCATCGCATTCTCAACGGATCCGAAACGTTGGATCAGATCGCGCGCGCCCTTTTCGCCTATGCCGGGCGCTCCAGGAATGTTGTCCACCGAATCGCCCATCAGCGCCAGTAGATCGGCCACCTGCGCCGGCTTCACGCCCATGAACTGCTCAGCCGTATCCGGGTCGTACCAGTTGTCTTCCTTCACCGGGTTGTACATGTGCACGCGATCGTTAACCAGCTGCAGCATGTCCTTGTCGCTCGAGACGATCACTACATCGAAGCCCTCCGACGCGCGCGCCGCCATCGCCCCGATCACATCATCAGCTTCGAAGCCTTCGTACTGCAGAATCGGAATGTGCATCGCTTCCAGCGTCTTCCGGATGTAAGGAATCTGATCCCGAAGATCGGGCGGCATCTCCGTCCGATTCGCCTTATAGTCCGCAAACGTTTCTTCCCGAAATGTTTTGCCCGATTCGAAGATCGCCGCGATGTATTCCGGATTGTAGTCCTTGCGGAGCTTGCGCACCATGTTATGGAAGATGTAGATGGCCTCCGTCATGAGCCCCGTCGTGGTGCGCATCGGCGGCGCGGCGCTGCGGGCGCGCGCATGATACGCCCGGAAGATGAATCCGTAACTATCGATCAGAAACAGGCGCGGGCGTTTTGCAGGTTTGGCCTGAGGCACTCAAAACAGCATAGCGTGCCGCCGGAATCCGTGTCTCGGACCCTGAAATTGACCTGTTTTCGCCACGATTCCCCGCTCGAAGTGTGGCATTGTTGCAACACACCAATCTTTACAAAGCTTTTTGAATCAAATAGCTAGCTTGGGAGGTTTCTCCCTTGTTAGAATGGGCGTTCTCTTGGGATCACAAACAATGAGCCTTGCGACTCCCCCCGCAGGAGTTCACCTTGCGGTTTGAAACTACCATCCAGCGACCCGTAGAAGCGAGCGGCATCGGACTCCACAGCGGCGTTCCGGTTTCGATTCGTATTCTGCCCGCGCCGCCGTCCACCGGAATCGTGTTTCTACGCACCGATCTCGACGGGTTTCCCGTTCCTGCAAGCTGGCGCTATGTAGCTCGCGTGAGTTACGCCACCAGCCTGATGCGGCAGGGTGTGCTGATTTCGACCACGGAGCATCTGCTCAGTGTGTTCTACAGCATGGGCGTGGACAATGCCTACGTCGAGATCGACAACCTCGAGGTTCCGATTCTCGACGGCAGCGGCAAGCCGTTTGTGGAATTGCTGCGCGCTGCGGGCTTGAAGTCCTATCGTCGGCGTAAGCGATTTCTACGCATCCGGCGCCCGGTGACTGTGGAAGCCGGCTCCAAGCGCATATCTATCCTTCCAGCCGACGCATTCCTGCTCACCTGCGACGTGTTCTTCGATCATCCGATGATCGGCAAGGATTCGCTCGACATGGAAGTGACTCCCGAGCGTTACGCCGAAGAGATCGCCCCCGCGCGCACATTCGGTTTTTCCTACGAACTCGACCAGATGCGCAACATGGGCCTGATTCGCGGGGCGTCGCTTGAGAACGCGATTTGTTTCGACCGCACCGGCGTGCAAAACCCCGAGGGTCTTCGTTTTCGCGATGAGTGCTGCCGTCACAAAGCGCTCGATCTGATTGGCGACCTGGCACTGATCGGCAAGCCGCTACTCGGCCACGTGATCGCCGAACGGGCCGGCCACGCCATGCACACCGCTCTGGTAGCGCGCATCATGTCCGACCCGTCTCTATACGAGATCCTGAGCTTCGATCAACTCGCCACCCGAGTCACCCACGCGCTGGTATCTTAAACCTCCTTTACCTCGAGCGGTCGGTTCACTTCGTAGGACATGCCTCTGGCTTGTCCAGGACAAACCGGGAGGTTTGTCCCACGTGGCGGCAGCCAGTGGCTTCTGAATTTCGTTGCGGCTATGCTGGCTGTGTGGAGCGGAGCATGAGGGAGTGGTCCCGCCGAGGCCAACCAGTTTGCTAAACGCTCCGAACCTCTTCACCCTGGCAAGGCTGATTCTCGCCCCGTTCGTAGCCGCAGATATCTGGCAAGGCCGATATGGCCGCGCGATCGTTCTGTTTTTCATCGCCGGAATCACGGACGTAATCGACGGTCTGTTAGCCCGCCGCATGGGCGTTCCTACCAAGATTGGCGCCTATTTCGATCCCATCGCTGACAAGATCCTCCTCAGCGTGATTTACATTTCGCTCGGCGCAGCACACGCGATTCCCTGGTGGATAGTAGGCGTGGTCTTCGGCCGCGACATTCTGATTCTCGCAATGGCGGCCTACGGTCTAGCGTTCACGAAGCTTCGGAAATTTCCACCGTCGGTATGGGGCAAGCTAAGCACGTTCGTCCAAATCGGCGCCGCACTGGTAGTGATGGGCGCACGGGCCGGCCTGGCAGTTCCCGACAAGCTTGTCTTATGGCCGCTAGTCGCGGCGACAGTCTGGAGCGGCATACATTACGCCTGGCGAGGCTTTCAGATGCTCTCGACTGCCGAAAGAGTCTGACATCTGATCACCCTGGACTGAGGTGCAAGGCCTCACGAGCCACCATATCCCTCAGCCCACCGCCGATCCTCCGGCGAGGCGTTCGAATCATCCAAAAGACGCCGGGTCTCGGAGTCGAGCTGAGCGCGATACTCAGGATCCAAGTGACCCAACATCGCAAGTGCCTCTCGTCCAACCGACCACCAGCCCGGCACGACTTCGTTGTCCGAAAGCATCTTTTCCAGCGCCTCGACTACCTGTGCATCTGCGCTGAGTCTCTCTCGCCACACACGGGACGTACAAGTCTGCGATTGCCCAATGCCTCCTAGCGCAAAAACGGCCCAGAATCGCATCCTGACATCCGGCTCATCGAGCACTGAGATCAGAACTGGGATCGCTGGTGCATAATTCAAATACGCGAGCGATTCCGCCGCCTCCTCCCGAACCGGTTGAGGTTGACTCGGGTCTGAAAGCGCGCGAATCAGACCTTTCGCTGCCCGTCTCCCCGCGTCGGGAATCCAACCTAGCCCGCGAGCCGCTGCGTGGCGGCGATGAGGATTCGCGTCATAAAGTGCGTCTACAAGCGGGCGAACAAAAGCGAGATCTCCGAACCATTCCATTGTGAGCGCCGTTTCCCACAAATCAATCTTGTCCGTCTGGGTATGAAATTGATCGAGTAAACTGGAGACCGCACCCTTTCGATCGGCCAACGCTAAGATTCCTGCAGCCCTTGCCCTCGTAAACCAACCCGCCTCTGTATCGAGCATGACCTGGCGCAGAGCCGAGCCTAGCGGGATTTCGGACTTTTCGTATTTCTGTAGTCTAGAGACGATTTCCGCCTCTTTGTGCTGGAGAAGACGAAGCCGTTTTCGGAGTTTCCGCTCGATTCTCTTTCGCAAACAGCGATGATCTCAGAAGTCGATGAGGTTCGCAAAAAGTTCCAAGCGCCTCCTCTCCGGAGGGCGAAGGTAACCCCAGTGGCGCAGGCCACGGTGCCCCGCGCGCCGTGGTCTTTGACAGTCTTCACGGGCACGGACGTCACCGGTCGAAACCACGCTGCGGCCCTGGCCCCGTTGTGAAAGAATGTGGAAATGAAGCGATCATTCGCTGCCACCGTCTGGCGTGAGGGAAATTGGTACGTTTCTCAATGCCTGGAGGTCGATGTCGCCAGCCAAGGTGCTACCGAAGAAGAGGCCCTTGCCAATTTAAGAGAAGCTTTGGAGCTGCACTTCGAGCCGCCCCAAGCTTCGCGTCCGCCAAAGGTGCGCACAATCGAGGTCGAGGTTGGGGCGGCTTAAGCCGCAGCCGTTCCGCGAGATCAAGCGTCGCCTTGAGGCCGCAGGTTTCTCGAAGCCAGTCAGAAAGGCAGTCATGTCAAGTTCGTTCGCCGCTCGGGCGATCTCCTCGACACCGCCATCGTGCCAAAGAAGCACGAAGTCCCTGTTGGAACCTAACGTAGCATTCTCAGTCAGGCTCACATCCACCCCGATGATTGGGACAGACTCGGCTGATCGCTCGGACGAAGCACGGCAGTGCCGCACCTGAGCCACCGGTCACCGCGGCCCCCTTCCCTATCATCCCGTCCCTGTCAACAACATCGAACGCCTCGCCGGCCGTTCACAAACATCCCGTGTTATCCCAATCCGAGGTACACCATGCAAGCAACAACAATAAAAGACTCCGTCCTCACTTGGGCCGCCAAACGCGGAGCCATCAACCGAGCCAATTCCCATCATTCCACCGGTCCCCTAACGGATGCGGCAAACAACGTTCGTCGCTCAACGCCCTCAGCCACGGACTCACCGCCCAAACTGCTATTCTCACCACCGAGGACCCGCAGAGCGGCGTCCATCATGCGTGGCGGGGTTTTCAAATGCTGGCGAAGGCTGAACACTGATCGCCAGTCGTCCGCTTTCGCATACCCTGAAGACAGGGAATCGCGATGGAACGAGTTCAGAGCGAATCGAAAACTGCGGCTGAACTGTTCTTGAACTCATTCGCAGGCGACTACGACTGCGGAAAGGCTTGGAAAGCGGTCGGTGACCTTCGGCGGCGAGGGACCGACGAGGTATTCGACTTGGCGAAGGAATACTGTCGCTCTGAAATCCCGAAACATCGCGCCCGGGCGCTCGACGTGCTTGCACAACTGGGTGCCGGAAGACCGCTAACGGAACGCACACACTTCGACGAGTGCGTTTCCATTGCTCTCGCCCACCTTACCGATGTTGATCCGCTTGTTGTTCATTCCGCGGCCTGGGCGTTGTCTCACCTGAGAGACAACCGAGCCGTTGCAGCATTACTCGAGATGAGGCACTGCCCAGACGCCGGCGTCAGGTGGGCTGTAGCCTGCGGCATGCACGGCTGCAGCCAACCCGAAGCAGTTCGGACGTTGGTGGAACTGACGGATGACACCGATGATGACGTCCGAAACTGGGCGACGTTCGCGTTAGGAGTGCCATGCGTCGTAGGCCCGGGGGAGCTCGGCGCCCTGGATTCAATCGAAATCCGAGAAGCGCTCCGAAAACGTCTCAACGATCCCATCAGCGAAGTACGCGATGAAGCGCTCTGGGGCCTCGCTTTGCGCAAAGATCTTGCTGCACTGCAATCGTTGCTGGCGCGCCTGGATTCTGCAGAGTATATCCAAGGTGACGAGACGGCAGCGGCTGAAGCCCTTGGACTGTCATACGAGGCTTCAGTCGATGATTTGCGAAAGGGATTACGCGATTTACTGAATGCCTCCGAGTCCGTATCCAATTGACGGGATCGATGGACGCTCGCTATGAAGACCCGACATTCGTACTTCGGCGCGCCCAAAGCGCTCCCACCGACATGTCGGCAGAAGTGTTATATGTCCAGGGGATTGCTTACGGATGGCCCTGCACTCCGGCACCGTGCTCTACAAACAAGTGCATCCCTCAGAACACCCAATACGTATCTCTTTAGTGAGACACACCGGCGGATGTTATAGATATCCTGAGTTATGCGGAATTCCGAACGCTCGATAGTTGCGATGCGTGTAGAAACCGACTGTATTTCAAATCGCGCCGCCGGTATCTCTGCACCTTGCTTGTGCGTTCTGTTTCTCATTGTTTCGGTTACCGGCTTACTCGCCCAGGATCAGCCGCAGTACACATTCGGAACGACGGTAGTAAGCACATCGGGGCTCGAGGGCCGGATTTACTTTCTGAAGAAGAACACCTCGAAGCTGCCGCGTCTCGACGGTTTGAAATCCGCCGGCACGATTTACACCAATACCTTGAATGTCTGGCCCCGCCGGTTCGACGAGGGGTTCCCAGGAATCAGCAATCGCGTTGAATGGTTTGCCATCGACTATACCGGCCGATTTTGGATTGACCGTGCGGGCCAGTATCAGTTCAGTCTCCTCTCGGACGACGGCGCCAGGCTGAGCATCGACGACCAAGAGCTGATCGACAACGATGGTATCCACGCCGCCTCTGCCTTAAGCGCGAGCGCTGTTCTGTCGCGCGGCATTCATACGATTCACGTCTCTTATTACCAAGGACCAAGGTTCACCGTGGCACTCGTGCTGGCGGTTGCCTCCCCCGAGGCGGCTTGGCGAATCTTCAACACGGACGACTTCATGCCGCCCAAAGATCCTGCCGAATGGGTCACCGGGAACATCAGCCAGGTGCTGCACTCGGCCCCCTCCGTTGCACGCTGATGCTCGATCGTGTTGGATTGGCCAAGAGACGCGGTACGCGCAAAGGCGGCCTTCACTGAGTCACGAATCTCACGCCTCAATCATCGCTTCCCCCTCAATAACCTCCAACGAAACGCCCTCTACTCGGCGCACTACCCGTGCTATCCCAATTCCGAGGGTGCCCCATGCCCACAACACAATCAGAGATTTTGTCCTCAATTATGCCGCCAAGTGCGCGACCATCAATCGACGATACAGCAGAAGCGCCGCGACGTCCCCGAAGCCATCGCACTCCGGAAACTCCATGGATACAGAGGACTTCCTTCGCCAACCCACCGGTCATGGCTTCGTTTTTTCAAAAAGCAAATTGAACGATGCGCAGCGCGCACGATGCGTCAAAAAGAGGCCCACCACCCCTGTGCTAGCATCACAGGAACCCGCGAGCTAACGGAACTCCCTTGTGAGACGATGCGGGACAGGAAAACTTTAAGATGCACGACGATCAATCAAAAGACACGCTTACTCGCCGCTCGGCGCTCTTGTTGGCAGCAGCCGCGCCCCATTTACTCGGTCAAACCGGAGAGAAGTCCACGGGA
>Ga0335082_10005330_pt1 | contig 14066 bp, 11 predicted proteins | sample Lox_Sample_41_FD_206718 | JGI IMG/M metagenome (GOLD analysis project Ga0335082, IMG submission 206718) | Soil microbial communities from Loxahatchee National Wildlife Refuge, Florida, United States - Lox_Sample_4.1 | ecosystem: Environmental > Terrestrial > Soil > Wetlands | place: USA...
CCGCGGATGAGTCGGCGGAAGTCCGCCCCGTGGTGCCCGGCGATCGGATCGGTTCCGAGATCGTCGTCACCCAGGGCCTTGCCGCTGGCGAGCGCGTCGTCACCGACGGGCAGATCCGCCTGGCGCCCGGGCTGAAGGTGGAGATCAAGGACGGGGCGGGAAACCGCCATCCCACGCCCACGTCTGAAAAGTAGGAAAGGTCGATGAACATCGCAGAACCGTTCATACGCCGTCCGGTAGCGACCACCCTCATCATGGCGGCGCTGCTCATCTTCGGGACGATTGCGTACCGCACGCTGCCGGTCAGTGATCTGCCGAACGTCGATTTCCCCACGCTCGTGGTCACCGCGAGTCTGCCAGGGTCGAGCCCCGAAACCATGGCGTCGTCCGTCGCCACGCCGCTCGAGCGGCAGTTCTCGACGATCGCCGGCTTGTCGTCGATGAACTCGACGAACTCGCTCGGCACCACGCAGATCACGCTGCAGTTCGACCTCAGCCGCAATCTCGACGCCGCCGCGCAGGACGTGCAGGCGGCGATCACGCAGGCGACGCCGTTGCTGCCGCCCGACATGCCGAGCCCGCCCACCTTCCGCAAAGTCAATCCCGCCGACCAGCCGATCATGTACATCGGCCTCACGTCGCCGACGCTGCCGATGTGGACGCTCGACGAGTACGGGGAGACGCTGCTGGCGCAGCGCATCTCCATGGTCAGCGGTGTGGCGCAGGTGCAGGTGTTCGGCGCCCAGAAGTACGCGGTGCGTGTCAAGCTCGATCCGCGCGCGCTCGCCAGCCGCGGCATCGGCATCGACGAGGTCGAGCAGGCGGTGCGCGGCGCCAACGTCAACCTGCCCACCGGTGTGCTGCAAGGGAGTCAGCAGCGCTTCACCGTGCAGGCCACGGGACAGCTCACCGAGGCAGCCCTGTACCGCCCGGTGATCGTTGCCTATCGCCGGGGGTCGCCGGTGCGCTTGGAGGAGCTCGGCAGCGTCGTCGACAGCGTCGAGGACGACAAGACGGCGTCGTGGTTCGCCAACGCCGAGAAGATGCAGCGCTCGGTGGTGCTCGCGATTCAACGACAGCCCGGCACCAATACGGTCGCCGTCGCCAGCGACGTCAAACACTTGCTGCCGCAGCTCGAGCTGCAACTGCCGCCGTCGGTGGAGCTGCAGGTCCTGTTCGACCGCTCCGAGTCCATCCTGGCGTCGTTCATGGACGTGCGCTTCACGATGATCCTGGCATTGATTCTGGTCGTGCTGGTCATCTTCGTCTTCCTGCGCAACATCTCGGCGACGGTGATCCCCAGCTTGGCGCTGCCGCTGTCGATCGTCGGCACGTTCGCGGTGATGCATCCGCTGGGCTTCAGCATCGACAACCTGTCGATGATGGCGCTGGTGCTGTCGATCGGGTTCGTCGTCGACGATGCCATCGTCATGCTGGAGAACATCGTCCGGCACATGGAGATGGGCGAGCCGCCGCTGCAGGCGGCCCTCGCCGGATCGCGGGAGATCGGCTTCACGATCCTGTCGATGACCTTGTCGCTGGCGGCCGTCTTCATTCCTGTGCTGTTCATGCCGGGCATCCTCGGCCGGCTGTTCCATGAATTCGCCGTGACCATCTGCATCGCCATTCTGATCTCCGGCTTTGTCTCGCTCACCCTCACGCCGATGCTGTGCAGCCGTTTCTTGCTGCCTCCGTCGGCGGAGCGGCACGGCCGCTTCTACGTCGTGACCGAGCATCTGTTCGACGGGCTGCGGCGCGGGTACGAGCGCAGCCTGCAGTGGGTGCTGCGCCATCGGCCGGCCACCATGGGCGTGTCGCTGGTCATTCTGGCCTCCACCGTCTATCTCTTCGTCCACGTTCCCAAGGGCTTCATTCCCAACGAGGACCAGAGCGCGATCTTCGCCATCACCGAAGCGGCGCAGGGGGTGTCGTTCGAGGCGATGGCGAAGCACCAGCAAGCGGTCGCAGACATCGTCCGGCAGGATCCCAGCGTCCGCGTTCTGTTTTCCACCGTCGTCGGGTCGAACGCGTCGTCTGGCAGCACCGTGAACCAAGGACGCATGTTCATCCATCTGAAGGAGCATTCCGAGCGGCCGAGCTTGCAAGCGATCATGGCACAGCTGCGTCCGAAAGTCGGAGTGATCCCGGGGCTGCGGGTCTACCTGCAGGAGATGCCCACCATCCGCATCGGCGGACAGCTGACGAAGAGCCTGTACCAGTTTACCTTGCAGAGCCCGAACACTCAGGAGCTGTACAGTAACGCCCAGGCGCTGGAGCAGCGGCTGCGGGCCGTGCCGGAGCTGACCGACGTGACCAGCGACCTGCAGAACCAGAACCCGCAGGTCAATCTGGTCATCGATCGCGACAAGGCGTCGACGCTGGGGGTGACGGCCGAGCAGATCGAGAACGCGCTGTTCAGCGCCTATGGCGACCGCTGGATCTCCACGATCTATGCACCCAACAACCAGTACAAGGTGATCATGGTTTTGGAGGAACCCTACCAGCGCGATCCCGACGCCCTGTCGCTCCTCTACGTGCGCTCGTCGAAGGGGCAACTCGTGCCCCTGAGCGCGGTGGCCTCGTTGACCGAAAACACCGGCCCGCTGACCGTGAACCACGCCGGGCAACTGCCGGCGGTGACCATCTCCTTCAACCTGCGGCTCGGCGCCTCACTTGGCGACGCGGTCGACAAGATCAACGCCATTGCGCGGCAGACGCTGCCGGCGACGATCACCACGAGCTTCCAGGGTACGGCGCAGGCGTTCGAGTCGTCGCTGTCCGGACTCTGGTTGTTGCTCCTCGCGGCCATCTTGGTGATCTACATCGTCCTCGGCATCTTGTACGAAAGCTTCATCCATCCGATCACCATCCTGTCCGGTCTGCCGTCGGCCGGCTTCGGCGCGCTGGTCACGCTGCTCCTGTTTCATTCCGAGCTGAACATCTACGCCTTCGTCGGTGTGATCATGCTCATCGGCATCGTCAAGAAGAACGCCATCATGCAGATCGACTTCGCCCTTGACGCACAGCGCACCGAGGGCAAGACCGCACTGGAGGCGATCTACGAGGGCTGCATCATCCGTTTCCGTCCGATCATGATGACCACGATGGCAGCGTTGCTCGGCGCCCTGCCGATCGCCGTGGGCTTCGGCGCCGGCGCCGAAGCGCGGCGGCCCCTGGGGCTGGCGGTTGTCGGCGGTTTGCTGTTCTCGCAACTGGTGACCCTGTATCTGACGCCGGTGTACTACACGTACCTCGAAGCGGTTGTGCAGAGCGGCCGCACGCTGCGCCAGCGCTGGCGTGGTCGGGCGGCGGCGGGCGTGACGGCCTGAGCGGAGGGCATATGAAGAGATGGTGTCTGGCACGGGTCGGCGCCGCGCTGCTCGGTGCCGCGGGTGCGGCGGCTGTGGCCGCCGCGGAGGCTCCGGTCTCGCCGCAGGAAGCCGCACAGGTCGTGGCCGTCACCGATCTCAGCGTGCAGGACGGTACCGTGTCGGCGTCGCTGGTGAACCAGTCGCCGCGTCTCGTGCGCGACGTCCATCTGCTCATTCGTCACGCCTGGGTGTGGAACGACGAACGCCATCCCGGTGCGGACAGCCCGGGGACCGCCGAGTACTACATCGTCCGCAACACGATTCTGCCGGGACAAAGCCTGCGCATCACGCAAACTCCGTCGCCGCCGTTGCCGCAGCGCAGCGACGGCCACTTCGAGACGTCGGTGGAAGTGGTGCGCTTCGAAGAGGTCGGCGATTAGGGCCTGCGGCCGGCGTCTGACGGACGTGTCGTTTCCAAGGTTGCAACCAGCCGGGCCGAAGCGGTAGTCCACGACAGCCATGAGCTCCGTCATCAACTGCGTCGCCTACACGGCGGACGGCCGCAAGGTTGGAGACACCGACGTCGAAGACGTCAGTGAGATCCTCAAGTTCCCGGGCCAGTTCATCTGGATCGGCTTGCACGAGCCGACCGAGGACCTGGTGCGCCGCATTCAGGCGGAGTTCGGCCTGCACGATCTCGCCGTCGAGGACGCGCTGCGGGCGCATCAGCGGCCAAAGATCGAGGAATACGGCAACTCCCTGTTCGTCGTCTTGCGTACGGCGCAGCTTGAGGATGGGCGGATCGCTTTCGGCGAAACCCACATCTTCGTAGGCCCACAATACATCATCTCTCTGCGGCACGGCGCTTCGCTGCCGTACACCGACGTGCGGACGCGTTGCGAGGCCAGCCCGCAGCTGCTGCGCAAAGGACCCGGGTTTGTTCTCTACGCGCTGATGGACTTCGTGGTCGACAACTATTTCCCGATAGTGGACGAGTTGGAAGAGAAGCTGGAGAGCCTCGAAGAACGCATCTTCGGCGGCGGCTTCAATCGTGAGAGCACGGAGGGGATCTACGAGCTGAAGCGCGACCTCCTCGGCCTCAAGCGCGCCGTGTCGCCGCTGGTCGAGGTGTGCAACCGGCTGGTGCGCTTCGACGTGGGTCTCATTCCCGAGGATACGCGGCTGTACTTCCGCGACGTCTATGACCACGTCATCCGTATCAACGAAACGGTCGACAACCTGCGGGAGCTGCTCACCACGGCGCTCGAAGCCAACCTGTCGCTCATCTCCGTCGGGCAGAACGAGGTCACCAAGAAGCTGGCGGCGTGGGCCGCCATTCTGGCTGTGCCAACGATGATCGCCGGCATCTACGGCATGAACTTCGTGGACATGCCGGAGCTGCACTGGTGGTTCGGCTACCCGCTCGTCATGGGCGCCATGGGCGCCGCCTGCGGGTTCCTCTACTGGCGCTTCAAGCGCGCCCGGTGGCTCTGAGGGAATGCGGAATGCGGATTGGAAGAGATACCGACGCCGGCTTACTGAATGCCAGCCTCCCCGGTCATGAAGATCTTTGCCTGGTTGGCAAAGTTGTCCGTCTCGTTCAGAAAGATCTTGATTTTGTTCTGAGCGATCACCATGGCGTATATCTCAGTTGTTTCCAAGGTTGCACACACTCCCGGAGCCTGTGCGGGGGTGCAGTTGGTGTCCGGAAACGGATTCTCCGGATTCATGATCAGGAAACCGGTGCCATCCGCAAACAGGGTGTAGGTTCCCGACCATTTGTAGTTGATGATGATAGTGTTGCCGCTGTTGTCATCAGTCGTCGTGATAGAATGGCCGGTAACCCCGCTGAAGCCGTCAAAGCTCATCTCGCCGACGCGCATGACATTCTGGCGCGGCGCAGCGGTGACGTTGCCGGGATCGGTCAGTGGGCAGATCTGAGGGGGCAACACAGCGAAACTCGTCGCCGGCCCCGTGACAAAGGCCCATGTCTTCTTGAGGTCCTGTGCGAGGAAGTCGGAGTTTTTCTTCTGCGGCAGGGCCAGGCCCTTCATGAAGATCTTGGCGCCGCCGCCCACGTTGTCGGTCTGCACCATCGATACGCCCTGCCTTCTGGTCATAGCGATGGCGTAGGTCTCCGGGCCCTCAAAGGTGGCACATACGCCGGCGGGCTGCGCAGGGTTGCAGCTCGCATCGGTCACGGACGGGTTGATGGTGAGCGTTCCGGTGCCGTCGGTATTGATCGTGTAGCTGCCCGTGAATCCGTATGTGATTATGATGGTATTGCCGGTGTTGTCGTTGGTGGTGGCAATCATGCGGCCGGTAACCACAGGCACGGGCGTACCGAACCAGTTGATCACGCCGACCCGAAGGATATCCTGTCGCGGCGCTCCTGCGACACCGCCCGGGTCGCCGGGGGCGAGCGACGAGAAGCTCTTTGCTGGCACCATCTGCAAGCCCCAGCGGCCCCGCAGTGAGGACGGAGAGAAGCCGACCTGAACCGACATGGCATCAGCGCGGCCACTCGCCAATTGGAGTGTCAACAGCAGAGTAGCTCCGATCACCCCTCGGACCAACCACGGCGCCCGCATTTACGGTCTCTTCCTCTTCCTGTGCTGCAACGGCACCTTATCAAGTCCGCTGCAAAATAGTCAACAAAAATCCGTTCCGTCGCCCGATCCAGCAGGGCCCATCTTGCCGCCTACGAGCGATCGGATCGGCGATCTACTGGTAGTTGGCTTCGCCGGCAAGGAAGAGTTTGGCGCCACCCAAGTTGCTGGTTTCAGTCAGGTACACCCGCCCCCGCTTCGGGACGATGGCCATTGCATATGTCTCCCCCACCGGCACCAGCGTCGGGCACACCCCGGGCCCTTGGGCAGGCGTGCACTGGACCGTGGTCGGCAACGGCACCATGGTCATTGATCCAGTGCCGTCTGTATTGATGGCACATACGCCTCCCCAATCGAACTCGACGACCACGGTGTTACCCGCATTGTCATCGGTCGTCGCAACCATGTGGCCGCCAACCGTCCCAACCCCGCTGAAGATGATCGTCCCCACTCGCAGTACATGCTGGCGACCCGCCGCGGCAATCATGCCGGGGTCGGCCGCAAGGCAGTTCACAGCGAAGCCGGTGCCTGGAACCAAGCGCAACGCCAAGGCTCTCCGAAGGCTGCCGTTGCCGTAGTTGGGCGGTGCGGCGCTCTGCTTCTGTGCCTCTCCCGCCAAGAAGATCTTTGCCACCGGAGCGCCGGCGTTATCCGTCTCTGAGAACGACAGCCCACGATTTCTGGTGAACGTGATCGCGTACGTCTGAGGGCCTTCCAGGGTTGCACAAACGTTCGGTGGTTGCATCGGCGTGCAGCGGGTATCGTCGATGCCCACCGGTGCAATGCTCATGGTCCCGATACCGGTGGTGTTCATCGTGTAGGTTCCGCTGAAGAAGAAATCGACGATTACCGTGGTGCCGGTCTGATCGTCAGTGGTGGCAATCATGTGTCCGTCCACCGCCGTCGCGCCGTCGAAATGGATGACACCAACGCTCAGGACGTTTTGACGGGGAGCCGTCGCCACTCCTGCCGGATCGGCTGGCGCAACCGCCGACAAGCTCTTCGCGGCTACCAGCTGGAAGCCCCAGTAGCCCGTCAGATTCGCTGCGCTGAACGGCGGAGCTGCCGCCGCCACCAGCGGGGTCGTACATACCGCCAGGAACAGCCAGCCCAAGAGTCTCATGTCAAATCGCACCGCCCGCATGTTTCGTCTCCCTTCGGGAACCGATTCGTGTCTGCATAACGCGCCTCCCGGACCCGAACGTCCCGATGTGTTCCAACGAGCGGTCCCCAAACGCTCGCTTTGCTCTGCTTTCGTGATGAAAGGTTACCCGCGCGAGCGCCAACTAGCAACCAAATTCCGCCGCGCCCACAGGGCTACGGCAAGGTCGTTGACGGCGGATGGCGGCAGCGATTACACCAAGCTGCCCCTCGATACACCGCCCAAGAAGACGGGCCGTTACTCCCAAGGAACAGCACATCCGACGGACAGCCAGGCGCTCAAGCGCCGGGCTGAAAACAGTAAGCCCGGTGAACCGGGCTTGGTGTTTCGGCAACGGCCAAGCCGGCCTCGGCCGGCTTACTGTTCTTAGCCCGGGGCTTTGAGCCCCGGGCGCCGCGGGTGCCTGCTGTGCGCAAAGTAGGCCGTGCTCGGGAGAGGCGGTTCATTGGCTCAACACACCAGCGCACCGCGGGTCGGGTTCTCGGGGCGAACGGTCTTGTGGTCTTGGTGAAGCCGAAAACCGTTCGAGCCGAGTAGCCGCCTTTCTTCTGGCAGTGTATCGAGGCTCTGTCCGCGCCTTTGCCGGGACCCTCGCAGTGCCCGATCCAGATGTTGCGGCAGCAGGCGCCCGCTGTTAGCTGTAACCGCTGTCACCATGTCGCGCTCCCGGAGACTTGCGCTCGCGGCGACGGCGGCCACGGTCATCGGCGTCGGCGCATACATCTACTGGGGACGCGCTGCCCGCGACGCGGACGGGGGCTACGTGACGGAGGGCGTCGACCGCGGCTCGGTGGCGTCGACGGTCACGGCGACTGGGACAGTCAACCCGGTGACCACGGTGCAGGTTGGGACGTATGTCTCCGGACCAATTCAGGCCCTTTTCGTCGACTACAACTCGCCGGTCACCAAGGGGCAGCGCGTTGCCAAGATCGATCCGGCGCCGTTTCAGGTGAAGGTGCTGAACGCTGAGGCGGCACTGGCGAACGCGCATGCCAAAGTTCTGAAGTCGCGCGCCGACCTCGATCTCAAGAAGCTCACGTTGGAGCGCAACCGCGAGCTGCGGGCGAGGAACCTGATCTCGCAAAACGACCTCGACACGGCGCGCAGCGACCACGATCAGGCGGTCGCGCAGCTGGCGCTCGATCAAGCTGCCGTGCGCCAATCGGAGGCCTCGCTGCAGGAGGCGCGCATCAACCTGGCGTACACCGACATCTTGTCGCCCGTCGACGGCGTGGTCGTGTCGCGCAACGTCGACGTCGGCCAGACCGTCGCCGCCAGCTTTCAGACGCCGACGCTGTTCTTGATCGCCCAGGACCTCACCAAGATGCAGGTGGACTCCGCGGTCAGCGAGTCGGATATCGGCGGAGTGGGGGTTGGGCAGCCCGCGTCATTTACCGTCGACGCCTATCCTGGCGAGCCGTTCCACGGCACCGTCGTGCAAGTGCGCAACGCCCCAACGACGGTGCAGAACGTGGTGACCTACGACGTCGTCATCGGCGTCGACAACTCCGAGCTGAAGCTCAAGCCGGGCATGACCGCGACCGTGAACATCATTACGGCGCAGCGTGACGACGTCGTGCGCATTCCCGTGCGCGCCCTGCGCTTCAACCCCAAGGCCAAGAAGGCCGAGGCAACACCGCGCCCGGGAGCGGACGGTGCGGCGCGGGCCAAGCCGGCGGTCTGGATCATCGGTGCGGACGGCACGTTGCGCCGCGTCGAGGTGCGCCTCGGCGTCCGCAACGATCAGTACGCCGAGCTGCTGTCCGATCAGCTGCGCGCCGGCGACCAGCTGGCGGTGGCCTTCCGCCGCAGCGAGCAGCGCACCGCCGCCCAGCCGCCGGGCTTCGCCGGCGGGCGGCGCTTTCGGTGACGCATGCCCAACCCGCTCATCGAGGTGCGCGACGTCTGGAAGATCTACGAGCTTGGCGACGTTGCGGTGCAGGCGTTGCGCGGTGTGTCCGTCGAGATCGCGGCCGGCGAGTTCGTCGCCGTCATGGGCGCGTCGGGCTCGGGCAAGTCGACGTTCATGAACATCGTCGGCTGTCTCGACCGGCCGACCCGCGGCGTCTATCGCCTCGCCGGCACCGACGTGTCGACGCTGGCGGCCGACGAGCGCGCCGCCATCCGCAACCGTCAACTCGGCTTTGTCTTCCAGAACTTCAACCTGATTCCACGCACCAGCGCCATCGAGAACGTCGAGCTGCCGCTCTTCTACGGCGACGTGCCGCTGCGCGATCAACGCCAGCGGGCGCGTGACGCGCTCGCCGCCGTCGGCTTGAGCGGGCGCGAGGAACACCTGCCCAGCCAGCTGTCCGGCGGCCAGCAGCAACGCGTGGCGATTGCGCGCGCCCTGGTGAATAGCCCGGCGGTCCTGCTCGCCGACGAACCCACCGGCAACCTCGACACACGCACCAGCGAGGAAATCCTGGACATCGTCCGGCGCCTCAACGAAGATCAGGGCTTGACGATTGTGTTGGTGACCCACGAGCCGGATATTGCCGCGTACGCGCGGCGCGTCCTCACCTTCCGCGATGGGCAGATCGTGGCGGATGTGCAGCAAGCGAGTGGCAGGAAGAGAGTCGCCGTGGGGAACATCGAGACATGAAGCTCCTGCGCATGACCATGCGCACGGCGCTGCGTGCGCTGCGGCGCAACAAGCTGCGTTCGGCGCTGACCATGCTTGGCATCATCATCGGCGTCGCCGCCGTCATCACCATGGTGAGCATCGGTCAGGGCGCGGATGCAGCCGTGCAGAAGCAGATCCTCAGCTTGGGGACCAACCTGCTGATGGTGATTCCCGGCGCCACCACTTCTTCGGGCGTGCGCTCGGGCTGGGGTGGCGTGTCGAACCTGACGACGGCCGACGCCGTAGCCATCAAGCGGGAATGCTCGTCGGTAGCCGACGTGACCTACTTTCGCCGCCAGGTCGTGCAGGTGATCTACGGCGATCAGAACTGGTCGACGGTCGCCCAAGGGGCCACGCCGTCGTATCAGAGCGTGCGCGACTGGCCGGTGGTCGCCGGCAGTTTCTACACCCAACGCGATGAAGACACCGCAAACCGTGTCGTCGTGCTCGGCCGCACCGTCGTCGATCATCTCTTCGGCCCGGGTGAAGACCCGGTGGGCGCGCAGGTGCGCATCAAGGACGTGCCCTTCCGGGTCATCGGCGTGCTCGAGTCCAAAGGACAGACCACGTGGGGTCAGGACCAGGACGACGTGCTCGTCATGCCCTTCTCCACGGCGGAGCGCCGCGTGCTCGGCACCGGGTTCATCGGCACCGTCGACATGATCTTTGCCTCCGCCGTGGCCACCGACGAGATCGAAGAGGCCTCCAAGCAGATCACCGCCCTGCTGCACGACCGGCACCACATCCAACCTGCCCAGGATGACGACTTCACGGTGCGCAGCCTCAACGACATGGCCAAGGCCTCCGAGAGCGCCAGCCAGGTGATGACCAACCTGCTGCTCAGCGTCGCCTCGATCTCGTTGCTGGTCGGCGGCATCGGCATCATGAACATCCTGCTGGTGTCGGTGACCGAGCGCACGCGCGAGATAGGGATCCGGATGGCGGTGGGGGCGAAGAGCCGGCACATCCTGCTGCAGTTCCTGGTGGAGGCGATCGTGCTCAGCATGGTCGGCGGCTTTGCCGGCATGCTGTTGGGGATCGCCGCCGCGAAGCTCGTCTCGCACCTCGCCGAGTGGCCGACACTGCTGTCCGTCCCCGCGGTGGCCGGCTCGTTTCTGTTTTCCGGTGCCGTCGGCGTGTTCTTCGGCTTCTACCCGGCGCGCAAAGCGGCGCGTCTCGATCCGATCGCCGCGCTGCGCTACGAGTGACCCTCCCGGTCGCCGTGCCCCCGTGAGTGTGCTATGTACCAAAAATTATATGGGAGCCCATGCAAATCGAACACGGCAGCAGCGATAGGCACGTGGCGGCTGGGCCGGATGATCTGCGCGTCGTCCTCGACGCGTTTCGACACATCGTGCGCGAGCTGCGCGTCTCGTCGCGCGCCGCGGAGGCGCGCGTCGGTTTGAGCGCGGCACAGCTCTTCGCGCTGCACCGGTTGGCGGAGGGCCAGGCGCTGTCGCTCGGTGAGCTGGCCGAGCGGACATTCACGCACCAAAGCTCTGTGTCCGTCGTGGTGCGGCGGCTGGCCGAACGCCGGCTGGTCGCCAAGCGGGTGTCGCGTGCGGACGGCCGCCGCGTCGAGCTGACCCTGACTCCAGCGGGGCGGGCTCTGCTGCGCCGAGCACCAGCGGCCGCGCAGGAGAGGCTGATCACGGCCCTCAGCCGCCTAAGCGTCCCGGAGCGCCATCGCCTGGCTCGGTCGCTGTCGCGCGTGGTCCGGGAGATGGGTGCCGATGGTCAGGTCGCGGCCATGTTTTTCGAAGACCCCGATGAGCGGGTCGGAGGCGTATGAGAGTCGGAGCAGACTTCACCACCGATTCGCGGGTGATCTGGATCGCAGTCCTGGCGGTGGTGATTGGGGCGATCTGCACCGTCGTTGCGGTCGCTTTGATGTGGATGATTGGTCTCTTCACCAACCTGTTCTTCTACCACCAGCTGGCGACGACCTTCCGTTCGCCGGCGGCGAACCAGCTCGGTCTCGGGGTGCTCGTGGTTCCGGTCATTGGAGGTCTCATCATCGGGCTGATGGCACGCTACGGCTCCGAGCGCATCCGCGGACACGGGATCCCGGAGGCGATGGAGGCGATCTTGATCGGCCAGAGCCGCATGGAACCCAAAGTCGCCATTCTCAAACCCCTCTCGTCGGCGATCTCGATCGGCTCCGGCGGCCCGTTTGGTGCCGAGGGTCCCATCATCATGACTGGCGGAGCCTTTGGCTCGCTCATCGCGCAGGTGTTTCATCTCTCGGCGGCGGAGCGCAAGACGCTGCTCGTGGCGGGCGCCGCTGGAGGCATGTCAGCAACGTTCGCTTCTCCGGTGGCTGCGGCGATGCTTGCCGTTGAGCTGCTGCTCTTCGAATGGAAGCCGCGGAGCGTGATCCCGGTGGCGCTGGCCAGCGCGGTTGCCGCAGCGCTCAGGCCGTATCTCGTCGGTGCCGGCCCACTCTTCGCTGTGCCGCCGCATCCTGTGCCGGGCATGACCGGTATTCTCTCTGCCGCGGCCGTCGGCTTGGCCGCGGGCGCACTGTCCGCTGCCCTCAGCGCGGCCGTCTATGGCGCGGAGGACGCCTTCCTCCACCTGCCGATTCACTGGATGTGGTGGCCGTCGATTGGTGGACTGGTGGTCGGGATTGGTGGATTGATTCAGCCGCATGCCCTGGGCGTCGGCTACGACACTATTGGGGAACTGCTGCGCGGTGAATTCGTTCCGCAGACGCTTCTCTCCCTGATGCTCGTCAAAGGCATCATCTGGGCGATCGCGCTCGGTTCCGGAACCTCGGGCGGCGTCCTCGCTCCCCTGCTCATCATGGGCGGCGCCCTCGGCGCGCTGGAAGCGACCGTGTTGCCCGGAGGGACCAAGGCTTTGTGGCCGTTGGTGAGCATGGCCGCGGTCTTGGGCGGCACCATGCGTTCCCCATTCACCAGCGTGATCTTCGCGCTGGAGCTGACCCACGACGTCGACGCCCTGCTCCCGTTGATGATCGCCTCGATGATGGCTCACGCCTTCACCGTGTTGGTGATGAAGCGGTCGATCTTGACAGAAAAGGTGGCGCGGCGCGGCTATCACCTGACGCGGGAGTACGTGGTCGACCCGTTGGAGCTGGTCACCGTGAAGGACGTGATGACCACCGAGGTGGTGACGATTTCACGTTCGCTGCGTGTCAAGGATCTCTTCGAGCATTACTTCAATGGTGGCGGTGTCTCGCAACACCAAGGCTACCCTGTTGTGGACGAACAGGGTCGACTGATCGGCATTGTCACCCGGTCTACGCTCCTGGCTCAGTTGGCGTCGGCGGCGGTCGATCTGTTGGTCGTGGCCGATATTCTCGAAGGGCAACCGCTGACCATAGCCCCGGAGGAGACGTGTCGGAGTGCGGCAGAGAAGATGGCGCAATCGAGAGTTGGCAGGCTGCCCGTGGTGGCGCTCAACGACCCGCAGAAACTCGTCGGCATCGTAACGCTGACCGATCTGCTCAAGGCACGAGCCCGCTACGTCGAAGAGGAGCAGCGGCGCGACCGGTTCATCCGTCCGCGCTTGACGTGGCGGCGCCAGAGTCCAGGATCCAATGGCACGCCGGCCGCAGCGGTCTGAGGTATACGCTCCCGTCCCTATCGCCAGAATCCATCACAACGGGCATGATGCCTGCGCGGTGAGCCGACTCACCGGTCGGCAAGGAGGCCGCCATGCGTGTCACGCGCTTCAGCGTTGGTCTGGTGTTGGGGCTTGCGGCAGTCGCCCACGGCGCCATGACGCATCAAGAGGCGACTTATCTCCCCGATGCCGCCGCGGCGCGCGTCGTGACGGTGACCGCTAACGGGCCAGCCGAAGCCGGCGTCACCGTGCTGACCGAAGCGGTCGCCATCAAAGAGACGGGGCCGAAGGCGACCGTGAAACGCTTCGGTGAGGTCTACGCCTTCTCACCGGCATTCATCGCCGTGCACCGCGACGAGCCGACGATGATCAGCTTTTGGAATCTGCAGCCGGACGACGAGCACGACTTCATGCTGGCGGATCCGCGGTCCAACGTGTTGATGCACGTACTCTTGCCGCCGCTCAAGGAGACTACCTATGTGTTCACCTTCCACCAGGAAGGCGTGTTTCCCTTCTATTGCACGATGCACCAGCCGGCGATGAGTGGCCAGATCCTGGTGCTGCCGCCAGCCACCCGGTGAGCGCTACGGGGCCGGGCGTATGAACAAAAATTCAGCTCCCATTCACGCTGCGTTCAGGCGCCGACTGATACGCTCGACAGCACAGCATGGTCCGAGTCCTTCGGGTGCGGAGGTATCTGGCGACAGCGTGCGTTCTCAGCTTTGCATGCGCGTCCGCCGCGGGGTCGGCATCCGCCGAGTCGCTGA
>Ga0335082_10005332_pt1 | contig 14065 bp, 12 predicted proteins | sample Lox_Sample_41_FD_206718 | JGI IMG/M metagenome (GOLD analysis project Ga0335082, IMG submission 206718) | Soil microbial communities from Loxahatchee National Wildlife Refuge, Florida, United States - Lox_Sample_4.1 | ecosystem: Environmental > Terrestrial > Soil > Wetlands | place: USA...
GTGGGTAGGTGTCAGTTTGAGCACGGTACCCTTGAGGACCTTATCGTCGCTCACTGCTTCCTCAGTCTCGGTGGTGAAAATCTCCAGGGCCGACGCGAAGTCGTCTGCCGCGCCTCCAGGCTTTTCCTCCTGACTGTGTACCAGCTGGGGTTGGGGAGCAGGAGCCTGAGTTTCCGTGCTTTGCTCGGTCAGGGTGGAGGTTGCGGTATCCAGGGCGGGGGCGGTGTTATCGTCGAACAAGGTCATGGCCTCTCTGCTGTAGTCGCACATCGCGTGCGAGGATGCGGGAGCTGCTTGGCGGACTGCTGGAGTGAGCCTCAGGTTGTGTTGAGCCCGTTCTGGCGAACGAACTAGGACAATCCCAGCGGTCGGACGACTTTAAAGCGAACCCGCGTCCAAAAGGGAACTCCTCGACTATAGCAACCGGTTGCAAACAGTGTCAATCGCCAAAGGGGACGGTTTTTCCGCAAGGTCAACTCCTTGCACATTTGGGCCAATATCTCTGTAAATGCTCACTGGTAAACAGGTTTGACGAGCCCAGATTGGGATCGCTGCAGAGCGAAGCTACAATACCGGGATGGGCGCCGCTGCCACTCCTGCGAAGCAAGCCGGCCAAGCTGCACCGGGACGGTTCTCCTGGCGGCAACGCTGCCTGTTGTGGCTTATCGAGCAGGCAGGTTATTTGGTGGTTCGGGTCCTCGGCCGCACCCTCCGCTTTGCGGTTTCCTGGGAAGAAGGTTCTCCGGCTGGGATGGACGAGCGTCCCCTGGTGTACAGCTTCTGGCACAGTTGCATGATTCCCGCTATGTATCTTTGGCGGGGCCGCCAGATAAGCGTCATGAGCAGCGACAGCTTTGACGGCGAGTACACCGGCCGGATCATGCAGCGGTTCGGATACGTGAAGGTGCGCGGATCCAGCAGTCGTTTTGCTGTTCGGGCGTTTCTGGGAATGAAAAACGCTCTGGAAGAAGGCCGGATTGCTGCGTTCACCTTGGACGGCCCGCGTGGGCCCAGGCACATTGCCAAGCCCGGCCCGGTCCTGCTAGCCGCAGCGACCGGAGCGCCAATGGTGGCCTTCCATATCGCCCTGAGCGATGCTTGGGTCCTCAACACCTGGGACAGGCTGATGATTCCGAAGCCCTTCTCGCGGGCGCTGATGCGGGTAAGCCGCTGCATGCCGGTACCGCTCGACGCAAACGACGCCCAGAAGGAGGAGGCCTTGCAAAAGCTGCAGTCTGCCCTGGACCGCGTGCGGGAGTTTTCGGAGGCCAACATCGGTAACGCTGGGAGTAGGGAGTTTCCCTTCCTCTTCGAGTAGGGGCCGTCCCGGAGCTCGCTTCATATACAATTTTTCTTCACGATTTAAGAAACCCGAGGATCTATGCCCGCGTCCATTCTCGACGGCAACAAAATCGCCGGAGAAATTCGAGCTGAAGTTGCCGCCGAGATTAGAGCGATGTCTGCCGCCGGTGTCCGGCCGGGGCTCGCAGTCGTGCTCGTCGGCCACAATCCTGCCTCGGAGATCTACGTTCGCGGCAAGGTCAAGAGCTCGGAAGAAGTCGGCCTCTACAGCGAGAAGCACACTCCACCCGAGAGCGCCTCCACCGACGACCTGCTTCGCCTGATCGCCGATCTCAACCGCCGCGACGAGATCGACGGCATCCTGGTCCAGCTTCCCCTCCCGGCGCAGGTGGATTCCAAGAAGGTCCTGCTGGCAGTCGACCCGGCCAAAGATGTAGACGGCTTCCACCCCATGAACGTCGGGTTCCTCTCCACCCAAAGGCCTGGCCTGGTTCCCTGCACCCCGGCGGGAATCATGGAAATTCTGAAACGCAGCAATATTCCGCTTGCCGGCCGGGAAGCTGTGGTCGTCGGACGAAGCGACATCGTCGGCAAGCCCACGGCCATGTTGTTGATCAATGCCAACGCTACCGTGACCGTCTGCCACTCCAAAACTCGCGATCTGCCGGGTGTTTGTCGCCGCGCCGATATCCTGGTCGCCGCCATCGGCCGCGCCGGAATGATCACTTCTGATTTCGTCAAGCCGGGCGCGACGGTGATTGACGTAGGCATGAACCAGGTGACCGATCGCGCTGAATTTGAGCGCCTTTTCAGGGGCAATGCCAAGCGCGAGGAAACCTTTCGGACCAAGGGCTCGACGCTGGTCGGAGACGTTCACCCTGAGGTGGCGATGGTGGCCGGAGCCATCACCCCGGTGCCCGGGGGCGTGGGGCCATTGACCATCGCCATGCTGATGGCGAATACCGTGCGGGCGGCCAAGCTGCGGCGGGGCGTGCCCGAGCTCTCGAAAGCTTGAGGTTAGAGCGTCGCACCCGGGCCGCGATTTTTTTGAGGCTGTCTGTCTGCGTCCTCTGCGCTGAGTGTTCTTTGGAGCCACTTTGCTGAAAGTCGGACTCACCGGCGGCATCGCTTCCGGAAAATCAGTCGTGGGCGAGATGTTCGCCGCGCTGGGTGCTCACCTGGTTCAGGCCGACCTCATTGCGCACGAGCTTATGCAGCCGGGCCAAGCGGTTTATCAGGAGGTCGTTCGCCGTTTTGGCGCCGGAATCCTGAGTCCAGACGGAAGCGTCAACCGCGCTCGCCTGGCGGAAGCGGCCTTTGGCAAGCCGGGAGAGAATCAGCCGTCTCGGATCCAGGAGCTCAACCAGATCGTCCACCCGGCTGTCGTACGTCGGCAGGACGAGTGGATGGACGAAGTGGGCCGGCGCGAGCCACTTGCTGTTGCCATCGTGGAAGCGGCGCTGATCCTTGAGGCGGGGGCAGCCGAGCGCTTCGACCGGTTGGTGGTCGTGACCTGCCGCCCTGAACAACGCATCGAACGCTGGGCAGGCCGGATGAAGGTCGACCTGCAGGCTGCCCGGCAGGAAGTCGAGCGGCGCATGGCGGCTCAACTCCCGGACGAAAAGAAGATCGAGGCGGCCGACTATGTCATCGACAACTCCGGCTCTTTCGATGCCACCCGCAAAAAAGTGGAGCAGGTGTACGCAAAGCTGAAGGCGGAGGCCGAGAAAAACACTTGACCCCGAATTCAGTACAATCAGTGCAGATTCGTCGAAATCTGCGGCCGAGGTTGTGATCGATGAGGTTGCTGCGACCCCTGATTCTTGCCCTGCTGCTGGTGGGCGCCTTTTTTTACTTCACCACCTACCGCTCTGGTAGAGAGCGGCTGGCCGACTGGATCGGACGCCCCAACAAGGTGGAGATCACCGAGGCGGCGAGTGGCATCGAGTCCCTGGACGCGGAAGAGCAGAACAACATCATCGTCTATCGCAAGAACATTGCGTCGGTGGTAAACATCACTTCACGGGCTGTTACATTCGACTTCTTCTACGGGTTGGTGCCCGAAGAAGGGCAGGGGTCGGGCTTCATTATTGATAAAGACGGGCACATTCTGACCAACTACCACGTGGTGGCCGAGGCCCGCCAAGTCGAAGTTACCCTGCACAATCGCAAGAAGTACAAAGCCACGATCGTAGGCACCGACCGCTCTCATGATCTCGCCGTGGTGCAGATCAAGGCTCCCGACCTCCAGCCCATGACGCTGGGCGACTCCACGAACCTGCAGGTCGGCCAGAAGGTGTACGCCATCGGCAATCCCTTCGGCTTATCTGGCACGCTGACCCGCGGCATCGTCAGTTCGATCCGCTCGGTGCAGGAACCCAATGGTCAGACCATCGACGAGGCCATTCAAACCGACGCCGCCATTAATCCCGGGAACTCCGGCGGTCCCCTGTTGAACTGGCACGGTGAAGTGATCGGAATTAACACGATGATTGCCTCCAACGTCGGGCAGAGTGCCGGCATCGGTTTCGCGATCCCAATCAATACGGCGAAAGCGGTCCTCAACGATCTGGTCACCCTGGGTCGGGTGCGTCGTCCTGCGATGGGTGTGCGCACCATTCCGATTGACCCCGATCTCGCCGACCAACTGGGTCTAGCCGCCGACTATGGCCTGCTCATTGTGCAAGTCGTGCAGGGAGGCGCTGCCGACCGGGCCGGACTGCGCGGCGGAAACGAACGCGCCTACCTGGGCAATGTGCCGATCATGATCGGCGGCGACCTCATTGTGGCCATCGACGGCGAAAGGATCGAAGACCAGCAGGACTTGGCCCAGATCATGAACAAGCACCGCGCCGGAGACGCCGTCCATGTGACCATTTATCGCGGCAAAAAGAAGCTGCAAGTGGAAGTGACGCTGGGCGAGGTCAGGGAGCAGGTCTAGCAGGAAGTTCCTCTGCGCGCTCTGCGGTCTCGCGGTGAAGGCCTTTGACTTTTCTGGCACAAGGCGATAACTTGATGCTTCTGCCTATGACTGCCGTCCGCTAATCAGCCCTCTGATGTTCGTGATCGCGCCGACGTGTGCGCGAATCCCACCTAGAATTGAATTACGACATAAGGAGAGGACACTTCCATGGATTTCGTGGACCAGGCATTGGCCCGCCGATTGGAGTCGGCAGAGGAGATGCCGCAAGTGCATTACGCCAGGTTGTATCAAAAACTGCGGCCCGAGATTAACCCGGCCGTGGAGCCCATCTGCGGCGGACACATGATCTTTGCCGGCGTGGGTTCGCCCATCGGCCGGACCACCGGCATGGGCTTTGACGGGACGGCAACCGCTGCCGACCTCGACCGAATGGAACAGTTCTATCGCGCACGCGGCGCACCGTCACAGATCGACGTCTGCCCATTGACCGATGGGTCGCTGTTTGAACTGCTCAAGCCCCGCGGCTACGAGTTGGGCGAATTGAACAACGTCCTGTTTCGGCGCTTAGGAAACGAAGAACTGGCCCCTTTGCCCAAGGGAGCCACAATTCGTAACGGGGACGCCAGCCGGGCCGAGGAGTTCGCCGACATCGTCGTGCGCGCTTTCTACCCAGACGGAAACGCGCCGCAAGGCTTCACAGCCATGATTTCGCCGATCTATCAGGTCAACGGAGCCATTCTGTTTGTGGCCGAAGTCGATAGCCAACCGGTGGCTTGCGGCGCTGGACTGATCATTCCGGAGCACAAGATCCTCGCGCTGTTCGGGGCAGGAACGCTGCCGGAGTACCGTCGCCGAGGACTGCAAACCGCCTTGCTCCGCACGCGCATGGCCGTGGCGGCGGAAGCCGGTTGCGAATACGCTGTCATTGTCACCCGGGGAGGTACCACCTCGCAGCACAATGCCGAACGCTTGGGGTTCCGCCTGGCCTACAGCAAAGCAACATTGGTGAAGGAACTGAAAGAGTGAAGGCCTTACCGCCGAGGACGCCGAGACTTCAGAATTTTCTCTGCGCTCTGCGTCCTCCGCGGTGAAAGGCTTGATTTACGCTGCCGTCTCGGCAAAGAACTCTTCAATCTCATTGACTTCTTTGTCGCTGAGTTGAAGTTCGCCGGCGCGCATCACGCCGTTAGCCTGCCGGGCGTTGCGGGCGCCCACAATCGCACCCGTCACCGCAGGGTTACGCAGGGTCCAGGCAATCGCCACTTCCCCGGCGCTGCGCCCGTGACGCTTCCCAATCTCCTGTAGCCGCTCGACCAGGGCCAGGCTCTGTGACAGCTTCGGCTCGGTGAAGTCCGGATGTCCCGCGCGCCAATCATCTTTCGGAAGCTTGGCGGCCCGTTCGCGGGTCATTGCCCCGGTCAGCAGGCCGGACGCCATTGGCGAGTACACAATCACGCCAATGCCTTCGCGCAGGCAGTAGGGAAGGATGTCCTCCTCGACCTCGCGATGAATCAGGGAATACGGCGGCTGCAACGACGTTACCGGCGCGATAGCTTTGGCCCGGCGCAGTTGTTTGACATCGAAATTCGATACTCCGATCCAGCGCACCTTACCGGCGCGCTTCAGATCAGAAAGCGTGAACCAGGCCTCCTCCAGTTGCGGCGAGTCGGGCTCCGGCGGCCAGTGAATCTGGTACAGATCGATCACGTCGACTTTCAACCGGCGCAAGCTGTCCTCTACCTCCCGCCGGATCGAGTCCGCGGCCAGAACCTTCTGCACGTTGCCCTTGCCGTCCCAGCGCAATCCGCATTTGGTGAAGACATGCGGCTTGGCTCCTGTCCATTCCCGCAGGGCACGGCCTACCACCTCTTCCGAATGGCCTAACCCGTAGACCGCTGCGGTATCAATCCAGTTGACGCCCAGCTCCAGGGCCCGGTGAATAGCGGCGACAGAATCGTTGTCGTCCTGCCCGCCCCAGGCAAATTGCCAGCCCGAACCACCGATGGCCCACGCCCCGTACCCTACAGAAGTAATGTATAAATCCGAATTACCCAGTTGCTTGCTTTGCATGCAGCCTCCTAAAACATTTTGGATTCAGAATCGGCCGCGCCCGATTCAGATGGATTGCACTTTATGAACGTGGACGAAATTCGGCGGTTCTGTCTTGCTTTTCCCGGTGCAACCGAGAACCTGCAATGGGGCGACGACCTTTGTTTCAAGGTTGCGAAAAAAATCTTTACAGTCGTGGATCTTAAAGCTGTCCCTCCCCAACTGTGCTTCAAATGTACCCCGGAGAAGTTTGCCGAGTTGTGCGAAGTGGAAGGCATTGTTCCCGCTCCTTATGTAGGCCGTTACCAGTGGGTGTTGCTGGAGCGGCTGGATGTCCTCCGCGACGGCGACCTTCAAGACTTAATCCAGCAGTCGTATGAGATGGTCTCTGCGAAGGCCAGACCCAGGAGAGCCAACCGCACAAGGCGCGCCATTCGGAAAGCAAAGAAAAAGTAAGCCAAATTCCCACCGGCGAGGCCCCACTGTCCGAGGTTACTTGCGAGGCGCCTTGCTCCACTCTTCGCTTCCGAGGATCCGCGTTTCCGGTTAGCTTAGAGACGGCAGAACTCGATGATCGACCAATCGCCCTCCGTCTCGCCCTCAAGCCGCGGCCAGGTGCTGCTCCTGGCGCTGACCCTGCTTCTGTTGCTCCCTTTCTCCGGCAAGCCATTCCACGTCGATGACATGCTGTTTATCTCTGCGGCCAAGCAGATTGTGCAGCACCCATTGAACCCGTACGGATTCCACATCTCCTGGTATGCGGTTGAAATGCCAATGGCCGAAGTCACCAAGAACCCTCCGCTTTCGTCGTACTACGGAGCATTGGTGGGAGTCGTGTTCGGTTGGTCCGAGAGAGCTTGGCATTTCGCGTTTGTGGTGCCCGTCCTCGCTGCGATTCTCGGAATCCGGCGGTTGGCAACCCACTTCACCAAGAATGCTTTGCTGGCCGCGGTGCTCACCCTGCTGACGCCGGTCTTCTTGCTTTCTGCCACCGGCGTCATGTGCGATGCAATGATGCTTGCCTTTTGGGTTTGGGCGGCAGTTCTGTGGATCGAGAGTCTGGACCCCGAAAAACCAAGTCAATTGGCTGCCTCTGCTTTGCTCATAGCAGCCGCAGCCTTGACCAAATACTTCGGGGCGTCGCTAATCGTGCTGATCTTCGCCTATTCGCTGCTGCGCAAGCGCCGCGTGGGTCTATGGGCGCTGTATCTGCTGATTCCGATCGTATGCCTGGTCGCCTATCACTTCTGGACGTACGCTCTCTATGGCCGCGGGCTGCTGGCCGATGCCGCGGTCTACGCCCGGTTCAAGCCCGAAAACCAAAGATTGCCGCTCTTCGCCCAGAGCGTGATTGGCCTGAGCTTCCTGGGAGGTTGCGTGCTCCCGGCGTTGGTCCTGTCTCCGCTGCTCTGGTCGAGAAAGCTGCGGCTGGCCGGAGCTGCGTTGAGTGGACTCGCTGTCTTCCCGGTCGCAGCGCACTGGGTCCCGCTCACAACCCACGTTCCTTCTCAAAACTGGGCTTGGATGAACGTGGAACTAGCGCTCTTTATCGCCGGGGGTATCTCCCTGGTAGCGCTCGCTCTTCGCGACCTTTGGGAACAGAAGGATGCCAACTCTGCGTTCCTGGTGCTGTGGGTGTTGGGGACCTTCTTCTTCGCAGGGTTTCTCAATTGGTCGGCGAATGGCCGCTCGATTCTTCCCCTCGTTCCGGCAGCGGCGATCCTTATCGCCCGCCGCTTTGAACGTGTGCAGAGGCCCGCAGCATGGAAACTCGCATTGCCATTGCTAGCCGCGGGAGTAGTCTCGCTCTGGATTGCCTGCGGGGACACCGCCTGGGCACGGTCCGCCCGGGACGCGGCATCAATGATTCGAAAGGAAACCCAGAATCGCACCGTCTGGTTTGCCGGGCACTGGGGGTTCCAGTACTACCTGCAGGCGCTTGGTGGACGCCCAGTCGACATTCGCACCTTCAGTTCCAACTACCAATCCGGCGACTTCATTGCGATCCCCAAGAACAACACCAATACATTTGATCTTGCGCCGGAAGTCGTCGCCTCGCGGCAGATTATTGAACTTCCTATCAACCGCCGGACCGCGACCATGTGCCCTGAGCTTGGTGCCGGTTTCTACTCATCGGTCTGGGGGCCGCTGCCGTTTGCCTTCGGTCCGGTAACGCCGGAGCGATATCAGTTGCTGGAATTGACGAAGCCGGCTGCAACCGAGGCGCACTAAGCTCTCCACACCACCCGTCATTTGACTCTCGCCGTTGGCTCAGCTAGCCTCAAGGATTCCATGCGATCCGCCCGCAACCCATTGACTCTGTTGCTCTTGGTTGGCCTCCTGGCGGTGTCTGCGCTGGCTTCGACCCATCCTTCGCACGCGCCCCACGCCATGGTGGCCAGCGTTCACGAAGTGGCGTCGCAGGCTGGCGTTGAGATCATGAGAGCCGGCGGCAACGCCATCGACGCCGCGGTCGCAGTTGGTTTCGCGCTGGCAGTTGTCCATCCCCAAGCGGGCAACATTGGAGGCGGTGGCTTCATGCTCATCCGCATGGCCGACGGCAAAACGCACTTTATTGATTATCGCGAAAAAGCCCCCGCAGCTGCCACCGCCAACATGTATCTCGATGCCCAGGGAAACGTGATTGAAGACGCCAGCCTGGTTGGATACAAAGCGATCGGCGTGCCCGGCTCCGTCGCCGGCATGGTTTATGCCGAGAAGACCTACGGCCAGCTGAGTCTCGGGCAGGTCATGGCTCCCGCCATCAAGCTGGCGCGTGACGGTTTCCCGCTGGCCTGGGAAGATGCCCGCGATATGGCCGACGACCAGGACCTGGCAAAGTTTCCCGAATCTCGCCGCATCTTCCAGCGTGACGGCAACTACTACCGGCAGGGCGACCTCTTTCGCCAGCCCGAGCTGGCCCGCACGCTTGAACGAATAGCTGCGAAGCCGGACGACTTCTATCACGGCGACATGGCCCGCGAACTGGCTGCCGCCATGCAAAAAGGTGGAGGCCTCATTACGGCGGGCGACCTTGCCCGCTACGAAGTCAAAGAACGCGAGCCGGCTCGCGGTACCTATCGTGGATACGAGATCATCGGGGCCCCGCCGCCTTCCTCAGGCGGAACGGCGCTGCTCGAGATACTCAATATCCTTGAGGGATACGATCTGGCAAGGGCAGGGAACCGCTCAGCGCAATCGATCCACCTGACGGTCGAAGCCTTCCGCCGGGCATTCTTCGACCGTGCCGAATTTCTGGGTGATCCCGACTTCTCCAAAATTCCCGTTGCTCAGCTTATCGACAAGAAATACGGCGCAGCCTGGCGCGCGTCGATTGATCCCGCCCACGCAAGCGCCAGCATAGATCTGAAACGCCCGGCAGTCTTCAGCGAACTTGAGCAATACGCCCAAGCCCACCCGCAGCCCTTCGCCATTCGTGAGCCGGAGCACACCACGCATTATTCCATCGTTGACCCCGCTGGTAACGCGGTGGCGGTCACGACTACACTCAACGACGACTTCGGTTCACGCGTGGCCGCCGAGGGCCTGGGCTTCCTGCTGAACGACGAAATGGACGATTTCGCCGCCAAGCAAGGCGTTCCCAATCTCTACGGCCTGATTCAAGGCCCAGCCAATGCCATTGGCCCGGGAAAACGGCCACTTTCCGCGATGACCCCGACAATTGTGCTGAAAGACGGTAAGCTATTTATGGTGCTCGGCTCTCCGGGGGGATCGCGGATCATCACCACGGTGGCCAATATCCTGATGGGCGTCGTGGATTACGGTATGAATATTCAGGAGGCGGTCGACGCACCCCGCTTCCACAATCAATGGCTGCCGGACAAGATCAATATGGAACAATGGTTCTCGCCGGATACGAAGAGGGCGCTCGAAGCCATGGGGCACAAGGTGGAGTATGGAGTGACCTCGGGCAGCGACTGGGAACCCTACTGGAGCGACGGCGAGTGCATCCTGATTGATGCGAAAACCGGTGAGCGCCTGGGTGCCAGCGACGGCAGGCACAACGGAAAGGCAGTCGGCTACTGATGCTGAAAGCAATTTCTACCTACGTTTATGTGAAGGAACGCCTTCACCCCGGGCTGCTGGACAGTCTGGTGAAGGGCGGAGCTCAGGCCATCGAGATCTTCGCCGCGCGCCAGCACCTGGACTACGCCAACCGCAAGCAGCACGTGCGCGAGATCGCCGACTGGTTCCGCACCAGCGGCGTTCCGCTGCACTCCGTGCACGCGCCGCTCTATGCCGACTACGAGTGGGGACGCACCGGCGCACCTCCGGTCAACATCGCCTCCACCGATCGGGCCACGCGCATCGAGGCCATGGACGAAATCAAGCGCGCGCTCGAACTGGCCGAACAGATTCCCTTCCGCTTCTTGGTGCAGCACATGGGGCTGGGCGGGGAGTCGTTTGACGAGCACAAGTTCGAGGCGGCCATGACTTCCATCGAACACCTGCGCGCCTTCGCCAAACCTCTGGGCGTGCGGGTGCTTCTGGAGAACATTCCCAACGAGATCTGCACGCCGGAGAGACTGGTTGAGTTCATCCACACGTCTCACTTTGACGACATTGGTGTCTGCTTCGACTTAGGTCACGCCCACATCATGACCGATGTGGCCCAGGCCTTCGAGACCCTGCGCAATCACATTCACTCAACCCACGTGCACGACAACGTCAAAGATCGCGACTCCCACCTCTGGCCGGGCGACGGTTCGATCGACTGGAAGCAGGCCATGGAACTGCTGCGCACCGCGCCCCACAAGCCGCCGCTGCTGCTGGAGATCGAAGAGAACGAGAAGATCAACCCGGTGGAGAAGATGGGGAGCGTGTTTGTGAAGCTGGAAAAGAATTGATCGCCGGGCGACAGAGTCCCGAGGATTGAGGGTTAGGTTTCTCCGCGCTCTCTGCGTCCTCTGCGGTAAAAGCCTTTGATCTTGTTGTGACAAAATCTATGTCTTCTTCCATAACGACGATCGCCGAAATCGGCAAGCATGACGGCCAGACCGTGACCATTCGCGGCTGGCTCTATAACCTGCGCGAAAGCGGCAAGCTGCTCTTCCCGCAATTCCGGGACGGCTCCGGGGTCATCCAGGGAGTCATTGCCAAGAATGCCGTTCCCGCCGAAGTCTTCGACGCCGTAAAGGGCCTTACTCAGGAATCCAGCGTCATTGTCGAAGGCAAGGTGCGCGCCGACAAACGCGCCCCCGGCGGCTACGAACTCGACGTGGCCAATGTCCAGGTGCTGCAGCGCGTCCCGGAGACCGACCCGTACCCGATTTCTTTAAAAGAACACGGTGTCGATTTTCTGATGGAGCACCGCCACCTCTGGGTCCGCTCGCCGCGCCAGGCGGCCATTCTGAGGGTGCGTGCCGAGATCATCAAAGCCGCCCGCGACTTTTTCGACGAACGGGGTTTTACGTTGACCGATCCCCCGATCCTTACCCCGGCAGCTTGCGAGGGCACCACCACGCTGTTCCCGGTAGACTACTTCGAAGAGCAGGCATTTCTCACCCAATCAGGCCAGCTCTATATCGAAGCCACCGCCATGGCCTTGGGCAAGGTATACTCCTTCGGCCCCACGTTCCGTGCGGAGAAGTCCAAGACTCGGCGCCACCTCACCGAGTTCTGGATGGTAGAGCCGGAGGTCGCCTACGCCCAGCTCGACGACATCATGGAACTCGCCGAAGGGTTGATCAGCTTCCTGGTCAAGCGCTGCCTCGAAAAGCGCCGTGCCGATCTGCAAACCATCGGGCGGGATGTTTCGAAGCTCGAGAAAGTCGAAGCGCCTTTTCCGCGCATTACGTATGACGAAGCGGTGAAGATGCTGCAGGAAGCCCACGCCAAGGGCGCACTCGAAAACAAGTTTGAGTATGGCGGCGACCTGGGATCGCCGGATGAAACTTACATCTCGTCGCAATTCGACCGGCCGGTCATGGTGCACCGCTACCCCGCCAAGGTGAAGGCGTTTTACATGGAGCCTGATCCGCAGAATCCCGACCTGGCGCTCTGCGTGGACGTGCTGGCGCCCGAGGGCTATGGCGAGATTATCGGCGGCTCGCAGCGCATGGCCTCGTACGATCTGCTGGTGAAGCGCATTCACGAACACGGCCTGCCCGAGGAAGCGTTCAAATGGTATCTTGACCTGCGCAAGTACGGCAGCGTGCCGCACGCGGGTTTCGGTATGGGGATTGAGCGGGCGGTGGCCTGGATCTGCGGTCTGGAGCACGTGCGGGAGACCATCCCGTTTCCCAGGATGCTGCATAGACTGTATCCGTAAGCTCTGCGTTCTCAGCGGTGAATGGCTTCTAACAATCTATGACTACGACTCCCCCAACCTACCCGAACATCACACCCAAGAAGATTCGTGTCATTGGTGTCCCCCTCGACCTCGGACAATCACGCCGCGGCGTAGATATGGGCCCATCGGCCGTGCGAGTTGCCGGCCTCGAGGCCCGGCTGGAGCAACTCGGCCACGTCGTCGAGGATGGCGGCAATGTCGCGGTCGCCATTCCGGAACAGAAAAAAGAAGGGCACCCCAACGCCAAGTATTTGAAAGAAATCACCGCCACCTGCACCAAGCACGCCGAGTTGGTCCTGAAGACGCTGGAGGCGGGCAAAGTCCCGCTCTCACTGGGCGGAGACCATTCCATGGCGGTGGGCAGTGTTGCAGGAGTAGCAGAATTTCATCGCAAGCATGACCAGCGCATCGGCCTGATCTGGATCGACGCTCACACTGACATCAACACGCCGGAAAGCTCTCCCAGCGGCAACGTGCACGGTATGCCCCTGGCCGCGATCATGGGGCTGGGTCCGCCCGAACTGGCGAACATCTATAACTTTTCTCCCAAGGTCAAGCCGGAGAATTGTGTGCTGGTGGGCGTGCGCGACATTGACGCCATCGAACGGGAAAACGTCCATCGCGCCGGCATCGAAGTCCTCACCATGCGCGACATCGACGAACGCGGCATGCGCACGGTGATGGAAGAGGCGCTGCGCATGGCCGGGCGGGGAACGGCCGGATACCATGTCTCGCTCGACATGGACTGGATCGATCCCGAGGACGCGCCCGGCGTGGGTACGCCCGTCCGCGGCGGGGCGACGTATCGCGAGGCCCACCTCGCCATGGAAATCATCGCCGACCACGGCCGCATGTTGAGCTTTGAAATCGTCGAAGTGAATCCCGTCATCGACGAGCACAACCAGACCGCGGATCTGGCGGTGGAAATGGCGCTTTCGGCGTTCGGGAAGAAGATTTTGTGATTGGGTTGCGCGGCGACCTCAGCGAAAGCTCAGCACACTCTGCGGTTAAGGATGAACATAAAAAGCCGGAGCGCCGAGGCGCTCCGGTGTTGAACATTCGAGTCGAGTTGCTACTGCGTGACCGTCTTCACCGCGTCGCCGACTTTGAATCCCGCCCCGGACACGGCGCTGCAGACTGACGAGATATCGTCCACATCGGTGACCTTGACCACCCCGATTTGCGATGCCAGCCGGCGGATCACTTTGCCGGTCGAGGGGTCCTTGATCTCCTTCGTCACCCGCTCCACGTTCAATTGATCGCCCACCTTCACGCCCTGCTTGCCGCCGACATTCAGGACGATCTGTCCGCCGTCGACCGCAGCCACCAGTCCCTCGACAACGATCGTACGGGCGACCAACTTGTCCTTATTGGCCACGACTTCTTTGGTCATACTGTCGACTGCAGCTTTGACCGCTTCGCCGATGATCGTGCTCTGAAAATCACTGCTGCCGAAGTCGGCCGCGCCGCCGCCGAAG
>Ga0335082_10005333_pt1 | contig 14063 bp, 11 predicted proteins | sample Lox_Sample_41_FD_206718 | JGI IMG/M metagenome (GOLD analysis project Ga0335082, IMG submission 206718) | Soil microbial communities from Loxahatchee National Wildlife Refuge, Florida, United States - Lox_Sample_4.1 | ecosystem: Environmental > Terrestrial > Soil > Wetlands | place: USA...
TGCAATTGGGCGTCGGTGTCGCCGCGCACAGCAGCGCAGCGCTCCGCGCCTTGTCACGCAGCTCGGCCTCTTGCGCGGGTGTCGGTGTTCCGTCGCCGATCGCGAGCACGAGCTTGCGCGCCGGCGCATCGTGCACGAAGACGCGGGCGATACCGCGCGCTTCCGGCGCCTTGATCCCGCCACCTTCGGCGATACCGAGCGTCAGACCGACCCGTACACGGCGTCGTCGAGCCGACGACGGCGGCGAGACCGGCGCCGACGACGAGAACGACAAGCGAGATCGTGGCGATCGTTGGCGCAGTGCGCGCCGGCGGGCGGGCCGCCGGACCGGCCGGTGGGGCGTCAAGAGCGGATTGCGGCCACTCGACGAGATGAATCGATAGACGCCGGTACGATGCCGGCGTGTTCAACCCCTTCGACGCGTCGCAGTCACGAGACGCCTGGGAGCTCTTGCAGTCGCTGCGCGACGAAGCTCCCGTCGTGACGATCGCGAACGACATGCGCTACGTCACGCGCTACGCGGAGGCGCGCGACGTGCTCCGCACGACCGAGAAGTTCTCGAACGCGTCGGGCATGAAGGCGCCCGGCGTCGTGGTGCCCGAGGAGGATCGGCTCCTCGGCGAGCTCGATCCGCCGCGCCACACCGCGGTCCGCCGCGTCATCGTCACCGCGATGACGCCCAAGGTCGTGCACGCGGCCGAGCCGTTCATCACCGCAACGGCGCGGGAGTTGCTCGACGCACTGCCCACCGATGCGTGCGACCTCGTAACGGGCTTCACCGTGCGGTTGCCGAACCGGGTAACCGTGCACCTCCTCGGCTTCGATCCGGCCGACGCCGACCAATTGGCTCGTTGGGCCAAGGAGCTCATGGAGAGCACGTTCCCCGCGCTGAATCGGACCGAGCGCGGCGAGGGTTTCGCGGCCGCGTTTCCCGAGTTCGCCGGATACATCGACGACCGGATTGCGGAACGCACCGAGCAATTGCGCGCGGGAGAGGCACGCACCGATGTGCTCGCCCGGCTCGTCACGCTCGAAGTCGACGGCGCGCCACTTCCGCACCGGCAGTTGCGCGCGCTCGTGCGCAACCTCATCACCGGCGGGCTCACCACGACCAGCCAGCTGCTCGGCAACCTCTTGTACGCGCTGCTGGCCGATGCCGCGCTCGACGCCGCGGTACGCGCCGATCGCGCGCTCATCGGGGGCGCGATCGAGGAGAGCTTGCGGCTCACACCACCGATGCTGTTCCTCGCCCGCGGCTGCGTGCAAGAGACCGAGATCGCGGGCTGTCCCGTGCACCGCGGCGAACGGGTGATCGTCGGCGCCGCCTGCGCGAACCGCGACGAACGCGTCTTCGACGATCCCGACGCGTTTCGCGCCGATCGCGACAACGCCGATCAGCACCTCACGTTCGGTTACGGCCCGCACGTGTGCCCGGGCGCCACGCTCGCCCGCGTCGTCGCGCGTCTCGGTGTCGAGGCATACCTCGACCACTTCGCACCCGGCAGCATCGCGCTCGAGCCCGGCTTCGAGTTCGAGCAGGTTCCCACCTACTTCGAGCACGGCCCCCGGCATCTACCCGTCGTCGTCACGGCGCAATAGCCGGGCTCGGCTTCGCGTCGCCGAACGCGGCCACGATCCCGTCGGCGCGCAGGGTCCAGTATCCGCGGCCCGAACGCGTCGCGACCAACGCGACGATCGGCGACGACTGCTGCGCGCTCGCGGGCGAACCGTAGAAGTGTGCGTCCCCGAAGCCGAACACCCCGCCGTCGGACGCAACGAGCCAGTAGCCGTGCCCGCTCGGCGTCGCCGCCATCCCGACGACCGGTGCCGCGAGCCGAATATTGCCCGTCGAGCCGTAGAAGTGCGCATCGCCGTACCCGAACACACCACCGTCCGACGCAACGAGCCAATAACCCTTGCCCGTTCGCGTCGCGGCCATGCCGTCGACCGGCGCGTTGAGGCGACGATTGCCGGTCGAGCCGTAGAAGTGCGCGTCGCCGTACCCGAACACACCACCGTCCCACGCGAGCAACCAGTAGCCGTGTCCTGATGGCGTGGGCGTGATGCCATTGACCGGTTGCGCGAGGCGCAACCGCGCCGCGGACCCGTAGTACTTCGCGTTGCCGTACCCGAACACGCCGCCGTCGCCGCCGACCATCCAATACCCGCCGCGATCGAGAGAGGGCGCCGCACCCGCGATGACCCACGCAATCGGCATCGACGCGGGTGAACCCCTCGAGACGAAGTCGCCCGATCCGTTTACGACACCGAGCCCGGTCACGACCGCGAACCCCTTGTCGTCGGCACTCGCCAACAGCGCGACCGCGTCACCCGCGACGTGGCCGAGGTGCAGGTTGCCGCCGTCGCCGACCCACTCCCAGTGCCACGGCTCCGGACACGTGCTCCCGCCGGGCTCCGCGAACGCGGGATGATTCCAGCCGAGGCTGCCGGCGACGCGCTTCATGAAGGCGTAGCCGGGATCGGCGAACGTCAACGAGTTCCCGTCCTCGGTGAGATCAACCGCCTTGCCCCAACCGTGATACGAGTTGCCGACCGGCTTGCCGGTCGTGGTGCGGCTCACCGACGCGACACATGCCGGGTTGTTGCCGGATTGCGCGGCCTGATTCGCGAACTTCACCTCTTCGGCGAGCGGCCGGTAGCACTCGTCGGCGCCGAGGCCGATCTTCGCTTCGCGCGCCATCGCGAACACGCGCGCCAAGCTCGGCCCCGCTTGTCGCGCCGCAACGCAATGCGGCGCGACACCGACGAGCAGCGCCGGCGACACCACCCCGTTCACCTGACCCACGAGCGCGGTCGGACGGTTCGCCGGCGTGATCGGGCTCGGCTGCGGCCGAACAGGCGTCGCCGCCGCGACCCCCGCGAGCAGCAACCACAACACGGCGACCGGTATCAAGTATCTGCGCACCGCGGCATTGAAGCAGGTGATGACCGGCCGAAGGTGCCAGACGTTTCGTCGGAATCGTGGTACGAATACGCGCGATGAAGCTCCTCGCGGGCCTGCAATGACGAATCCGCCGCCGCCCCCGGGCTCACCCGACTGGCAACAGCCCGGCCAGCCGCCGCCGGGCCAGCAACCGCCGCCCCCTCCGCCTCCGGGCTACGGACCGCCAGCGGGCTACGGGCCGCCACCGGGCTACCCGCCACCACCGTCGATGCCGCCCGGCTACGGGTACGGGGGTGGATACGGCGGCCCACCCGCGGGACCGCCCCCGAGCAACTACCTCGTGCCCGCGATCCTCACCACGCTGTTCTGCTGCCTGCCGTTCGGCATCGTCTCGATCGTGTTCGCCGCGCAGGTGAACTCGAAGTGGGCGATGGGCGACGTGCGGGGCGCGCAGGACTCGTCACAAAAGGCAAAGACGTGGGCCACGGTGTCGGCAATCGCCGGCGGCGTCATCCTCATCCTCTACATCATCGTCTTCGCCCTCGCGGCGTCGCACTCGAACACGTCGAACCCTTGATCGCCACCGCGGCCCGGCAACGCGCCGCGGTGATCGGCGTCGGCGCCGCAGCCGTCGGCGCGGCCGCGGTCCTCGCCCTCGGCGACCCGAACCGCGGCGGCTTTCCGCAGTGCCCGTTCCACCGCGTCACCGGCCTGTGGTGTCCGGGCTGTGGCACCCAGCGAGCGCTGCACTCGCTGTTGCACCTCAACCTTGCGCACGCGTTCCACGAGAACGCGCTCGCGATGTGCGCGCTGCCGTTCCTCGTGTATGCGTACGTCGCGTGGTGCACGCGCGTGTTCGCGATCGACGGCGCGCCGCGCCTGCGGCATCCGGCCGCGCCCGTGTGGCTCACGAGCGCGCTGCCGGCAGTGGTGATCGGGTTCGCGGTGGTGCGGAACCTGCCCTTCGGGCGCGTGCTCGCGCCGTAACGGCTACTCGCCGATCCACACCGTCTTGAGGTTGCAGAACTCCCGTATGCCGTGCTGCGACAGCTCGCGGCCGACGCCCGATTCCTTGACCCCGCCGAACGGCAGCTCCGCGTACGACGTCGTCATGCCGTTCACGAACACCTGACCGGCATCGAGCTCGTCGACGAAACGCGACGCTTCGTCGGGATCACTCGTCCACACGTTCGAACCGAGCCCGAAGACCGTCGCGTTCGCGACCGCGATGGCCTCGTCTGCGTCGCCGACCCGATTCAGCAACGCGACCGGCCCGAACACCTCCTCGTGATACATGCGCATCGCCGGGGTGACGTCGGCCACGACGGTCGGCGGGTAGAACCAGCCGGGACCGTCGACCCGCGCGCCGCCGCACAACACGCGCGCTCCGTGCGCGACTGCATCGGCAACCAGCTCCTCGACGTCGGTGCGTCCCTGCTCGGTGGCTAGCGGCCCGACGTCGGTCGTGTCGTCCATCGGATCGCCGACCCGCAACGCGCGCATGCGCGCGACGAACAGTTCTTCGAAGCGGTCGGCGACGTCGACGTGCGCGAGGAACCGCTTCGCGGCGATGCAGCTCTGACCGTTGTTCTGCACCCGCGCCGTGACCGCAGTCTGCGCGGCCCGTTCGAGGTCGGCCGACGGCATGACGACGAACGGGTCGCTGCCGCCCAGCTCGAGCACGACCGGCTTGATCGTCTCGCCCGCGATCCGGCCCACCGAACGTCCCGCCGGCGTGCTCCCGGTCAGCGTCGCGGCCCGCACGCGCGGATCGCGCAAGACCTGCTCGACCGCGCCCGCGCCGATCAACAACGTCTGGAACACGTCGTCGGGGAAGCCGGCGCGGCGGAACACGTCCTCGATCGCGAGCGCGCACTGCGGCACGTTCGACGCGTGCTTCAACAATCCCACGTTGCCCGCCATCAGCGCGGGCGCGGCAAAGCGAAACACTTGCCAGAGCGGGAAGTTCCACGGCATGACCGCGAGCACGGGGCCGAGCGGCTGATAGCGCGCGTACGCGCGGGTCGCGCCGACTGCGCTCCCCGGTACCGGTTCGTCGGCCAGGAACGCGGCGGCGTGTTCGGCATAGAACCGGCAGCCCCGCGCGCACTTCAACACCTCGGCGCGTGCGGCCGCGACCGTCTTTCCCATCTCGAGGGTCATCAGCCGCGCGAGGTCGTCGCATTCGGTTTCGAGCTGCGCGGCCGCGGCCTCCATCCATTGCGCGCGGGCCCCGAACGTCGTCGACCGGTATCGCGCGAACGCGCCAGCCGCGCGCCCGATGCGGTCGTCGATCTCGGCGTCCGACAACGCCGTGAACGTCTTCAGGGTCTCGCCGGTCGCCGGGTTCGTCGTCGCAATCGCCATGGGTCCAGTCTCGCACCGAGGGGCGGATTCGCAACGCCCGGTGCCAAGATGGTGCCCGTGACCACGAGTCCGTACACATCCAGCCCGTTCGTCACCGCGATCGAGCCGATCACCGAATCCGACGGCGAGCTCGAAGCGTTCCTCGCGCAGGCCGAGGTGCCGCCGCTGCTCCCCACCCTCGCGTACGTCACCGGTGATCTGTCGCTGCTGCGCCCGGAGCTGCGGCCCGACGCGCTCCTCAACGCGCTGCCCCAGGGCGGGCTCACCGACGAACAACAAGCGCAGGCGCGTGCGCTCGCACTCGACGCGCTGATCCGCTTCCGTGACGGCGGATGTGTCCCGGCCGCGCCGCCGGGCGACGCCGAGCTGCTGCAGATCATGGAGTTCGCGGTCGGCGGCAGCGAGATGGGTGCGTACCTGCCGCTGCTCGAAGAGGAGCTCGCGTACCGCGGCGAGGATCGCCGGGCGCCGCAGTGGGACAAAGGCGCGATCGCGCCCGACCGCGAGTTCCGGGTCGCGATCATCGGGTCGGGCATGTCGGGGCTCTTGGCCGCCCATCGGCTGCAGCAAGCCGGCGTACCGTTCGTCATCCTCGAGAAGAACGACGATGTCGGTGGCACCTGGCTCGAGAACAGCTATCCGGGTTGTCGGGTCGACAACCCGAACCACAACTACAGCTATTCGTTCGCGCAGCGCCACGACTGGCCGTACTACTTCTCTTCGCAGGACGTGCTCCTCGAGTACTTCCGGCGCTGCGCCGACGTGTTCGGCCTCCGCGAGCACATTCGCTTCCGCACCGAGGTCGTGTCGGCCACCTGGTCGGACTCCGATCGGCAATGGACGGTGCGCGTGCGGACGCCCGACGGCCGCGACGAAACGGTCACGGCCGATGCCGTGATCAGCGCGGTGGGTCAGCTCAACCGCCCGCGGTTTCCCGACATCCCGGGGCGCGACTCCTACGAGGGCGTCGCGTTCCACTCCGCGCGCTGGAACCACGAGGTCGATCTCCGCGGCAAGCGGGTCGCGGTCATCGGCACCGGTGCAAGCGCGGTGCAGTTCATTCCCGAGATCGCGAAGGTTGTCGACGAGCTCCTCGTGTTCCAACGCACGCCGCCCTGGCTCGGCCCCACCCCCGAATACCACGACGAGGTGCCACCGGGATTGCGCTGGCTGTACGCGCACGTGCCGTCGTACAGCGAGTTCAACCGGTTCTGGATCTTCTGGAAGATGGGCGACGGCGTGCTCCCGGGCGTCACGGTCGACCCCGCATGGGATCGCAGCACCGGGTCGGTCAGCTTCTTCAACGAGATGGTGCGCGTCCTGATGACGGAGTACCTGACGACCGAATTCGCGGCCCGACCCGACCTGCTGCCGCAGGTGGTCCCCACGTACCCGCCGGGCGCCAAGCGCATGCTGCGCGACAACGGCGTTTGGGCGGGCGCGTTGACGAGGGAGAACGTGCAGCTGATCTCGACCGGCATCCGCGAGATCACGGCGAAGGGCATCGTGACCGACGACGGCACCGAGCACGCCGTCGACGTCATCGTGTACGGCACGGGCTTTCGCGCGTCGGAGTTCCTCACCCCCATGACGGTGCACGGGGTCGGGGGCATTGACCTGCACGAACAGTGGCGCGGCGATGCGCGGGCCTACCTGGGCGTGAGCATCCCCGGCTTCCCGAACCTGTTCTGCCTGTACGGCCCCAACACGAACATCGTGATCAACGGCAGCATCATCTACTTCTCGGAATGCGGCGTTCGGTACATCTTGGGATGTATAGAACACCTCTTCCGCAACGGGGCCCGCGCGCTCTGCGTGCGCAAGGATGTACATGACGCGTTCAACGCCGCGGTCGATGCCGAGAACGCGCGCATGGCCTGGGGCGCGTCGGATGTCAACAGCTGGTACAAGAACGCGCACGGGCACGTGGCACAGAACTGGCCGTTCACGTTGCTCGAGTACTGGCAGCGCACGCTCGCGCCCGATCCGGCCGAGTTCGACCTCGTCGACTGACAACGTCTGGGCGCGCCCTTGACGCGCGCGCGGCGAACGTACAAACCTCACCAATTCGGAACGTCGACGCGCGGGTCGACCACGACGAGGAGGGCGAAGCGCCAGTGACGACCGCAGCCCGCGAAAGGGCAACGTCTGTACGCGTCATCGCGATCATCGCGACGATGCTGTGCGCGCTCCTCGCCGGTGTGCCGATCGCGCACGCGATCGCGCCACACGTCGCGCCCGGCCCCGTCATCGTGTTTCCCTCGCCCGGAAGCGCGTACGTGAACCCCGCGACGACGATCACGTTCCGCGGTGTCGCGCCGAGCAGTCTCGGCCCGATCGAGGTCGTCGGCAGCGTGACCGGCGCGCACGCGGGCACATGGATCGCCGACTCCGACGGGCTCGGCGCGAGCTTCGTACCGACCGCGCGGTTCGCGCCCGGCGAGCGCGTGACCGTGCACACACAGGTCGTGGTGCACGACGCGTCGAACGGGGCCTTCTCGTTCGTCGTGTCGCGGCCGAGCTCCGTCGTGCGCACGCCCTACGACCCGGGTGACGAAGCCGAGGCACCAGTGAACACGAGCGCCCGCGCGCTCGCGACGCCAGCATGGGTCGGTCAGCATTTCCGGACACGACCCGATCTGGTGCCGCCGATTATGACGCCCGACATCGTGAACGGCGCGACGGCACCCGGCTACCTCGCGGCGACCCCGCGCGGCGTCGGCACGCAACAACCGTCAGCCATCCTGTTCGACAACACAGGTCAGCTCGTGTGGGATCAGCCCGCGCCGGCCGGCCTCACCGTCTACGACCTCAAGGTCGCCCGGTATCACGGTCAGAACGTGCTCATGTACTGGCAAGGTCGAGATGTCGTCGGCCACGGCTACGGCGAGCACATCCTGCTCGACGACACGTACCACCAAGTCGCGGTCGCTCGCATGGGGAACGGCTACCAGGACGACCTGCACGACGCCGTGATCACGCCGCAGAACACCGCGTTGCTGATGGGGTACGCGTCCGTCGCCGCCGACCTGAGCGCGTACGGCGGCCCGAAGAACGGGACCGTGCTCGAACTGGTGTTGCAGGAGGTCGACATCGCGACCGGCGCGGTGTTGCTCGAATGGCACAGCCTCGACCACATTCCGCTCAGCCAGAGCCTCACGAAGCCCTCGGCCGATCCGGCGTTGGCGTGGGATTACATGCACGGCAACGCCGTAGAGCTCGACAACGACGGCAACATCTTGTTGTCGGCTCGGCATACGTCGTCGGTCTACAAGCTCAACCGCAAGACCGGCGCGATCATGTGGACGCTCGGCAAGGGCGGCGACTTCACCGCGCAGGGCTTCGCGGACGGCGATTGGTTCAGCTTCCAACACGACGTGCGGCGACGCTCCGACGGCACGCTCTCGGTGTTCGACAACGGCGTCAACGCGCGGCCCTACTCACGCGGCCTCGACCTGTCGGTGAACGAGCAAACGATGACGGTTTCCATCGTTCGGATCCTGCGCGGCCCCGGTGTCGTCCAAGCCTTGACGCAGGGCAACTACCGCGAGCTCGCCGGCGGTCACGACATCATCGGTTGGGGCAGCATCGGACAGATCACGGAATACGACGCGGCGGGCAATGTGCTCTTCGACATGAAGTACCCGCCGGGCCTGCAGTCGTATCGCAACGAACGCGTCGAGTGGGACGGTCGCCCGACTGCCGCGCCCAACATGGTGATCGATTATCCCCGGGCCGGGACCACCCGGGTCGCGGTGAGCTGGAACGGCGCGACCGACGTGGCGCGATGGGTCATGAAGGCCGGTGCCGACCTCGCCGACCTCACGACGGTCGCGTCGTCGGCGCGCACCGGCTTCGAGACCACGCTCACGGCCGCCACCAAGCAACCCGCGATCCAACTCGTCGCGCTCGACGCGCAAGGCCGGGTACTCGGCAGCACAGCGACGGGCCCGATCGCCACTGGTTACTACCTTGCGCGCGCCAACGGCAACGTCCGCGGCTTCGGTACGGCCAACGCGCTCTGGAACGCGACGATTCGACAAAATGATCACGTCGTCGGACTCGCGACCGCGCCTGGCGGCGGCTACTGGATCGCGACGGCTCGCGGCGAGGTGATCCCCGTGCGCGCGCCGAGCTACGGATCGCTTGCCGGCGTCGCATTGCACCGACCGATCGTCGGCATCGCGCAAACGCCGGGGCAGCGGGGATACTGGCTGGTCTCTTCGGACGGCGGCGTGTTCAGCTTTGGCGACGCTCGCTTCTACGGTTCGGCGGTCCGATCGTGGGGATCAGCGCGACACCGGACGGCCATGGCTACTGGCTGGCCGCGTCGGATGGCGGCATCTTCGCGTTCGGCGACGCCCGCTTCCACGGCTCGGCCGCGTGGATGCCATTGCGCGCGCCGGTCGTCGGGATCGCCGCGATGCGCGACGGCCACGGCTACTGGCTGGTCGCGCGCGACGGCGGCATCTTCGCCTATGGCTCCGCGCGCTTCTACGGTTCGATGAGCACCGCCGCGTTACACGCGCCGGTCGTCGGCATAACGGCGACGCGCGACGCGCGTGGATACTGGCTCGTGGGGCGCGACGGCGGCATCTTCGCGTTCGGCTCGGCACGATTCCATGGCGGCGTGAACAACGAAGCCGTCGACGCTCCCGTCGTCGCGATCGTGCACAACTGAACCGGCTCGTGGCACGTTTCACCGGCAAGGTCGCGATCGTCACCGGCGCGGGTTCCGGCATCGGACGCGCCACGGCAGTCCTGTTGGCCGCAGAAGGTGCGGCGGTAACCGTCGCCGACATCGCGGCCGATCCCGCGCACCGCGTCGTGGCCGAGATCACCGCGGCCGGTGGCGCCGCGCGCGCCCAGATCGTCGACGTCGCCGACCCCGACGGGGTCGCGGGCATGGTCGCCGACACCGTCGGCGCGTTCGGCGGCCTCGACGTGCTGCACAACAACGCGGCCGCGCTCGATCAGAACCGACTCGACCAAGATGTCGTCACGATGGATCTCGCGGTGTGGGAACGGGTGCTCGCGGTGAACCTCACGGGCCCGATGCTCGGCTGCCGGTTCGCGATCCCGGCGCTGCTCGAGCGCGGTGGCGGCGCGATCGTGAACACCGCGTCGGCCGCCGCGTTCTACGGCAGCTCGTCGCTCGGGGCGTACGGCGTCTCGAAGGCCGGTATCGTCGCGCTCACGCGGAACGTGGCGACGGCCTACGGCGATCGCGGCATCCGCTGCAACGCCGTTGCTCCCGGCGTCGTCGTGCCCGAGGCCGCGCAGGCGGCGTTGGGAGGTCCGATGGGCGACCGCCTCCGGCGCTACAGCACGAGCCATCTCGTCGGGCGGCTCGGCTATCCCGAAGAGATCGCGGCCGCGGTTGCATTCTTGGCGTCCGACGACGCTGCGTTCGTGACGGGTGAAATCCTGCGCGTCGACGGCGGCTTCACCGCGCACTCCCCCACGTATGCGACCGACCGCTCCGAACGCGACTGATCAGCCGCGGTTCGCTCGCTAGCTTTTGTCACTGTGACGAACGATCGCTTCGACGAATTTCTCGCCATGCACCGCGGTGATGCGCCGCTCGTGATGCCGAATCCGTGGGACGCCGGGACCGCGAAGCTCTTCGCTTCGCTCGGGTTCCGCGCGCTCGCGACCACGAGCTCCGGCTTCGCGGCCACCCTCGGACGCAAAGACGGTTCGGTGACGCGCGACGAAGCGCTCGCGCACGCCGCCGCCGTCGCCGCGGCTACCGACTTGCCGGTGAACGGCGATTTCGAGAACTGCTTCAGCGACACGGCCGACGGTGTCGCGGAGACCGTGCGGCTCGCGACTGCAACGGGGATCGCGGGCTGCTCGATCGAAGACTTCGATCCGGTGACGGCCGACATGTATGAGATCGGACGGGCGGTCGAACGCGTCACGGCCGCGGCCGAAGCGGCGCATGGCTCGACTGCGCGCCTCGTGCTGACCGCACGCGCCGAGAACTTCGTCCACGGCCGCACCGACCTCGCCGATACGATCACCCGGCTGCAGGCCTACCAAGCTGCGGGAGCCGACGTCGCTTATGCGCCCGGGATCACAACCGCCGGCGACATTCGGGCGGTTGTCGGCGCGCTCGACGTGCCGGTGAACGTGCTTGCGTTGCCGGGTGTTCCTCCGGTGGCCACCTTGGCCGAGATCGGCGTCGCGCGCGTCTCGGTCGGCGGCGGCCTCGCGTGGGTCGCGTACGGAGCCGTCACGGCGGCGGCGCGCGAGCTGCTCGATGCCGGTACCTACGGCTATGTGACCTTGATGGCCGAAGGGCGCAACGCCGCGCGCGCCGCGTTCGCGCGTCAGCCGAGCACTTGATAGCGCGCGAGCATCCCGGCGGTGATGTGATCGTTGACGTGGCAGTGGAACAGCCAGATTCCGGGATCGTCGGGCTGCATATCGGCCACGACCATGCCCGCCGGAAGCAGCTGGACAGTATCCATGCGTTGCCCCATCACCGTCACCGTATTGCCGTGCCAGTGCGGCGTGTGAAGATCGACCTCGGTGCCCATGCTCATCACATACCAACGCACGCGATCACCCTTGTGCATCGTCATCATCGGCCCGTTACCGAACACGTAGCCGTTGATCGAGTGCATGAGGTTCGACTCGACGAACTCGTCGTCGTTGGGATCGGCCGGCGGTTTCGGCAGTCCCTTGATCTCTTGGTCGATGTAGTGCGTGTTGTTCTCGTTCATCACCGAGAAGAGCACGAAGAACTCGCGGTCGACGTCGTTCGGTGAACCGTCAGCGCGCGCCCTTCCGCGCGCGGTGATCTCCATCGGGCCCATCAGACCGCTGTACGTGTCGAGCACTTCGTCGGTGTGCGAGTGATACATCCACATCACGGAGCTGCCGTCACCCGGACCGGGCCCGGCCCGCTCGGGTACGTCCCAGTGATACACATACGTCCCGCCCGGGGGGACGGCGTCGTCGGCCTTGTCGGCACCCGAGGTGCCGTCGTTGTAGGGCGCGCCTTCCGAGTCCTTCTCGTAGAACACACCGTGCGGGTGGATGCTCGCCGGGAAGTTGCAGTTGTTCTTGAACGTCACCTTGATGGTGTCGCCGACCTCGGCGCGGATGACCGGGCCGAGCATTCCGAGATACGCGTCTTGCGGACCGCGCGGGATCTGCTTTGTGAACGTTGCGTCGGTGTACCCGCGGTACAGGCACTTCGTGTACGTCGAGCCGATGCGATCGGGCCCGGCCTTCACGTACGTGTCGGCGACCGCGTCGAACGGCTTCCCGGTGATCTCGTTCACGCCCATCGGCGCGTAGTTCCACCGGATCTGGTCGGCCGCGATGAAGTAGTCGCGCTCCTTCCCCGCCGACGCGACGGTGGTGACCGCCCGACTCGGCGCCGCGTCGTGGTGGCCGCCGCCCGAGCAACCCGCGGCGACCAGCCCCATCGCGACGACGACTGTCCCGAACCGCATTCCCCGCATCGTTTCCGCTCCCAACTTCGTGCAGACTGACCCAGCTAACTTAGGTGAACCTAACCTAATTTCAACGGGGAGGTCGGGTCGGCGGCGCGGGAGACCGTTCGCCCGCCTTGCCGGCCGAGCCATTTCGTGTCATTGTCATGGCGCCAAATTGTGCGCGAGGGGGACCGTGATGGGGCAGTTGGACGGCAAGGTCGCGGTCATCACCGGGGCGGGATCGGGAATGGCGAAGGCGTCGGCGCGGGTGTTCGTGCGCGAAGGCGCGCGCGTGGTGGCGGCCGACATCAGCGGTGCAGAGAAAGACACCGCGGCCGAGCTGGGCGACGCCGTGCTTCCCTTCCACTGCGACGTCACGAACGAACCCGACGTCGAGGCGATGATGCACGCGGCCGTCGAGGAGTTCGGACGTCTCGACGCGGTCTGCAATGTTGCCGGCATCGCCGAAGGCGTGATGCTGACCGACGTGACGATGGACCACTACGACCGCACGATGGACATCGACCTGCGCGGCGTGTTCCTCGGATGCATTCATGGCGTGCGCGCCATGCTCGCGGCGGGCAACGGTGGCGCGATCGTGAACTGGTCGTCGATCGGCGGGCTGAACGCGTCCCCTGCGACGAGCGTGTACGCCGCCGCAAAGGCCGGCGTGATCTCGCTCACGAAGTCGGCGGCACTCGAGTACGGCCGCAAGGGCATTCGCGTCAACGCGATTTGTCCGGGCTACATCAAGACCGAGATCATGGGGGCCGCGCTCGACGCGTACCCCGGCGCGGCCGACGCCACGCCACTGCGCCGTCTCGGTCAGCCGCACGAGGTCGCAGAAGTCGCGGCGTTCTTGGTGTCGGACGCCGCGTCGTTCGTCTCGGGCGCAATCATCCCCGTCGACGGCGGCCGCTCGGTGCAGATCGTCTGATCACGTCGTGAGTGCCGGACGCTACGTCGGGGCGCGTATGCAACGCGTCGAGGACACGCGCTTGCTCACCGGGCACGGTACGTTCGTCGACGACATCACATTGCCGGGCATGTTGCACGCGTCCTTCGTGCGCAGCCCGTTCGCGCGCGCCCAGGTCCGCGGAATCGACCCGACGTCTGCACTCGCGGCGCCCGGCGTCCGTTTCGTGTTCACGGCCGTCGACCTCAATCCCGACGTCAAGGAGCAGTGGCACACCACCGTGGGCCCGCTCAGTCCCGAAACACCCCGGCCACCGCTGGCCGAAAACGAGGTGCGGTTCGTCGGCGACCCCGTCGCGCTGGTCGTTGCCGAAACGCGCGCGCGTGCAGTCGACGCGTCCGAGCTCGTCGACGTCGACTACGTT
>Ga0335082_10005334_pt1 | contig 14062 bp, 14 predicted proteins | sample Lox_Sample_41_FD_206718 | JGI IMG/M metagenome (GOLD analysis project Ga0335082, IMG submission 206718) | Soil microbial communities from Loxahatchee National Wildlife Refuge, Florida, United States - Lox_Sample_4.1 | ecosystem: Environmental > Terrestrial > Soil > Wetlands | place: USA...
CCCCGCTGGCGGGCCCGCCCCCCCAGCCGGGCCCTTGTCTCCAGTGACGGAGCACCACCTTCCTGTTGCTCACCGCCGCACCGGCCGAGGAAGCTGCGCCGAGGTCGACATTTGCGCCACTCGGTCGAAGCGCTCTCCATCCCCAGCACCCTTCTCGGGCGCACCCTCCCCTGCACGCTCCTCGTCCCGAGCGGAGGCCGCGCCGAGGCGGTGCTCTACCTCCTCCACGGCGGCTACTCGCACCACCGGGAATGGGCGGGCCGCGTGGACCTGGCCGGGCTCGCCGCCGGTTGGCCCCTGGCCATCGCCCTTCCCGAGGGGGAGTTCTCCCTCTTCATCCACGGCTACGACGGCCGGAACTGGGAGCGCTACGCGGCCCTGGAGGTCCCGGAGGTCGTGGAGAAGCGGCTCGGGCTGTCGCTGGACCGCGCCCGCCGCGCCGTGGCCGGCATCTCCATGGGCGGCTTCGGCGCCCTGCACCTCGGCCTGACCTACCCGGACCGCTTCGGCGCGGTGGCCACGCTCTCCGCAGCCCTGGGGATGGCCTGGTGGGAGATCGGCCGCTCGCCCGGGTCGCCCTTCCTCCCAGCGCTCGGCCCCATGGAGAGCGGCACGCGGGCCTGGGTCGACCCCTGGCGGACGCTGGAGCGTGCCCTGGCAGCCGTCGGACCCGAGGGGCTGCCCGCGCTGTGGCTCGCCACCGGCACCGAGGATGAGCCCGAGGTCACCGAGGCCCACCGGGCCCTCCATGCCTCGCTCGAGCGCGCGGGCGTCCCGCACACCTACCTCGAGAAGCCGGGCGGGCACACCTGGGAGTTCTGGGGGCGCGAGACGGCGTCGCTGCTCGGCTACGTCGCCGGCGCGCTCCATCTCGACGGGACGCCGGTGCCCGGCTGACCTACCAGACCACCTCTTGGTCCTCGGTGACGCCGGGCAGTTCCGAGAGCTGGAGCACCTCGTTCCCCGCCCGGACCGTTCCGACGAAGAAGCCCTGGAGCTGCCAGAAGCGGCTCCGCACCAGGCCCAGGTTTCGCTCCTCGCGGTGGAGGTGCAGCGGCCGGAAGCGGAGGGCGAAGCTCCCGTCGTCTGCCTCCAGGCTCCACAGGGCCAGGGGGTCGTCCCGTCCGTAGCCGAAGCGGGCCGCCCCGAGCGGATGGAGCGCACCCGCCACCCAGACCACGTCCTCGTTCACCCCTTCCGCCTCGTTGAAGCCCTCCACCAGGTTGAAGGCCACCGTGCGGCCGTCCTCGAGGTGTCCAGCGGCCATCGCCCACCGCCAGGCGGTCCGGCGTGCCGGAAGCCCGATGGTGACGTCGAGTCCGGCTACGCCCCCGTCGAGGGGAATCCGCCGGCGCCCGATGTCCAGGGTGCCCGAGGCGCGCAGCGCCCCCGACTTGCCGGTGACGTTGATGCCTCCGCCCGGCACCGGGGCCACGACGGTGAGCGGCGGCGGCGCCCCCTCCGTGGAAAGGTCGAGCAGGAGCCCGAGCCGGCCGGCTCCCCGGGTCCGGAGCGGCGACAGCTCGGCCGTCATGCGCAGCGGCCCGGCCGTCTCCGGGCGCTGCACCTCGAGCCGCGCTCCAGGGGCGCGGAAGTGCCCGTGCAGGCCGCGCGAGGGACGGTCGTTCACCGAGGCCCACGGCGCCGGCGGGCCGACCGAGCCGAAATCCACCAGCGCGCGCTTCTCTCGCCGGTCGACGACGGTCAGGAAAGCATGGGAGACGTAGCCCAGGTCCACCACCGCGCCGGCGAGGATGACCTCCGGGGTGGTGACCAGGGCATAGACCCAGGCCTTGCGGCGGAAGGGAAGCTTCCAGCGCGCCACCCCCTCCGGCGGCCGGAGCAGGTCGAGCCGCACCCGGCTCACCTCTCCCCGGTAGGTACCCAGGCAGGGCCGGCCCGCGGCGTCGGGGACGCGTTCCGGGGCGGTGGGGAGCGTCTCCATCTCTCTCGCCGACCATCGCGCCCGGCCCGGGGCGGACGCAACACCGGGGGCCGCCATGCCCTTGAAATCGAGCCCTCCCGGTGGACGTAATCGGAGGGGCATGCAGCTGGACGACGTGAAGAAGGTGCTCCGCGGCTTTCGCCCGGCGAATCTGAAGCGCCTGGCGTCCCTCCGGCTCTCCACGGTGGTGCTCCAGGAGGCGCGGCGGGCGAAGCGCCGGGTGTCCGAGCTCAAGACGCGCTACCCCTCCGCGGGACCGCGGGAGCTCTCGCAGCACGTCATCGAGCAGAAGAAGCAGGTGGCTGCGCTGGTGGGAGGCATCTCCGGCGCCTTCGGCGTGGCCGGCATCCCGGCGGACCTGGTGGCCATGGTCTTCCTGGAGATTCAGCTCCTCGTCGACGTGGCCACCGCACACGAGGTCCGGCTGGAGTTTCCCCGCTCCCGCGAAGAGCTGCTCGAGGTGCTGGGGACGGCCAACGGCGTCGGGTCACTGGGACGGGCGAGCCCCAAGGTGCTGGGCAAGGTGGCCCAGGTCCTCTTCGAGCGCGGCGGCTTCGCCAGCGTGGGGCGAGCCTTTCCGCTCGTGGCCGCTCCGATCACCAGCTGGCTCAACAACCGGGACATCCAGAAGCTGGGGGACGCCGCGCTCCGCCACTACGGCGGCTTCCCGCGCGCCTCGGCCAAGCGCGACACGCCCTGAGCCCTAGGCAGGCGAGCACCGTCGCCATCCCGAGCGCCAGGGGATCTGCTCCTCCTGCGGCGGAGCACCCGCCCGCGGGCGATCGATGGCCGGAGGTGCCTCCATCGGACCCCGGCGTCCCAGCGTCCGGGGCGGCGACCACGGGATCTCCGCAAAAGTCGGTCCCGGCATCCCCCGGGGCGCAAACGCCGCTCGCGCAGTCGCCGGGGACGTCGCACTGCGCGCGGCAGGTGGAGGGCTGGGTGGACGAGCCCACGCAGATCGTTGCCCCGGTGCACAGCTCAGTCCCTGCCATGCAGGCGCCCCCTAGTGGCACCACGGGGAGCGACGGGAGGCGGCAGACCGACCCGTCACACACCATTGGGGTGGGACAATCCGGCGCAGCGCTGCAGGGCGCGGAGCAGTAGCCCACCGGGTGCTGGGCATCCGCGAGGCAGCGCCTCCCCGGACACTGATCTGCGGCGAGGCAGGTGGCGCCCGGTTGCCGGCAGTCCGGGTCAGGCGTCGGGCAGACGACGGTGGCGCACACGTCGTTGGCGGCGCAGGACTCGGGGCAGTCCGGGTCCAGCGCCTTGTCTGGACAGGCACTGGCGCACTGGCCGTCCGCGACGCAGAGACAGTCCGGATCGTCGGGAACACAGCCGGGCTGGCAGAGGCCGTCCGACTGGCACGACGCGGATTCGAAGGCGTCGAGAGTGGACGCGAGAAATGCGCTCTCCACATCGAGCCGGCTCCCCGAGCTCGAGCCACTGCAATCCACCAAGCCGACGCTGACCACGCCGATGGCACGCTCGGTCCCATCTGGAAAGTGGGTGAGGTAAGCACTGCCGGAGTCGGCGAAGCAGGTGCTGGACGGGACACCGGCCGTGGTGAGGTCGCTGGCGCTCACCGAGGCGATGGCATCCGAGCCGGATCGCTTCCGGCCAAAACCGGCGCCGTCGAGCGCGGCGTCGCCGTAGCCCACCAGGCGGAGCGGGTTTCCGACCAGTGCGTCGATGGCGTCCCGGTTCCACGGTCGCGTGGGAGCGAGCGGGGCGGCCGCGAGCTGGATCAGCGCGAGGTCGTGACCGGACAGCTTCCCGGTCGAGCAGTTGATGCTGAAGCCCGGGTCGATGCGCCACTCCCGAGCCTTGACGGTGACCAGATCCGCGGCGAGACGGCCGGACCTGTTGTCGAAGGGATGCGGCTGGTTGGTCGCTTCGATGGCGATGATACCGCACGACACGCAGTGCGCCGCGGTGAGCAGTGTCCGGGCGCCGATCAGCGTTGCACTGCAGCCAAAGAAGCCAGGATTGGCGTCGTGGGCGAGCAGGAGGAAGGTGGCCGGGTCGTCGAGGTCGATCGTCCCCCCGACGATGCGTGCGTCGCCCACTGACGGCGCTCGGACCGGCTGGAGCCCGGTGGGTCGATCACCGCAGCCCAGGACGATCGCCGCCGCCGCCCAGGTGAGCTGCATCCGGCGCGGAAGCCAGGTCAGGGGGGGCTCCAGGGTTGGGCCGACGGTCCGCAGCTTACCATTTCAGGCGCGCCGGCAGCACTCCTCCGCGGCCAGCCCGGCGTGTACGCTCCCACACGTCGCTGCCCATGGGTCCCCGTTTCAGTCATTCGCTGGCCGTCGCCCTCGTCCTGTTCACCGCCGGATGCGGGGTGAGCCTGCTCGACGGGACGGTGGCCGACATCCCGGACATCCAGTCCTTCACCGCCACGCCGGCCGCGCTTCCGGCGGACGGCGGCACCACCCGGCTGGCGTGGACCATCCAAGGCGCCGTCAACGCCGTCGGGCTCGAGCCGGGCATCGGGGAGGTGACCGGGTACTCCAGCGCGGACGTCACCGTCCGGGCCACCACCACCTACCAGCTCACCGCCTCGAACTACGTCGGCGTGGCCAACGCCACGGTCACCGTGACCGTGGGCCCTTGAGCTTCTTCGCCGGACGTCGGCGCTTGGGCGAGGCGGCCGGCCGGGCCGGAGGGGCCTTCCCCGGCACCGGCGGCGGGCGCGCCCACTCCGGACGGTTGACCACCGGGAGCTGGAGCGCACGCTCCCGGTCCAGGTCGAGATTGCCCAGGTGCAGCGACAGCGGCGCCTGCACCCACTTGTAGATCGAGCCGAGGAAGAGCCGGACGAATTTCTCCACCATCGCCCGGAGATTGGCCACCGGCACCTCGGGGAACATCGTGCCGAGCACCGCCTCCACCTCGGACGGCGCGAGCTTCTCCTCGGCGAAGAGGTGGAAGCAGGCGTCGAGGACGGGGAAGGGCATCAGCTCCTCCTCCCCCACCTGGTCCGGCGCCAGCTCCGGTCCGGCCGGACGGGCCAGCACCTGGCGGATGCCGTCCAGCTGCAACCTTTCTTGGAGATGCTCGAGCAGCACCGCCACCACCGTCTTCGGGACGTTGGCGATCACCGCCAACCCGCCCTCCAGGTCTCCGCCCACGGTGGTGTACCCCACCGCCCGCTCGCTCATGTTCCCGGTCTGGAGGAAGAGGGCGCCGGCGGAGTTGCTCCAGCTCCACATCCTCTGGCCCCGCAGGCGGGCCTGGATGTTCTGCTCGGTGATCGGCGTCAGCGGCCGCTCCGGGCCGAGCATCTCCACCACCGCGCCGCGCTCCCGCTCGAAGGCCTGGTCGATGCTCACCGAGCGAAAGGGAACGCCCAGCTCCTCGCACACCGTCCGCGCCGCCCGCTCGGTCTCCGCCGAGGAGTAGCGGGAGCCCATGTAGAAGGCCTGGAGCAGGCTTCCCGGATTCTCCGGCCGCACCTTCTTCGCGTAGCGGTGGGCGACGAGCAGGGTGAGGAGCGAGTCGCGCCCGCCGGAGAGGGCCACCCCGAAGCAGCGGAAGCCGGGGTTCTTCTCGAAGTAGCCGCCCACGCCGAGGACCAGAGCCTCGAGCAGCTCCTCGCAGTAGCGGGCGCGGGGGCTGGGCGGCGCCTCGTCCGGGGGAAGGAAGAAGCTCCGCGCGGCGGGGACGGGGTAGCGAAGCCGCTCGCGGCGGGTGGCGAAGCCGCCGGCCGCCACGTCGCGCACCGGGACGGCCGGGTGTCGCGCCAGGTAGCCGGCCCGGTCCTGGCGCCAAGTGGTGTTCTCCCCGCGCAGCCGGGTGGTCCGGTCCAGGTCCACCGTCACCGCGGCGAACCCCTCCCGGAAGCGAGGCGCGTCGAGCATCTGCCGCCCGTTCTGGAAGACGAACCCGCCCCCGTCGAAGATCAGCCCGTCGTTGGCCCCGAGCAGGTTGACGTAGGCCAGCGTGCACTGGTGGTCGGCGGCGCGGGTGGCGAGCAGCTCGCGGCGTGTCTCCTGGGTGCCCACCCGGTAGGGGGAAGCGGAGACGTTGGCCACCAGCTCGGCGCCGGCGTAGGTGCGGCGCCGCATCGGCCCCTCCGCGCTCCACACGTCCTCGCACACCTCGGCGGCGAGAATGCCGAAGTCGAAGGCGAAGACCTGGTCCCCGAGCGGCACACCGCGGTGCTCGAGGGCCAGGCCGGCCCGGCCGCGGTCGAAGGTCCGGCCCTCGTAGAAGACGCTGTAGGTGGGGAGCTTTTCCTTCGGCGTGAGGCCCATCACCCTGCCCCCGGCGACCACTGCCGCGCAGTTGTAGCGGATGCCCCGGTGCGCCACGGCCACCCCGAGCACGTGCGCCACCGGCTGGCCGGCGGTGGCGCGCGCGAAGCGCAGCAGCGCCTCCCACTGGCGGTCGATGAAGCCCTGCCACTGGACCAGGTCCTCGGGCGGATAGCCGCCGATGACCTGCTCCGGGTAGACGGCCACCGTCACCCCGTCCGCGGCCATCGCCGCCGCCAGACCGAGGGCGCGGTCGACGTTGGAATCCACCGCTCCGACGGTGGGGTCGACCGAGGCGAGACCAATTCGTACCAGGCGCAAGGGATGGCCCCCTTCTCTTCTCGTGGCTCCTAGTTCATCGGCCCTTCCGGCCGGGCCGGCTGGAGCCGGGCGAGTACCTCGCTCACCTCGGCCAGCACGGCGCGCAGCCGCGGCCCCACCGCCAGCTCGCAGAGCAGCTCCTGGCGGCGCTCCACGTCGGCCACCACGCTGCTCGCCACCACGTCGGCCAGCGCCCCGCCGCTGCTCCGCGCGGCCACCTCGAGCAGCCCGCGGGCCACCGGCTGCGGAAGCCGGGCGGCCAGCTCGAACACCGCCTGACGGAGCGGCTCCTCCTCGGCGAACTCGCTCTGCTCGTCGGGCAGGAGCGAGACACGGACCTCGCGGTACAGCGCCCGCGGCTGGAGCTCCTCGAGGATGCGGGCCCGCACCGTCCCCCGCACGATGATGTTGAAGCGGCCGCCCTCCAGCGCCTCGTGCCAGGCGATGGTCCCGGCACAGACCATGGGCCGCATGCGGGGACGCCCGGCGTAGCTCCCCTCGTAGCCCGGCTCGAGCTGGGCCAGGGCCATCACCCCGTCGCCGGCCAGCGCGTCGCGCACCAGGTCCCGGTAGCGCGGCTCGAAGATGTGGAGGGGGAGAACGGTGTGGGGAAAGAGGACCACCGAGGGGAGAGGAAACACCTTCAGCGCACCCTTGGCGCGCTCGACTCGCTCCAGTGCGGTCATCGCGTGGAGCTCGACCCTAACGCGTTTCCGCAAGAGCTGCCCGGGTGCACGGACCTTGCTGTAGTCTCCCTCGCCCGCTTCCATGGAACCCACCGCCGCCGTCGCCAAGTCCGGCTTCGTCACCCGGCTTTACCTGAAGGTCGAATCCTACGCCGGTACACCTGCCGCCCTGACCGCGCTGGTGGTGGTGTCCTTCATCGACTCCTCCTTCTTCCCGGTTCCGCCCTTCGCCCTGCTCATCCCGATGGTCATCGCCGAGCCCCGGCGCTGGTTCCGGCTCGTGCTGTGGGGCGCGGCATCGTCGGTGGCCGGGTGCGTCCTCGGCTGGGCGATCGGGATGGCCATCCGCGCCGGGGTGTTCCAGCTCTTCACCGTCGAGCTCACGCTGCGCATCGACCGCTTCGGGCTCCACGGAACCCTGGGCGAGCTCCTGGGCGGGAACCTCTGGACCCTGGTGCTGCTCTTCACCTTCTCCCCGGTGTTCAAGGTGGTGACCATCGGGAGCGGCCTGGTCGCCGTGCCGCTTCCGAGCGTGCTCATCGCCGCGGCCATCGGGCGGTCGCTGCGCTTCCTCTTCTTCGCCGGGCTGGCTCGCTTCGGTGGCCCGCGGGTGCGAACCTGGCTGGTCGGGCACTACCCGCACGCGCAATCGGCGGCGGCGGGCAGCGTATCCGTGGGTGAAGGAGCCTCGCCGCCATGAAGCGCCCTGCCGTCGCCGCCCTCTTGTCCTTCCTCATCCCCGGGGTAGGCCAGATCTACAACCGCGAGTACCTGCGCGGGCTGTTCTGGCTGGTGGTCACCCCCGGCCTGTGGATCGGCTCGGCGGGGCTGCTCGGCTGGGTGGTGCACGTCATCGCCGCGGCCACCGCCTACCACCGGGCCGAGCTCCAGGAGAGCCGGCAGTCCTGGCCGGTGCGGCTCGAGGCCTGAGCCGGCAGCCTAGCGGACCAGCTCGGCCGTCTTCGTCCCCTCGGACTTGCTGCCCGAGTCGAGCACCGCAAAGTTGATGTTCCCGAAGCCGGCGTTCTGGCAGCTGAACATCACCCGCTTCAGGACCTTGAAGGGGATCTCCTTGTGGCCCTGGATGTTCACGTCGCCGGTGAAGGCCCGGCCGTCGGCCGCGGCGGCGTGCAGCTCCTCGGTCTGCTTCTTCTCCTCGCGGAGCCGCTCCTCGAGCAGCGGGATGCTCAGGTAGTCATCGCGCGACAGGTCCGCCACCCGGGCCACGGCGATCCCGTTCATGATCACGTCCGTCGAGGTGACCATCACCACCGGGGCGAGCTCGAGCTCCTTGACGTGACTGGCCGAGGGAAGCTGGACGTCCTTGGTCATGTTCAGGATCTCCCCCGTGGCCGAGAAGTTGGCGATGAGGAAGAGGACGATGATCACGAACATGTCCACCAGCGGCGTGATGAGCAGATCCGCGTTGGTGCTCTTCTTGGCGTTGGAGTGGTGGCCGGAGAAGAAGTGCGACCTCGCCAGCCGCGGGCCCCAACGCTTGCCTGGTGCCTGGATGGCCATCGGTCAGCTCGCCCTCACGTCGCCATCGGGGAGACGGATACCGCGGGGAACTCGTCCCCGATGCATTCGTCGATGACGCGGACCAGGTCCTCGTAGCGCACCCCGTCCTCGGTCTGGACGGTGATCGCGTTCTGCTCCGGGATCTGCTCGCGGATCTTCTTCAACAGCTCCTGGACCTTGACCAGCTGGAGCTGGCCCTTCTCGTCCCGGGTGGCAGGGATGGCATCTCCGAGCTGGGACGGTCCGACGGAGATCTTGATCTCCTTCTCCGCCAGCACGAGGGTGATCGGCGGAAGCTTGTCGTCCTTCTCCGTCGGGTCTCCCTCCCCGCCCGCGCTGGCGACCTGGAGGCGCCCGATCTGCGTCCAGACCGCGGTCATGATCAGGAAGCTGATCGTCACCGCCATCAGGTCGATGAACGGCACCAGATTGATGGTGGCATCGAGGGGCTTCTTCTTGCCCGCCTCCCCGGTGCCGAGATCCATTCCTCCGGCCATGCGTTGCTCCCGATCGCGCTCGCCCGGGGGCTACCCCCCAAGCGACCGAAGGTCAGACCTCCTCGGCGCGCCCGGCCGAGATGGTGGCGTTCTTGAACTTGTCCTTGTTGTTGACCACCAAGTTCAGAACCGAGACCGACGTCTCGTTGATGTCGTTGATCAACGACTGGGTGCGGCCGTTGAGGAGAGAGAAGGCCATCAGCGAGGGCACCGCCACCAGGAGCCCGAAGAAGGTGCAGTTCATCGCCTCGGAGATGCCCTGGGAGAGAATGGTCGCCTTGTCGGCGGCATTGACGTGGGCCACCGCCTGGAAGCAGGTGATCAGACCGTTCACCGTTCCGAGCAGCCCGAAGAGCATGGACGCGTTTCCGAGCATGGCCAGGTACCCGGTCCGCGCCTCGAGCTTGGGCGTCTCGCGCAGCGCGGCCTCGTCCAGCGCCGACTGCACCTCCACGTCGCCCTTGGGAACGTTCATCAGGCCGGACTTCACCACGCTGGTGAGGGGGGTGTTCTTCTGGCCGGCCACGTAGTTGATCGCCTTGTCCAGGTCCCCGTTGTAGATGTACTTCTTCAGGCCCCGCAGGAAGCCGTCCTTGCTGATCGACGCCGAGAAATAGAGGACGACGATACGCTCGATGACGATGGCCAGCGCCGCCACGGCGCAGACGGCGATGGGGTACATGCCCTCCTTGCCGGCGCGGAAGCGGGCGGCCATGCTGTCAAGGAAGGAAGTCGAACCGCCGACATCGGCCGCGAGCAACGCCAAGCTATTGAGCAACCCCGAAGTCATCCCCAGTGCCTCCACGCCAAACGTGAATTTCAGCCCGACGCTTGCGGCGCGGGCCTGAGCGGCCAACACCCCGTTCCGGGGTGGGCTCCGCCCCTCGACAGGGCATTCAAAGCCGGGTGGGCGGACCTGTCAAGCCGCCGGGTAGGGAAGTGCGCGGAATCCCTATACAATTAGGACGATCATTCCGCTGAAAGTAGACGGCCGGTGACCATGGGCAGGAGACGACTCGGAGAGGTGCTGCTAGCGCGCGGGGTGATCACCTCCGTGCAGCTCGAGGAGGCGCTGGTCTACGCGCGGCGGACGCGCCAGCGGCTGGGCGGCGCGCTGGTGCAGAAGGGCCACCTCTCCGAGGAGGAACTGGTGCGCGCGCTCTCGGAGAGCCTGGGCCTGGCCACCGTCAACCTGGACGAGGCCTTCATCGACTGGAACGCGGTGCAGACGCTGCGGGCTCCGGTGTGCGAGGCCTACGGCATCTTCCCCTACGGCTTCGAGGCGATGCAGGGCCGCCAGCAGCTCCTGGTGGCGATGGTCGATCCGCTCAACCTGGCGGCGGTGGAGGAGGTGGAGTTCACCTCCGGGTTTCCCGTCGCCGCGCGGCTCGCGCCCCTGGCCGCGGTGCACGCCGCCATCCTCCGCCACTACCACCAGGTCAGCCTCCCGCCCGAGGAGGTGGGGGAGCTGGAGGAGGAGGACGAGGTCATCGAGGGCGAGGAGATGGCACCGCCCCCGGCGCCGCCCCGCATCGCGCCGGTGGCCGCGCTCTCCGCCGACGGCCAGCTCCACCGGGCGACGGCCGCCTACCCCACCGACTTCCTCGACGACGGGCTCTCCGAGGAGGTGTGGAGGCGCCGCTTCTGGGCGCTGGTCCGGCTCCTGGTGAAGAAGGGCGTGGTCACCCACGCCGAGGTGAACGACGCGCTCCGCGACCTGGACTAGAGCGCCCCCTCCTCCGTCCCCCGGGTGATGGCGGACGTCTCCTCGTGCTCGTCGGAGCTCTTCTCCAGATCCAGGATCTGGGCGTCCCCCAGGTAGGGCTTGGTCTCGAAGCGGGTGATCTTTCCGATCTTCTTGACGATCTCCTTCATCCGCTCCGCCTCGCGGAAGATGGTGTCCACCCGCTTGTAAGAGTCGTCGTCCGTCTTCAGCTTCCGCTTGAGGAGCTCGGCGAAGCCGAGCACCGAGGTGAGGGGCTGGTTCAGCTCGTGGGCGGTGGTCCCGGCCAGCGCCATGAGCGCGGCGTTTCGCTTGGATTCCTCGAGCCGGACCTCGGCATCGGAGAGCTTGCGCTCCAGCTGCACGCGGTCCCGGAGGTCGGTGAGGATGCCCACCGTGGCCACCTCCCGCCCACCCTCGTAGAGGATGGAGGCGGTCATGTTCACCGGGACGCGCTCGCCGGCGCGGGTCACCACCTCCACCCGGCTGGCGGCGAGCCGGCCGCGACCGCCGAACTCGTCCGAGCGCAACCGCTCCATGAGCATGCGCGCCATGCCCTCCGGGTAGAGGCGGCGCACCTCGAGCGAGGCGAGCGCCTCGGCGGCGGAATAGCCGGTGAGGGCCTCCGCTCCGGAGTTGAAGAGGATGATCCGTCCGTGGATGTCCGCGGCGATGATCGCGTCCACCGAGGAGTCGATCAGCTTCTCCAGGAACTCCTTGGTGTGCCGGAGCTCCTCGGCGATCCGCCGCGGGGCGGTGACGTCCCGGAAGCTGAGGATGCTCTTCGCCTCGCCTTCCTGAAGCGGTGCGCCGCTGAAAGAAAGGGTAAGGGGCCGGCCGGCGCGGGTGTGGAGAGTGAGGTCCACCGGGGCGAGCGGGTGGCCGGCGGCCACCGCGTCGAGCAGCTCCCGGAGCGCCGGCTCGCCCGCGCCGCGGGTCAGTGTGTGCAGGGCCGCTCCCTGGGCCGCGTCGGCGTCGACGTCGAGCAGCGCCGCCCCGGCGGGGTTGAGGGACAGCACCCGACCCTGGCCATCGAGCACGGCGATGCCGTCGGAGACGTGCGCGAAGTAGGCGGCGTAGCGCTGGAGCGCCGCGGCGCGCTGCTCGGCGGCGATTCGGGCCACCTTCTCCAGCTCGGTCTGGCCGCGCACCGACTGCACCAGCCGCGCGTTGCGCAGGGCGATGGCCGTGGCGTGGGCCACGGTGGCCAAGAATTCCACCTCGTCGGCGGTGAAGGCCGGCCGGCGGTCCGAGCCGCGGACGAGGAAGACGCCGGTGACCACCCCCTGGGCCACCAGCGGCAGGGCGGCGATGGCCCGCACCCCGGCGGCGCTCACCCGGGGGTGGACGCCCTCCAGCAGTGGGTGGCTGGGGGCATCGGCCACCGTCACCGGCGCGCCAGTGCGGAGCGCCTCGCGGACCTCCGGGTAGAGCGAGAGGTCGATGCGGAGGTCCTTCATTCCCGGATCGTCGCTGGCCGCCACCACCACGCCGGTGTCGCCGTCGACGACGACCAGCGAGGCGCGGACGATGTCCAGCGCCTCGGCCAGCCGCCGGGTGACGTCGTGGAGGAGCGCGTCCACGTCCGCCGTCTCGGCGTAGCGCGCGGTGAGGTCGAGCAGGAAGGCCAGGTTTCGCTGCCGCTCGGCATCGCTGCGGGCGGTGGCGCGCCGGTTCTGCGCCGAGGCCACCCGCCAGGCCAGCTCCACCTCCACCCGGTCGACGTCCACCAGCGCATCCGCCCCCTCGACGGAGGTCCCGGCCCGGGTGAGCTGCGCGGCCCGCACCAGGGCCACCACCGGGAGGTCGGCTCCCCGCGGCCCCTGCCGGAGAGCGGCCAGCGCCTCCGCGCCTCCCGGGGCGGTGAGGTCGACGATGGCCGCCGAGGCCTCGCCCACCTCGGCGCCCGCCAGAAGCTCGAGCCCGCCGCCGGCCAGCGCGCGGGCGATGGGGTGGCGCGCCGCCGAGGCGGCGGGCAGCAGCACGAGACCGGCCGGACGTTCCATCGACCCTGGGAGAGGTTCTGGTGAATGCAGTGGAGGTGGCCTCTCCCCCAGGGAGTCTAGCGCAGAGGCCGGGCTGGCCATGCTAAGGGCCTCTCGGGTGTAGGGAAGCCACTTGGACGCGCACATCTCGGTGCCACTCCCCGCGGCGCTCTCCGACGCCGAGGCCGCCCTGGAGGCGATTCTTCCCGGTCTGGATTCCCCGACGGCCGAGGTGGCCCGGCGGCTGGGGGAGCGCATCCGCCGGGACCTCCTTCCCCGGCTGGCCGCCGAGGCGCCGCTGCTCATCGCCGCCATCGCCGGGCCGAACAACGTGGGCAAGTCCACTCTCTTCAATGCCCTGGCCGGGCGGCGCCTCTCACCGGCGCATCCCGAGGGCGGGCTGACCAAGCAGTGCCTGGCGGCGGCCCACCCGGACACCGCCTCCGGGGCGGGGCGCCTCGCCCTGGACCGGCGCTACGAGGTGGTTCGGGTCCGGGAGGGCGAGGCTCCCCCGGTGGACGCGCCCGGGCCGGTGGGGCGGCTGTATCTCGTGACCGACGAGCAGCTCCTGCCCGGGCTGGTCCTCCTCGACACGCCGGACATGGACAGCGTCCTGGCCGCCAACCGGGAGCGCACCGAGGCCCTCCTGGTCACCGTGGACGCGTTGGTCCTCGTCGTCTCGCGGCACACCTACCAGAACGCCGCCCTGGTGGAGTTCGTCCGCCAGGCGGTCCAGCACGACCGGCCGTGGCTGGTGCTCTACAACGAGGCGGCCAGCCCGGAGCTGGCGCGCACGCACCTGGACAAGCTCGCCGCGGACGTCGGCCAGCCTCCCCTGGCACGCTTCTTTTCGCCCCACGACCCGGCGGTGGAAGCAGGGACCGCCCCGCTCGTCCCGCGGCCGCTCGACGGCAAGACGCCCCTGGGCGCCCTCCTCGCCCAGCCGGCGACGGGGAGCGAGCTCCGGCGGCGCGCCCGGGCCGCGTCCCTGCACGACGCCGAGGAGGAGCTGCAACGGGTTCGGGCCGCCCTCCTGGCGCGGGCGGCCGAGCCGGCCCGGCTCCGGGCGCGGATCCGGGAGGCGCTCCTGGCCGCCGGCGCCCAGGCCGCGCTCCACGCCGT
>Ga0335082_10005335_pt1 | contig 14060 bp, 13 predicted proteins | sample Lox_Sample_41_FD_206718 | JGI IMG/M metagenome (GOLD analysis project Ga0335082, IMG submission 206718) | Soil microbial communities from Loxahatchee National Wildlife Refuge, Florida, United States - Lox_Sample_4.1 | ecosystem: Environmental > Terrestrial > Soil > Wetlands | place: USA...
CAAGCGCATCACGCGCTGGGCGCACCTGGTGCTGGGCGTGGCCATGGGCATCGCTCCGGCGGCCGCGTGGATTGCAGTGCGCGGCTCGTTCAACCCGCGTATCCTGCTGCTCACGGGTGCGGTGATGTTCTGGGGAGCGGGCTTCGACATTCTCTACAGTTGCCAGGACTACGAGTTCGACCACAGCTTCGGCGTGCATTCCATTCCGCGCGCCTTCGGAATTCGCAATTCGCTGCTGATCGCACGCGCCTTTCACATCGTTACGGTCGTGTTCCTGGTGTGGATGGTGGCGGCCTTCGGCCTGGGCAAGATCGCGACCGTTGGGGTGGTGATTGTCGCCGCCTTGCTGGTCTATGAGCACTCGCTGGTGAAGCACGACGACCTCAGCCGGGTGAACGCCGCGTTCTTCACCATGAACGGTTTCATCTCGATGGGGTTCCTGTTCTTCATCGCGGCGGACATCATGTTGGGGCGGCGATGACGAGCCGCCCCTAATCGCCAGCACTTATTTCGCGGGCAGGTAGCTCAGGTCGGGGCGGAACTGAATGATTTGGGCTGATTCGCTCTCCACCGATTCGTTGATCCAGTCGATGATGGAATCGGCCTGCGCACCTCCGAAGGCGTCCTTCAGCATGTCGCGGAACGGCTTGGTGTCGGGCTTATCTTCAAAGTCAGCCCAAGTCTTGTGCGGCAGCACAAGGACGAAGGTTCCGGTATTTCCTCCGCTGGCGAGCTTGTACCAGATGTAATCGACCGGCCATTTGGTTTTTTGTGCCGCCTCGGTGACGCGCGCAATGGCGCTCTGAAATTCAGAGCCCTTGCCGTACCTGACTTGAAACGTGACGATCTCGGCAAACTTGTCGGTTGGGGTCGACTGGCCCGGGTTGCTGACTTTGGGCAGCAGTGCGTAATAACGGGCGGTCAGTGCCTCCACATAGGAGCTGATGACCTTGTTGTACTCGTCGATGTCGGCCTGGTCGGGTATGGGTGGCTTGTCGAAGTCAGCCCAGTGCTGGTTGAGGCGACCCACGATGTAGGTGCCGGTGTCGTCACCCGTGAGCGTCTCCCATACGTAGAGGGCTTGCGGGTCATTCTGCTGCTTGTGCCATGCGGCCTTTTGCTTGCGGCCATCCTCGTATTGCTTCACCATGCCGTTCTTGGGCTTCTGAAACTCGAGTGCGGCGAGGGTAGTGGGCGTGGGTTGTGCTACCGCTGCCAGAGAGGCAATCAGCGTGAACACAGAAACGAACAGTACCGTTCTGGTTTTCATGGTTTCTCCTTGTGGTTGAAGCAGGGACCCTAAGAGGGCCATTCACTTCGGACTCGCTGAAGACATAGTGACGCAGCGGCCGAGTATCGGCGCACGCTGCTGTCATCAGGGAATCTGCTGGCGAATGATATAGGAATCGGACGGATCGTCAAGTAACTTTGCGCAGTGACTCGCCGGGTTTTGCCGCGAGCTGCGGAGCGGCGTGTTCGGTGCGTGCGCTATCATGGAAGGGATGGCAACCGTAGCGCAGCAGGCAACAGCCGGCAAGAAGCAGCATCCCTTTCAAACCGATGACGCACGGCTGAAGCCCATCGCCGAGAAGGTGATGGCGCAGGAGCGTCTATCCGAAGACGACGCATTGGTGCTCTATCGTTCAGGCGACATCTTGGCCATTGGATGGCTGGCGAACCATGTGCGCGAGCGCATGCACGGCGACATCGCCTACTTCAACGTCAACCGGCACATCAACTACACCAATGTGTGTGTGGCCGCTTGTCGGCTGTGCGCCTTCGGCCGTAAGAAAGATACTGCTGGCGCCTACACCATGGCGCTGGAGGAGGTGTGGAACACCGCTGCCTCCGGTTACACCGAGGCGGTGACCGAGTTCCACATCGTTGGGGGACTGCACGCTGACCTGCCCTTTCAGTATTACCCCGACATGATCGCCGGGCTGAAGCAGCGCTTTCCGCAGGTACACCTGAAGGGCTTCACCATGGTGGAGATCGCGTTCTTCGCCAAGATCGGCAAGATGACGCCCCGCGAAGTTCTGGTGCGGCTGAAAGAAGCGGGGCTCGACTCCATGCCGGGCGGCGGCGCGGAGATTTTCTCCGACCGGGTGCGGCACATCATCTGCGATCACAAGATTGACGGCGACCACTGGCTGGCCATCGCCCGCACCGCGCATGAAGTGGGGCTGAAGTCCAACGCCACCATGCTCTACGGGCACATCGAGAGCGACGAGGATCGCATCGATCACCTGCTGAAGCTGCGCGCGCTGCAGGACGACACGCACGGCTTCCAGACCTTCATTCCACTGGCGTTCCATCCCGATAACACGCCGCTGCAGCACCTGCCGAAGACCACCGGTATGCTCGACCTGAAGCAGATAGCGGTATCGCGGCTGGTGCTGGACAACTTCCCGCACATCAAGTCGTACTGGCAGATGATGACGCCGAAGATTGCGCAGATTTCGTTGCGCTTCGGCGCCGATGATATCGACGGCACGGTGGTGGAGGAGAAAATCTACCACGACGCCGGCGCGACCACGCCGCAGGGCCTGAGCCGCCAGGATTTGATTCGCCTCATCACCGAGGCGGGACGCGTGCCCTTCGAGCGCGACACGCTCTACCGGCCGGTGACGCGGACGGAAACCACCGTGACGGTGGCGGTGTAGCTCGCCGCTACGCCGCTGGCACACGAATTCTGCAACTCTGCGCTACCGTTGCCCCCACTTCAACTTATTGCGAAGGACTTCGAAGAAGGTGCGGCGCACGCGCATAAGCTTCACTTTGTGAGGGGCCCGCTGGCACAGCACCCGGTCGCCCTGCTGCACCGGCACACCCACCTGTCCATCGATGCTGAGAAAGGCCTGCTCTTCGCCGGTTTCCACCCGCAACTCGATCTGCGACTTGTCCGTGACTACCAGGGGACGATGAGTAAGCGAGTGAGGACACACTGGCGTTACTACGAAGGCCTCCACCGAGGGCATCATCACCGGCCCGCCCGCTGCTAGCGAATAGGCCGTTGATCCGGTCGGCGTTGCGATAATCACCCCGTCCGCCTTGTACTGAAAGACGAAGTTGCCATCGATGTAGAGGTCAAACTCGACCAGACGCGAGATGGCGCTCTTGTTCACCACCACGTCGTTGAGAGCGAAGTGCTGCGAGATACACTCGGGTCCGCGCACGAGCTGGCAATCGAGGACGGAGCGGAATTCAACCGGGCATTGCCCCTGGTCCACGGCCTCCAGCGCGACGTACAGCTCGTTGAGCGGTATCTCGGTGAGGAAGCCCAGCGATCCCAGGTTCACCGCGAGAATCGGGATGCCCTCATGGGCCACGGCGCGCGCTGCTGAGAGCAACGTTCCGTCGCCGCCCAGCACCAGCACGAAATCCGGATGCTTGGCGCCAATCGCCTCGCGCGGCAACACGTGCTCTCCGTTGGTGTACTGCGCAGTCTCCTGGTCCATATAGATCTGGTAGCTGCGCTGGTGAAACCAGCTCAACAGTTCGGGCAGGATGCTGGCCAACTCCTGCTTCCACGGCTTGGAGATAATAGCGACGGATTTCATGGGACGGTGGGGAACCCAGTCAGTGTAGCGCACCTGTCATCTCAGCCGCGCGTGCAGCAGGAACTCCCGGTTCCCCTCCGCTCCCAGGATGGGCGATTCGATCACTCCGATCTCCGCTCCGCCCAGTTCAGTAACCGTTGCCTTCACGCGCCCGACGGCCATTTGCTGGGCCTTGGCATCGCGTACAATCCCGCCCTTGCCGACGTGTTCGCGTCCGGCCTCGAACTGCGGCTTCACCAGGACCACCAACTCGATACAAGTGGCCGCGCTGCTTTCGCGCGCGCACTGCACCACTGCCGGCAGCACCAGCGTCGCCGAAATGAACGACACGTCCATCGCAATGAAGCCAATCGGAATGCGCTCGATGGATTCGGGCCAAAGTTGCTGCGGGGTGAGATAGCGCGCGTTGGTCTTCTCCAGCAGACGCACCCGCGGATCGTTGCGTAACCGGGCATCGATCTGACCGTAGCCGGTGTCAACCGCGATCACCTGCGCCGCGCCACTCTGCAACAGGCAATCGGTGAAGCCGCCGGTGGACGCCCCAACATCCAGGCAAGTCTTGTCGCGCACGTCGATCTGCCAGTGCTGCAGCGCGCGCGCTAGTTTCAAACCGCCGCGGCTGACGTACGGAATGTCGTCACCCAGAATGCGCAGCGTCGCCTCGTCATCCACGCTGGCGCCGGCCTTGTCGATCTTCTGCTCGTTCACCAGCACCCGCCCCGCCAGCAACAATGCCTGCGCGCGCTCGCGCGAAGGCGCCAATCCACGCTGCACAATCAGTTTGTCGAGTCGGATTTTCATCGCAACGAGGCGCTCACGCTACTTCGGCGTGGAATGAATCAAGGTTCACAACGAAGCGCACTTGCTTCGGTGCATTCTGTTGGACGCGCCCAATTGCGAACCACTTAGCCTTGGGCCGTCGGGCAATTTCCACAGCCTTCTGCACATTTGTGTTGAAATCTATGTCCACATCTTAACCTCGCGTGGCGAAACGCACGATCGCACACGCATCGAGGCACCCATCACCGAGGCCGGCGGGCCAACGCTCAACGGGTTCGTCACTTTCGCTGCGATACAATGAACCCTTTCGGAGACCTCGCTGCATGGCCGTCCCCAAAGCGAAACGCCTGCCTGCGTCTGGGCGTTCCCCTGAAACGATACCCACCACCACTCTCACACCTTGTTCCCTGTCGGCGGATGCTTCGCCGTCGGACCCCGAAGTGCTGCGCACGCTGTACTCGGTGTTGCTCAAGACTCGGATGCTGGAAGAGCGGGTGCTCGCGCTTTCGCGAGCGGGTCGAATTCCTGGAGTTGGGGTACCGGGGCTCGGGGGCGAGGCCACGGAGGTCGGGGCCTGCATCGGCCTTCAGCCGGATGACAGCTTCTGTTCGTCGCAGCCCAAGCTGGCAATGCAAGTGGTGTTAGGTACCCCGCTGGAACAGGTTCTTGCGCGACTGCTGCGGCCTCGAAAGAATTCGCCCACTCGCGAGGCCGGCAACGGATCGTCTCAAGTGCGGGTGCTTCCCACAACTGCCACCTTGTCGGGACAATTCGACATCGCCGCCGGGGTTGCGCTCGCCTATCGGCAACTGGCGAAGCCCAACGTCGTGGTCGCACTAGCTGACGACGGGCTGGCCGCCCTCGGATTCTGGCATGAGGCTGCGAGCATGGCCTCGCGCCATCGGCTTCCTATCATCTTCATGGTGGAGAACTGCGCGCAGTCGCATACCGGCGGCGCCAGCCCTTTCTTCGCCGACGAGGACTTACGCGATCGCGCCGAGGCCTACGGCATGCCCGGCATCACGGTTGACGGCAATGACATCGTGGCGGTGTGGCGGGTCACGCAGGAGTCGATTCATCGCGCCCGCTGCGGCGCCGGCCCCACGCTCATCGAGTGCCGCACCTGGCGCTGGCACGCCGAAGCCGACAATCCTTCCGCGAACGGACCCTCGCGCTCAAAGCTGCTCAGGCAGAACGACCCGCTCCACCACATGGAGCACTACATGCAGAAGCGCAAGCTGTGGAAACAGGCGTGGAGGGACAAGCTCGTAACCGATTACCGTTCAGCGCTCGCAGCAGCCGTAGTTTGATTCCCACCGCGTCGCGGCGGGACCTATCCTCTCGGCAGCAGCACCAGGATCAGCGTCGCCAGCGGCCCTAGAAAAATCGAAATCAGAAACCACAGCAGGCCGCTCTTGTTCTTGCCCTGCGCCAGCCCCGCATTGATCAGCGCCAGCGTGCCCCAGCCCACGAAATACGGAGGCGCAAAGTACTCGTACCTACCAGCCGGGGACATCGCCAGTAATCCAGTCACGATCCCTCCTCAAACAGCACGAGCGCGGAGCTCTCCGCGCCCGCCGAATATGTTATAATTAAAGTTATAACTTCTCGTAAAACTCGCACGCCGAGCACGAAATGTAGATCCCTCCCGGCACGTTGCGTTCGCGGTCCTTGACCCGCTTCACAATGCGCGTCGGTTTGCCGCACTTCGGGCAATCGGTGCTCTTGCTGGTGTCCATGACCTTCTTACGGTCTGCAGTCTTTGCGATTTTTGCCATTGCTTTCTCCTCAGATGATTCCTCCGGCCAAACTTCGCCCGCAACCTGAAACCCCTTTGGCTTGATGAATTTGGCAACGCGTGAAGGCCGATGCGGAAAGGGCGCGGCCAGCGCGAGATGCACATGTCTCAAGCTCACGCCCCACGTTCGGGGCGGCTTCGACTGCAGGCGGGCGCCATGTGGGGCGCCACTCTCACTTCGCCGGGTACTCTCCCTATTTTACCTGAGCGCAGGTCGACTCTTGAAAGGGCAGGGCTTTAGCCGTGCCGTCAGTGCTCCTGCTCTTTAATTCCGGAGCGGACTTCAGTCCACTCCGGCGATTCTAGCTGGTACAGAAGGCCGATCGATCTCCTTCCAATTCAACAACTTACTTGTACAGGACAAATTCAGTCCAATTCCAGTTCCAGTCCATTGTTTGGAAAACGCATTCGCGGCAAAGTGCGAACTGTCAGCCGGAATCACCGGCCACACGAAATGGAGAAACTCAAATGAAAACCGCACGCACCCTGATCACCATCGTTCTGCTGTTCACCGCCGCCACCCTGTTCGCCCAGACCGAGGGCCAGCGGCTCATGAAGGTAAACGTCCCCTTCGCTTTCGGCGTTGAAGACCACTCGCTGCCAGCCGGCGAATACCTTGTTCTTACGGTTACTCCGGAGCGCTCCATCCGCATCGTCAGCGCCGACGGCAAGCACTCCGCCATCGTCAATACGCTGCCCAACTACGCCAAGTCGCCCTCGGAGACCAGCCGGCTGGTGTTCCACAGGTACGGCGATGAGTACTTCCTGGCGCAAGTGTGGACTGCCGGTCAGAACGTGGCCCGCAATCCGTTGTCGAGCAAGCGCGCGATGGAGATCGCCAGCAGCGGCGGCAAGCCCCAAACCTTCACGGTCCTCGCACTCACCGATCGCCGTTAACGACTCTGCTGTAACTGAATCCTTTGGGCGCGGCCACCGTCGCGCCCGTTTTTGTTTGAGTTCACGGACGCCAATTAAGGAAGCACTTGTTAGTCATTTAATGGTGACTCACGGCCATTTGACTCTTAACGCGTAGATCTCCTGAGTGCCGGTATCGCGGGTGAAGATCACTGAACCATCTTGGGCAACGTTGAATACTGTAGCGCCGTTCCACCAATCTGCAACTTGGTGAATATCTTTCAAACTTGCAATGGTTTCCACCTTGTTGTCGGCTAGGCGGAGGCGCAAAGCCGCCGGCGCTGCACCCGCGGTGGTGTAGTAAAGATACTTATAGTCCGGCGACATATTCCAGCCCCCTACAGATCCCGTTACTAGATCGGTCCATTTCTGCGTTTTCAGATCAAAGCTCACGAGTCGGAAGGGGTTTGGCGCGCCTGCGACAAGCGTTTCCTGCGTGAGCCACTGTGCACCTATCAGGCCCTCCGAAGAGGGTACAGATGCAAGCCTCTCAGTCCTGAAATCATAGATCAACACAGAAGGAGGAGTGCCGGGGCCTTCGCATGGGGCCACGGCCAGGAGATTGCCGTCTGGGGACCAGGTCGCAACGGTCCCCATTTTCTCCAGAATCTTCTTTGGTGTCCCCCCTTCTATGCTGACCACATAAATTTCCCCAAGATTCGTCCCGAATGCGATGCGCTTTCCATCGGGGGAAATGTAAGGCATCGCCGCCTGCATAGGAGGATAGGTGAGCTGCAAGCGTTCCGATCCGTCGACATGACTGCGCCATAGGCTGTGGTCCGGATAGCTAAGATAAGTTATCCACTTCCCATCAGCTGAGAATGTCGGAGTGATAGCTGAAATGCCTGAAAGGAAAGGAACGAATTGCCTCGATTTGGCGTCGTATCGAACCAGTTCGCCGCGGTTCATTGTGCCAATCGCAAATATCTGTTTTCCGTCGGGGCTCGGGACCATGCCTGAGTAAGACAGAGGACCATTTGTAAGGCGAACCGGTTCCTGTGTGCGACGCGAGAACCCGTTACGCAACGGCAACACATAAATATCCCAACTGCTTATGTTTTGCTTCGAAAACACCACAAATTTCCCGTCCAATGACCATTGGGCGCAACACACATCTGAGTTGTAATTTGCGCTCAGCATCGGCCTGACGTTTGAACCATCTGAATTGGCTTCGAAAAGGGAGGAAGCCGAGCCCGAATAACGTGTGAAACTAAGCTTCCTTCCGTCTGGCGAAGCGGCGGGGCCCCAAAGTACAGTCCCTTTTTTATCTCCCACGCTGACCAGTTTGCGAGGGTCAGAACCGTCCTTTCCGGCAGCGTATAGCTCGTTTCCGGGACTAAAGAGTATGCTGCCGTCGGGAGAAAAGCCTGCATCCCTAACCCCGATCGTGCCGAGTCTTCGCGGTTCTCCTGCGGGCAGCGGTATCGTCCATAAGTTCTCTTGCGGTGGGGGATTGTATGGTTCGTCAATCACTAGCAGTGCTGATCCGTCACCTCTCAGTCCTGCTACTCGCGGATCTCTAAATCGAGTGGGAATTGTAGACGTCGGTCCACCGGTAGCAGCGACTTGAGCGACCTTGATACTGCCTCCTGTGCCTTCGTCGAAGTAGATACGGGAGCCATCCGTTACCAACCTGCCCGACTTTACCTCCTCATCATCCGTGAGTTGCGTTACCGATTCCACTACTGGAACGGCAGGCGGAGTTCTCCACCAGACGATGCCGAAACCAAGCGTCACGAGTGCAATCACCGAAAGCACCAGACGCCACGGCCGAATCGCCTTCCGCGATGTGGAACTCTCATCTACCCTCGGCCCGGAATTGGGTTGCTCCTCGGTTGTGCTGCTCGGCGCTGTGGCTGTAACCGAAATTGGCGCAATGAACTTGTAGCCCCGCCGCGCCAGTGTCTCAATGTAGCGCGGTTCGTCGGCGTCGTCGTTCAGCGCCTGGCGCAGCTTGCGGATGGCGGTGTTCAGTCCTACGTCGAAATCAACGAAGGTATCGGAGGGCCAGAGCTCATGTTGCAGCGCTTCGCGCGCCACCACCTTGCCCGCGTTCGCCACCAACTCGACCAGCACGCGGAACGGCTGTTCCTGCAGCTTGATCCGAACCCCGTTTTTGCGCAGCTCTCCTTCGCTCTCGGAAAGCTCGAACGGTCCGAAGCGAAAGATGCGGTCGCGTGATATTGACGGCTCGGTGGGCACAGTCGGGCATCCCCACAAGTGGGCGTATCATAAACCGATTTCGAGCTTTCGCGGTAGTGGAATAGATTCGCTCACCGCGCGCATTGCGACCTATCCGCCCATTCGCTGATTCGGCAAGCTACAGGTAAAATTTCTCGTAGAACTGTCGCGGAAGAATCGCTATGACGAATTCCAGAGTTGCAAAGCGGCTCTCGTACGCCTTGACGCTGCTACTCATCGTCTCCCAGCTCTCCGCGGTGACTGCCGGGCCCGAGTTTCCCAATCCCGGCAATCCCGGGATGTCGCGCGAACAGCAGCGCCAGCTCGGCCTGCAGGCTGCCGCGCAGGTGTACAAGCAGATGCCGGTGCTGCCCGACAACAGCCCCGAAACGCAATACATCCGTCAGCTTGGTCAGAAGCTGGTGGCCACCATACCGCCGCAGTACTCCTGGCCGTTTGAGTTTCACGTGGTCGCGCAAAAAGAAATCAACGCCTTTGCCCTTCCCGGCGGACCGATGTTCATCAATATCGGGACCATCACCGCCGCCTCAAACGAAGCCGAGCTCGCCGGGGTGATGGCGCACGAGATGTCGCATGTTTACATGCAGCACTCCGCCAAGCAGGCGGTGAAGAACGAGAATATCGGTCTGCTGGCGGGAATCGCCGGGGCCATCCTCGGTGCGACCACTGGCGGATTCGTTGGTCAGCTCGCACAGATGGGCGTCCAGTTCGGCGCGGGGACCATCATCCAGAAGTTCTCCCGCGACGACGAATCCCAGGCCGACGCCGTCGGGGCCATCATCCTCTACAAGGCCGGATACAACCCGCAGGCCATGGCCGACTTCTTCAAGAAGCTGGAATCGCAGAATACGGGAGCGCCGCCGCAATGGCTCAGTGACCACCCCAACCCCGGCAACCGCGAACTGGCCATCGAGAACGAAATCCGGAACTGGCCGCCCAAGGACTATGTCACCAACAGCGCCGCCTTCATAAAGGTGCAGAAGCAGGCGGCGACGGTGCGCGCCTATACCGCCGAGGAAATCGCAAAGGGCGCGAAGACCGGCGAGTGGGCTGCGCTCAACAAGCAGAACGGCGCAAACTTCGATCCAGGGGGAGGCGCGGCGGTGCCGGCTGGCGCGACGGTACCCACGCCCAGCGCGCCCTCGGTCTCGCTGCAGCAAGTGCTGCCCAGCCAGCGCATGGTCGCCACCGACCTGGGTCCCATCAAGCTCTCACGTCCCGAGAACTGGCAGGTCACGATGCCGAAGCAACAAGGCCAATTCGTGACCATCGCGCCGCCCTCGGGAGTCATCGCCGGCGGCGTCGGCTATGGCGTGCTCATCAACGGCGTGCCTCCCCAACCAGGCCAGCGGACCAACATCGACGAGATCACCGGCCAGATCGTGCAGGACCTGCAGCACAACCAGGGCGCGCAGCCTCTTGGCCAGCCCCAGGCCATCACCGTCGGCGGAGCCCAGGGCCGCGCCTTGGCGCTGCAGTCCACCTCGCCGTTTGCAGCTGCCAACGGCCAGCAGCAGAAAGAGCGCGACTGGCTGGTCACCGTACCGCAAGCCAACGGCACCGTGCTATTGTTCGTCTTCGTCGCTCCGCAATCGGAGTTTGAGCGCTTCCAGCCCGCCTTCCAGGCCATGCTGCGCAGCGTGCAGTTCTAGCGGCGCTGCTTGTATCTAACGCGTGACCACGCGCTGGGAAGTGTTCGCGAGTGTGTTGTACAATCCCCGCAATGCCCAAATACGTCATCGAGCGCAACATTCCCGGAGTCGGCAATCTGAAGCCGGAAGAACTGCAGGCCATCTCGCAAAAATCCTGCGGCGTGATCCGCAACATGGGCCCCGAGGTCCAGTGGATCGAGAGCTTCGTGACCGCCGACAAAATCTATTGCATCTACATCGCGCCGGACGAAGCCACCGTCCGCGAGCATGCCCAGCAGGGCGGCTTCCCGGCCAACAGCATCAGCGAAGTCAAGGCCATCATCGACCCCACTACCGCCGAATAGCCGGACTTCCCGAGCCTCCCCGCAAAAGGCTCTTGACTTCCTATGCCCTGGAGTTATGCTTGATCGACTTGCGCATCGATCGTGTGCGCAAACTCCAAGCGTCCCGTATCAAGCTTCAGGAGGCAGTAGGATGAAGCGTTTGTTGCTCGTTGTATGCCTGATCGCCGTGATGCTCGCGGGAGCACAGGCGTTCGCCGATCTCAACGGAGCCGATGTAACCGTCAACTACATCTATCCCACCTTCGGCACCATTTACCAAACTTTGGGAAGCGGTACCGTTACGGGTGGGGGTTTCACCGCCAATTCCTTCGGCCAGCACGACTACACAACGTATCCCACTGACATCACTCTGACGAACGTTTCCGGCGGGGATGTTTTCTTCCTCACCGCCAGCTTCAACGGCTATCAGCTTGTCGTGAATTCGGGTGGCAGTCCGATCACTGGAGTGACTATTGCCGTCAACAACGTCGCTGGCTTCAACGCCAGCCTCATCAGCTTTGACGCCACCGATGTGTGGGTCAACATGCAGGGCCTCACTACAAATCCGGGTTTGGACTGGCAACTCGACCTGCAGTTCGGGACCACAATTCCTGAGCCGAGTTCGCTCGCGCTCATGGGCGCGGGCTTGCTGGGAATCCTCGGCGTTGTCCGTCGGCGTATTGTCGGTAACCGATAATCAGATTTCTGCGCCCCTGCGAGTAAAAGCCGCACCGTCCCCGCAGGGGGCTTTTATTGCACGGTTCGTACGGAAGGAAGTCGTTCACAGCGTGTCATAGCGAGGCCCGCGCACCCGGGTCACCGCGAAGCGCCGAAGTTGTTTGCGCTTCGTGGCGTGGCCGCGGCGGCCGAAGGACCTGCATTTTCTATCCACCACCCACTTGCCACTGCCTTTGACGCCCTTCTCTCTGCCCTGCTAATTTCATAAGTTCGTCTTCATCCCCTTGGGTGGCCCACATATGCCTTCCGTCGGCATATGTGGGAACGACACGACATCACAGGACACATACCATCATGGCCATCAAATTTAAAGGCGTTGACTTCCTCGAGTTCGACTCGCTCCTCTCCGACGACGAGCGCCTCGTGCGCGACAACACTCGCCTCTTCATCGAAGAAAACCTCATCCCCATCATCGAAGAGTGCAACCGCGAAGGACGCTTCCCCAAAGAGCTGATCAAGCCCATGGGCGAGCTCGGCTTCTACGGAGCCTCCCTCACCGGTTACGGCTGCGCCGGTATGTCCGGCGTCGAATACGGCCTGATGACCCAGGAGCTCGAGCGCGGCGACAGCGGCGTGCGTTCCTTCGTCAGCGTGCAGTCCGCCCTGTGCATGTATCCCATCCACACCTTCGGCAGCGAAGAGCAGAAGCAGAAGTACCTGCCCAAGATGGCGACCGGCGAAATCCTCGGCTGCTTCGGCCTCACCGAACCCGACGCTGGCTCCAACCCCGGAGCCATGCGCACGCGCGCCAAGAAAGACGGCGACAGCTACGTCCTCAATGGCGAGAAAATGTGGATCACCTCCGGCTCCATCGCCGACATCGCCATCATCTGGGCCAAGGTCACCGACGAAGACGACCGTATCCGCGGCTTCATCGTCCCCACCGACACGCCCGGCTTCAAGGCCGCCGACGTTCACGGTAAGTGGTCGCTGCGCGCCTCCGTCACCTCCAGCCTCTCGCTGCAAGACGTCCGCATCCCAGCCGACTGCCTCCTGCCGCTCTCCAAAGGACTCGGCTCGCCCCTCAGTTGCCTCAACCAGGCGCGCTACGGCATCGGCTGGGGAGCCATCGGCGCCGCCATGGCCTGCTACGACTGCGCCCTGCAGTACGCGCAGTTCCGCAAGCAGTTCCATGACATGCCCATCGCCGGACATCAGCTCGTGCAGGAGAAACTCGTCTGGATGATCAGCGAGATTACCAAGGCCCAACTACTCGCACTACAAGTAGGTAGGTTGAAAGACGCGGGCAAGGTAAAGCCCTACCATATCTCGATGGCGAAGCGTAACAACGTCTGGATGGCGCTGGAGTGCGCCCGCATGGGACGCGACATCCTCGGCGGCAACGGTATAGCCGACGAGTACCCCATATTCCGTCACATGGCCAACCTGGAGTCGGTCAAAACCTACGAAGGCACCCACGACATCCATACGTTGATCATCGGCGAGCACATAACGGGCATTGCGGCGTTCTAGGCCTCCCACAATTGCCATCAGTTGGTAATTGTGGGCCACCCGCGGACCACCCTCGCCGAGCACTAAAGTGCTATTGACTCCCCCCACATAGGGCGGATAATGTCCTCGACAATCTGGGTACAGTATTCAGCACGCTTTGAACAGAGCCTACCATCTCGCAATTTGTGTACGTCTTGCTTGCTGCTAGGCTTTTGAGGGTGCCGAAGGCTGCCAGCCGCTAGCCTCCTACTTCGGCCTGGAGATAGTTAGCAAGACCCCGTTGGCTGGGCTAGAGGTTAGAGCAGTACGCGGGCGCACTCAAGAACCAACGCGTCATGATTAGCGGAATAGACGAGATCAGTTAGGAGAGCTGACATGCGTTTTAGATTAGCAGTCTCTGTGCTTTTCATCGCATCTGCTGCGGTGTTGCTTACGGGAAACCTAGACACTGTCAAAGCCCAGCTTGACTGCGGTTACTGGCCACAAATCGATGGATCTTGTGGCAGCGCAGCCCCCGGGAACGTATTTCACGGACAGTGTTACCTGAACTATCAACTCCAGTACTCATGTTGTTCGAGTCCGTCCTGGAAGTACATCAATCACAACGCCAACCAATTCTCCGGGGAGATACGCTGCACAT
>Ga0335082_10005337_pt1 | contig 14054 bp, 12 predicted proteins | sample Lox_Sample_41_FD_206718 | JGI IMG/M metagenome (GOLD analysis project Ga0335082, IMG submission 206718) | Soil microbial communities from Loxahatchee National Wildlife Refuge, Florida, United States - Lox_Sample_4.1 | ecosystem: Environmental > Terrestrial > Soil > Wetlands | place: USA...
GCCGTGAACCGCTGTTCCGTGCGGAGATCTTCGACGATTACCGGCTCGCGTGACAGCAGGGTGTAGCCGCCGTGCGAGGAGGTTTCCGTTCCGACGGTGGCGTGGCCCACCAGGCCCGCTTTCCAACCGACCCCGGCCCGTAAGTGCAGCGCCTGCGTGTCTGGCAAGATTTGCAGGACTTCGCAGAACTCGACTCCGAGGGTGTGAGCCACCAAGGTGGCCGCTTCATCCATCACTGCCTGCACGTCGGTCTGTGCGAGCGCCAGTCGGCCAAGCTGTGCAACGGCTGCCTGCTGCTGGGCGCGCGCGATCAAGCTGGCTTCGGCGCGCCGGCGCTCGGTGACGTCACGGATGATGGCGCTGTAGAGAACCTGCGAGCCGACGCGGGCTTCGGAGACCGAGAGTTCCATGGGAAAGATCTCGCCGCTCTTGCGGCGGGCCTCGACCTCGCGCACCCGGCCGATCGCCTTGGGAACCCCGGTCTCCCGATAGTTGCGCAGGTACTGGTCATGTTCGTCCGCGTACGGTGGGGCCATCAGGACCTTCACGTTCTGCCCGATGACCTCGTCGGCGCGGTAGCCGAAGGTCAGCTCTGCGGCGCAATTGAAGAGCGTGATCTGGCCGCGGCTGTTGATGCTGATAATCGCATCGCGGGCAGTGTCCAGCACGGCTCGCCAGCGCACTTCGTTGAGCTGCAACGTACGCAAGGCGTTTGTTGCACTTTGCTCGTTCCGTCGGACCATAAGCGACCGAGCCGAGGTTATTGGCTTTGCCTGAGTACCAACCGTCGGTCAAGCGGTCGCCTAACTTGCGACGGCTGATCGAAGTCTACAGGATCGCTCTACATTGACATTATAACGTTCTCTTCCCTCACCCGCGCTGCTGACCATGTCCCAGGTTTTACCATGCTGGATACGGGCGACTTGTTCTGACGGCGGCCCTGGAGTGGAAGAGACCTTCTCAAGATCTGCGGTGTCTGTGCTACTGCGGCGCTCCACCCGGGACTCAAGTCCCGGGCTCAGTGAAAGTAAGCCGGCTGAAGGCCGGCTTGGTTGGCTGGAAGTTCAGCGAACCAAGCCCGGTTTCACCGGGCTTACTTTCATTGAGCCGGGAGCTTGAGCTCCCGGCTCTGGGGCGCTGCTCAGCTGCTATGTCTGCCAACATGCCGCCCGTGTCCAGCAGCCCCAAACGGGGGTAAAGGTCAGCCCGCGCTGAGAGGACGCGCGGGCGAGGACACCGATCGTTCTTTGCTTGCCAGTTAGGTTGCGGACACCAGCCCGCGATAGGAATACTCGGCCAAGCTGTGGCGGGTGGTCCGCTATGATCCCCGCGGGCTCGGTCTGTCCGACCGCGACGTCAACGACTTCTCGAGCGACGTCCTCGTGCGCGGCACCGGATCGCTTCTGGCATCAGCAGCGCGCACAGGTAAGATAGCTTGCGTACGATGGTCGAGTTTGCGCAGCTCGAACAGCACCGGAAGGCCTTGACGGGTCACTGCTATCGCATGCTTGGCTCGGCAGCGGATGCCGACGACGCGGTGCAGGAAACGATCGTACGCGCCTGGCGCGGCATCGGGGGCTTCAACGAGCGCTCGTCGTTGCGGACCTGGCTGTACCGCATCGCCACCAACGTCTGCCTGGACGAGCTCTCGGATCGGACGCGGCGCGCGCGGCCAATCGAAGATGGCCCGGAAGGCACGGTGGACGACCCGTTGGAAACTCGCCCAAGGACGCACTGGCTCGAGCCGATGCCCGACGCGCGCGCACTGCCGGATGGGGCGAATCCGGCCGAGCTCGCCATATTGCGCCAGAGCATCCGGCTCGCCTTCGTCGCGGCGTTGCAACACTTGCCGCCAAAACAACGTGCGGCGCTGATCCTGACGGAGGTGCTGGGCTGGTCGGTGACAGAAGTGGCGGAGACTCTCAACACCTCAGCAGCATCGATCAACAGCGCACTGCAGCGCGCGCGAGCAACGCTTGCCAGCCGCGACCTCGGTGAATCCCAGGACGCCTTGTCCCAGAAGCAGCTGGCGCTCGTCGATCGCTACGTCACCGCATTCGAGCGTTATGACATCGATGCGCTGACGACGTTGCTGGCCGAGGACGCGACGATGTCGATGCCACCGTATCGACTATGGCTCCGCGGTCGCGCCGCCATCCGAAACTGGCTCCTCGGGCGCGGCAGCGGCTGCCGCGGTTCGCGCCTGGTGCCGACCGCCGCCTGCGGTTCGCCTGCCTTCGGCCAGTATCGCGAGGGTGGACGGCAGCCCTGGGCACTCGTCGTGCTCGAAATGTCCGGCGATCACATCGCTTCCATGACTTCGTTCCTCGATACGGAGACGCTCTTCCCGCTGTTTGGGCTACCGCCTGAGCTACCGGTCTGATTTTTTTCTCCGCCACCGATGATTTTACCCTGCGAGGGGAGTCTGACCTTCAGAACTCACGAAGCGGAGGCAAGCCATGATCGCCATCACACGTCGCGACCCTCCTTTGGATCGGCCTGTGGCTACGCGATCAACCGCTACGACGAATTTTTTTTCGACGCAGCGATGATTTCAGGCCACCTCGGCCGTCTAATCATCGGATCCACTCAACCCTGACGCCCGAAACGAGGAGCACGACAATGGCAGAGAAGAGCAATCGGAAAATGTTCGTCAACCTCGCCGTACGCGATCTGAAGAAATCGATGGAGTTCTTTTCGAAGCTCGGCTTCGAGTTCAATCCGCAGTTCACGGACGACAAGGCCGCGTGCATGATCATCAGCGCGGATGCGTACGTGATGCTCCTCATGGAGCCCTTCTTCAAAGGATTCACGCAGCGCGAGCTCTGCGACACGAGCAAGCAGACCGAAGCGCTGTTGGCACTGTCATGCAGCAGCAGGACTGAGGTGGACGAGACGGTGAAGAAGGCCATCGCGGCCGGCGGCCAGCACGCGATGAAGCCGCAGGATCACGGCTTCATGTACGGCTGGAGCTTCTACGACCTCGATGGCCACCACTGGGAGGTCGTGTGGATGGATGCGAGTGCCATCGGCGACGCGGAAGCGTCTCGTTCGACTAGATCATGAGAGGAGAGCGCGCGTTATTCCAGAGACGATTTTGCCGCCGTCGAGGCGGCGGATTGGCGAGCTACGCCAGCGAAAAACGGAAAGGAGCACTTCGCATGATCACGATCTCCGCTTTCAAATGGGTTCCAGACTTCGCCCAAGGCCAGGTGCGCGATCTGCGCGTCCGCTGGGCGCTGGAGGAAGCCGGCCTGCCCTACAAGACGCGCCTCCTCGAGCAGGGCGATCAGGACAAACCGGATTATCGCGCGCTGCAGCCTTTTGGGCAGGTGCCGATCTTCGAGGAAGACGGCTTCGTACTCTTCGAATCCGGGGCTATTGTGCTCTATATCGGCGAGCGGAGCGAAACGCTCCTGCCGAAGGACGCAGGCGCACGCGCACGCGCGACGCAATGGCTGATTGCGGCGCTCAATTCCATCGAGCCCTTCGTCATGAACGTCGCGCTGATCGATCTTTTCTACGCCAACGAGGAATGGGCGAAGCTGCGCCGCCCAGGGGCTGTGGAGTTCGTGCAGAAGCGCCTGTCCGCCCTCTCCAGATCGCTCGGCGACAAGCCCTATCTCGATGGCGGCCGCTTCACGGCCGGCGATCTGATGATGACGACTGTGCTGCGAATCCTGAAGCACACCGACATTGTCGCCAGCGACAAGCGCCTCGCCGCTTATGTCGAACGCTGCACCGCGCGGGCCGCCTTCAAGCGTGCGTTCGATGCGCAGATTGGAGACTTCCAGGACGCTGCATAGATCCCTCAGCGCAGCCATGCAGAAAATACTGAACCACAGAGTGTTCATGGCCTGCGGCCGCCCGAAGACCATGAAAATGCACAGGACTGTGGAACGTTGGCTTCCCCCTCCTTACCAAGGAGGGGGTCAGGGGGAGGTCGACTCGGCGCAGGACGAACCGCACAGATCAACCTCCCCTAGCCCCTCCTTGGTAAGGAGGGGAATTTTCGAAGGAGACAGTAGGATGCGGCCGCTCGCGCGGACCTGGACTCACCCGGACCACTGGGGCAGCCACTTGATTGCAACTCTCACCCCAGCCGCGGCTTCATCCGCCAGCTGATCCCGGCCAGGATGACGCCGAACAGAATGACCAACGCCAGGATCGGGCCCGCCACGTCGGTAAACCCACCGCCGCGCTCCACGATGCGACGCAGCGCGATCTGATACCAGCGCAGGGGGAACAGCGCGCCCACCTCGCGTACCCCGTGCGGCATCAGCTGGTAGGGAAACATCGACCCCGACAGCACGAACGACGGCAGGATGAAGAACACGGTGATGAACACGGCCTGCGCCGAGGTGTGTGCCAAGGTCGACACGAACACGCCGATCCCGAGCGAGGCCAGGACAAACGGCAACGTCACCAGCAGCAACGCCAACCAACTGCCCTGCGGCCACATGCCGAAGAAGAAACCTGCGGCGAGTATCGAGAAGAAGAACACCGCGTAGCTCAGCCCAACGAACGGCACCAACTTGCCGATCACGATTTCGAGCGGCGTCGTCGGCAACGCCAGCATCTGCTCGTACGTCCCGCTCTCGCGCTCCGCGACCAATCCGCCGCTGGTGGCCGACAAGCAGAGGTTGGTCAACAGCATTCCCGCCAGCGCCGCGAGGAAGAACTTGCGGTCGAGCAACGTCGGGTTGAACCAGAAGCGTTGCCGCAGATCGATCGGCACAGGCAAGACGGCCGGCGCACCCGGCACCTGCGCCGTGATCACCCCCGGTCGCGTCGCGAACGTACTCGCCACCTGGCCAATGTACCCCGCAACACGTGCCGCCGACAGCGGGTCGCTGCCGTCGACCAGCAACTGAACACGCGGCTGGCCGCGCTCGATGTCGCGGCGGAAATTCTGCGGAATGATCAGGAACACCAGCGCACTTGCGTTTTTGAGGAGCTGGCGCCCCTCATCGTAACTCCACACCGGCTGCGGAGGCAGGAAGTACCCGGTACTCTGCACCTCCTGAATGAGACGGCGCGACACCGCACTTTGATTCCGATCAAGGACGATCCACTTGACGTTGGCGGGCTTGTTGGACAGGGCGAGCCCGAACAGCAACAGCATCATCACCGGCTGCGCGAAGACGGTTGCCAACAATGCTTTGTCGTGCCGAATGACGCTGGCTTCCTTGTAGGCCACGGCGGCGACATTGGACCAGAAGCTGTGACGCCTGCCTGGAGACGCGTGAGTCGTGAGTCGGTCGGTCATAGGTCCAGCTCTCCTACTGACGCGCCTCGATGGTGCGCAATGCGTACGTCATGAGAACCACGGCAAAGAGCGCCAGCAGCGCAATCTCGGGCAGGAGCGACAGTGGGCCCTCGCCGCGAATGTAGATGGCGCGGCTGATCCGAATGTAGTGCGTCGCCGGAAAGACCTCCGTAAGCCATTGCACGACCGTCGGCATGCTGCGGATCGGGAACGCGAAGCCACTGAGCTGCACCAGTGGGATGCTGAACAATACGCTCTTCTGCACCGCCTCGGCGGTCGTCGCGGAGGTTGCGGAGATGATGAGGCCGAGCGCCAGCGACACGAAGACGTAGAAGGATGACACGATGACAAAGAAGAGCGCGCTGCCGACCGGCCAGACGCGCAGCAGGAACCCGGCAACCAGCACCATCAGTACTACGTCGAAGGCAAAGACGGCGCCGAGCGGCAGCAGCTTCCCGAGCAGGATCTCCATCGACGTGGCAGGCGTCACCTGCAGCTGCTCGAAGGTGCCGGTGAGCTTCTCGGTCACGATCGATACCGCGGTGATCAAGACGGTCAGAAATGACAGCACGAACCCGAAGGTCCCAGCCACCATGAAAGGCGTCCCGTCAAGTTTCGGATTGAACACGGACCGCGTCACGACCTCGATACCCGACGCCCGCGGCGGCACCGCAGCGGGCAGCAGTGCCGCCGGCCGCGCACCCGCCACCTGCGGGGTCTCGTCAGCGACCAACCCGGCAACGGTGGCGGAGATCAGGCCGCGCAGAAACCCCTCAGCATTCCCAGCCAGGACTGCTTCGCCGCCGTCATAGATGAGTTGAATTTGCGGCAGGTCACGGCCGCTCGCCGCCGCGCGCAGGTCACGATCGAAGTCGGGCGGGATGATGATGGCGGCGCTGATGGCGCCAGACACGAGTGCTCCTTCGAGGGCTTCGCGGGTCGTGTAGCGATGGGCGTCAAACGTCCCCTTCGCTGCGAGCTCCGCTACGAGCCTACGGCTTGCGCTTGTCCCGTTGTTATCGAGGACGCCCAGCGCCAGTCCCTTGACCTCGGTGGACAGCACGTAGCCGAAGAGCAAGAGCGCAACCAGCGGCACCGTGACCAGAATCGTAAGCGTGAACGGGTCGCGGAATGTCGCGAGGGCTTCGCGACGCATGAGCGTACGCAAGCGGCGCCAGTTCATGCTGCCGCCTGGGCAAGCACGCGCCTGAAGATGTCGGTCATCTGCGCCTGCTCGATATGAACACGGGCTCGTGGATACGCCTCGACGAAGCGGTCCAGCATGGTCAACACCTGCGGGTCCAGCGCCGGTACCGACACCTGCAGCCCGTCCCCGGTGTGCTCAACGGCGCCGCCGGCGCCACCGAGCAACGCCGCCGCACGCGCCCGTTCATCAGGTGTGACGTCGACGTCGACGCGGTAGCCATAGGAATAGCGCTGCCGCAGTGCCTCCGGCTCAGCATTGGCGATGAGTCGGCCGGCGTCGATGAAGCACACCCAGTCGCAGTAGTCGACCTCTTCGAGAAAGTGCGTGGTCACGAACACGGTCACGCCGGCCTGCGCCTCGTCTTGGATCAACTCCCAGAAGAGGCCGCGGTTGTGAACGTCGACGCCAGCGGTCGGTTCGTCGAGGAACACGACGCGTGGCTGGTGCAGGATGCTCAACGCTAGACCGGCACGTTGCCGGATCCCCGCCGGCAGGTCCTCGGTCTTTTCCTTCTCGGCGCTACCGAGCGAGAAGCGCTCGCGCAGGGCGCCCCAGCTGCGTTCCAACTCGGCCTCCGCCAGGCCATAGAGGCCGGCGTAGAACTCGACGTTCTCGCGCAACGACAGGCCGCGGTACAGGCTCACCTTCTGGCCCATGTAGCCGATGTGATCGCGCACCTTGCGCGGGCGCTGGATGACGTCGATGCCATCCACCTCGATGCGCCCGGCGGTCGGACGCAGCAACCCGATCAGCATGCGAATGGTTGTGCTCTTACCGGAGCCGTTGGCACCGAGAAACGCGAAGATCGACCCTGGCGCGACCTCAATGCTGAGGTTGTCCACGGCGGTGAAGTCACCGAAGCGCTTCGTCAGCCCCTGGGCGCGGATGATCGGTGCACTCATGTTGTCACACCGCGCGCCAGCGCCAGCAGCGTCGACTCCATGTCGAGCCGCACCGCCTCTGCGAAGCGCACGCCCGCATCCGGCAGGCGTTGCAGGTCACGCACCACTTGTGGCGCTCCGGGGGTCGCCGTCCGCCGCACCTCGACGCGCGCAAAGCGTCCGGTCGCGCGGGCGCCGTCGACGTAGGGCAGCGTGCGTGCCGCGCGCGCAATCGCGCGCGGGTCGTCGCCCCACGCGCGGTAGAGATCCAACGCCACTCGGGCGCGCAGCTCGGCCGGCGTACCGACGGCAACCACGTGGCCGCCATCGAGGTACACGAGTCGATCACACGCCGCGGTCTCGTCCAGATAGCTCGTGCTCATCACGATCAACGCCCGACCGCGTTCGCGCTCCAGCATCGCCCAGATCTCGCCGCGTGCCATCACGTCAACGCCCGCGGTGGGCTCGTCCAGGAGGAGCAGCGCTGGCTGCAACAAGAGGGCGTTCGCAATCGCCAGCTTCTGCTTCATCCCGCCGGACAGCGCCCCGGCGGCACGGTCGACGAACGGCGTCAGGCCGGTGCGCTGCAGCAAATCGTTGGCGCGCTGCGTGAACTCAGCGGTGCCGAGGCGCTGCAGCCGTGCCGTGAAGCGTAGGTTCTCCATCACCGACAAGTCGCGGTGCAAGCTGAAGCTCTGCGGCACATAGCCGATCTGCGCCTTGAGCTCGGTCACCGCGCCGCGCAGATCGTGACCGAGCACCATGGCTTCCGTTGCCTCGATCTCCAGCAGGCCGGCGAGGGTGCGAATCAGCGTGGTCTTTCCAGCCCCATCAGGGCCGACGACGCCAACAATCTGCTGCCCGTCGAGCGTCAGGTCGATGCCCGCCAACGCCGCGTGTTGACCGTAGCGCTTGTGCAGACCGTGGAGGTTGATGATGGGCTCGGCCATGGACAGGAAACTCAAAATTCAAAACGCAAAACGCAAAATGCAAAAGTACGCTCAGCCGCCTCCGCCGCTTTTGGCCTTTGCCCTTTGACTTTTGCCTTTTGCATTCCCCTTCTCAGCTCTCCGTTCCATCCGCTCTTAAGTAGACGTTGCCTTCAGTCCCCGGTTGGAACCGCTCCACGTCATGAAGAATGCGCACCTTGGCGCGGTACACCTGGCCCATGCGGTCGCTGCGCGTCTCGATCTTCTCGGGCGTGAAGTTGGCCTTGTCGGCGATGAAGCTCACTTCGCCGGGCACGCGGTTGCCGGGCTGACTGTCGAGCTCGATCTCGACAGGCTGGCCGAGACGAAAGCGCGCGACGTCCGTCACGGGGACGTAGATCTGCACGTACTTGTCGGCAGGATCGAGGACGGAGACGATTGCCGTTCCCGGCTGCGCAAGCTCGCCGGGCCAGATGAACTGGGTCTGCACGACCGTGGCAACGCCGGGCGAACGAACGATGTACTTCGATTCCGTGACCTGCAGCTCAGCGAGCTGTGCTACGGTCAGGTCGTGACGTTGCCGGAGCGAGTCCAGCTCGTGGCGCGCCACCGCAATGCTGCGCTCCTCGGCCTCGGTTCGCGCCAGCACTTCGCGCGCGCGATCCAAAGCGCTACGCGCCTGATCGCGCCGCGCGCGGTTGTCGTCGAGGAGCTGCGCCGTGCTGGCGCCGGTTTTGACCAGCCCTTGTTCGCGCACGAAGGTGCGTTCCGCCAGGTCCGCGGCTGACTCCGCCTGGTGCAGCTCTGCCTGCCGGGCGCTCAGGTCGCGCTGCCACGTACTCTCGGCCAGCGCGATGCGCTCGGTCTGCGTCCGCATTTCGGCGTCGAGGACCGCGACCTCTTCCTGCTTCGACCTGATGCGGGCTTGGATGTCGCGATCGTCGAGCACGGCGATGATCTCTTCGGCGGGGATCGTGGAACCTTCGGTGTACCTCACCTGCAGAACACGGCCGGTGACTTCGCTGCGGATGACACGCTCCTCTCCCTCGACGAAGCCGGTGTAGTAGAGTGGTGCACGGGTGTGGCGCAGATACCACCCGCCGCCGCCGAGGGCGCCGACGACGATGATGATAGAAACGATCAGCTTGCGTTGCATAGTGCTACCTCTGGCTGACGGCGCTGTCATCGAGCGATAGTCCGATGAGTTGCTGCAACTCGGCGCGACGTGTGTGTGCTTGATATAGCGCGGTCGCGAGAATGGCGCGCTGCTGCGACAGCAGCGCCTCGGCAATCAGCACATCATCACTCTGAGCGCGACCATTGTCGAACTGCTGCTGGCGGATGCGCAGATTTTCCTCTGCCTGTCCGACCGCGGCTTCGGCAGATACGAGTGCGGATAGGCGCTCCTCGGCCGCGCCCTGAGTCGAGCGCACGGCGGCCTCGATCTCCCGCATCTGGGCTTCCATCGCGATCCGGTTCTTGTCGGCGGCGACGCGCGCTTCGGTGATCTGCGCTTCGCGGCGGGTGTCCGTGCCGAGATCCCACGTAAACCCGGTGAACCCTGACTCGATCCGTTGTGGGAGCAAGAGGTCGGAGGTCGAGTAGTCGATGGCGCCACCCGCGGCGAACCGCGGGAAGCGGCTGCTCTTGAGCGCGCGAAGGTTTTCGTCGAGGCGCTGCTGCTCTTCGAGTAATCCGTGGAGGACGGGGTTGTGCTGGTAAGCAAGCTGCAAAGCCGCCGATGCCTCGGGTACATCAGGCCGCTGCCGCACGTCGACCAGCTCGGTCGTTGCATTGACGTCCGTTCCGATCGCCTGGTTCAGCGTCCAGCGCGCCTGATCGATCATCAGGTCGCGTTGGACCAGCTGCTGCTGGGCGTTCTGCAGCGCGACCTGCACCACCAGCACGTCGTTCTTCGTTGCGCGCCCGTTGCGGAAGCGGCTGTCGGCAACGCTCAACTGTTGGCGATCGAGGGCAATCGTCTCGAGCGTCACCTCGCGCAGGCGCTGCGCCTCCAGCAGGTCGTAGTAGGCATGCACCACGCGGAGCTGTTGATCCAGCGTCGTCGCCCACAACCGTGCCTGCTCGCCGCGGTAGCCTGCTTGGGCGGCCGACAAGAGGTGGAGGATCTCGCCCGAGAAGTCGAGCGGCACCGTGAGCGTCCCGTTCACCGTGCCGGCGTCGGAATCGCGGATCTTCACGACCGGCGGCGCCACCCCCTGCAAAAGATTTGAAGGCAAGCTGACGTTCGCCGTCTGCGGGTCGCTGTACCAACTGTAGCGCGCCGTCGCCAGGGTGTTGGGAAGCAAGCGCCCGCGCGTATCGAGAAATCGTGCGCGGGCCGCGTCTACTTGCTTCCCGGCTTCGGCGATCCGCCGGTTAGCGGTCGTCGCCAGAGCAAGTGCAGTGTGCAGATCGAGTGGCCCCGGCGGCGTCGCAGGTGATGCGGGGTGCCCCGTCGGCTCCGCCTGTGGCGCCGGGCCGAACACAACCCCAGCGGCACTCGCGCGTTCCGCCAGCTCGCGGTCTCGTTGCGCCGGCGTCCACCCGCCATCGCCCTCAGGCCGCGTAAGCCGCGCGACCGTACCGCAGCCAATGACGACTGACAGCACGAGCGGCAGCGTCCAGCGCACAGCGGCACGCGCCCTCGCTCTGTGCTCAGCGCCCATGCGATCGCCTCGCCTTCCGCTCTGCCAACCGTTCGAGCCCGCCCAGTGAGAACTCGGTGATCTGGTCGGCGAGTTGCCGTGACAGGCCGCGCGGGTATTCGCGCAGGCCCCACATCTTGAGTGTCGCCGGCATGGTGAAGCGGTAGAACAGCACCTGCGCGATGATGCTGCAGGCGCAACGCTCGACCTCACGGCGCGCCAGGCCGGGGGCCAAGCGCCCGACGAGCGCCTCGACCTGCTGCTTCATGGGCCTTATGAACTCGTCGACGATCACCGGCAGCGCCTCGCTCGGGTCGGTCATCTCGCGTTGCATCAGCGTCGCGTGCAGCCCCGGCGGCGGCCCGATGAGCATGTCGAGCATGGCTTGCGCGCGCGCGCGCAACAGCTCGACCACTGCGCTGCGCGATAGGCGGCGCAGCTCGCGCGCCGGCTTGACCGCGCCGCGCCGTTCCAGCAGCGCCCGGGTCTCGGCGAACTGCGCCCGCAGCACCTCCAGATACAGGGTCTTCTTGGAGCCGTAGTGGTAGTTGCCGGCGGCGAGGTTGACGCCGGCACGGGCGGCGATGTCACGCACCTTCGTGCCATGGAAGCCACGCTCCGCGAACAGTTGGCTCGCCGCGGCGAGCAGCCGCTCTCGGGTATCGGGTGCCGCCTTCGTCGTCACGAACATATGCTTGAAACAAATGTTTGACTCAGTCAAGATGGGGTACCCCGACGGGCTTTGCGCATCTCATGATCCCATCCGGGGCACGGCCAGGCGCGTCCCGCCACCGGCGGCGCGGGTGGCGTTGAGCCGCACCAGTGCAGCAGGCCGTCATTTCTCTGTTCCAATCGTACCGCGCGGCGCTTCGCTACACGCAGCTCAAGGCCGCGCGGACATGATGATGCCGACGAACCGGCTCTTCCGGAGTGTGCTTGAACGGAAGCTCGCCAACTCGACGACACGGACTCCCGAGAGCGGTGCGCTCATGCGCAGCAAACTAGCCGACCCGGCGTCGCGAAGCCATCGAGCTATTGCAGACTCCACCGCGGCCGACCTATGTTCGCTTGATGGGTCGCTTTGGGGCATCGCCGGTCGATCAACCCGCTCTGTTACCGCTGGCCACCGCATCCGCCTGGGCTCCCCTGGCCGACCGCGGCGTGGCCGCGGGCAGACGTTGACGGGCGCGTTGATCGATCAGCGCTCGAGGGGGTTCTGTCGGACGCTGACGTTGGCGTCGCAGATCGAGGCAGTCTGCAAACCGCCAGCATCGCTTCGGTCGCGAGCGTAGTCGCAACCATACCAACAGAAGCCACGGGGAAATGATCTGGACCTCACGGGCCTTGGCACTTCACCGCGTGGTTCACAGTCTCAGCCCGACAAACGAGTCTCATCTTCTCCGGGGGTGCTTGCCCAAGGAACGTTTGGTGCCAGGCTTCCATCAGTCCACCTCCGGTATCCGCGCAGATGGTCACTGAGGCCCACGGATCTCCGTACAGCACAATCACAGGATAGAACATGCGCTGTTGATCGAAATGAAAGCATCCAGCAGCATTGGTGATCACTTCCTCGCCGGGCCGCTCACACAGCTCTCGGCTTGTGTCTACTGGTCCTGGAAGAACCTGGTACGGTGACAGCACGCGCTTGACCCGAACGCCATCCAACAGTGTACCAGCTTCGACGACCGTGCCGTTGATCTCGGAGGCTCTGCGCTCCATGTGCGGGAACGGGACGCAGCCGACAACAAACGCTGAGAGAAACATGAGGGCTGCTATCCGGGTGCCCATATCACCTTGACCTGGCTCTCCTCCACCCGACTTCACACGCAACGATTTTTATTGACAATCGGTCGAATCGGCGGGAGCCTTGTGAGGAGCCAATCGATTTCGCTGCTTGTTGGGTGGCTCAAAGGGAGCACGGGGGAATGCTCGCTCAGCACAAGGCGCTTGATGTACGGCGCATGATCGATGGCCACCTCATTAGCGTGGGATATGCCCTAGGTTTTGCGGTCGTCGCTGCGTTGTGGGCGTACATCGTGTTCTGGCTGCAATAGCGACAACGAGTGCACATCACCAGAGGCCAGCGACCGGATGCCACTGAGCACCGGCAGCTGTGATCATTGAGTTTCACTTCTAAAGCGGAGGATTTCGTGCAACAGAACCTTGCAGTCAGGACTGATTCCCAAAACCTTGGCGCACGCATCGTGAAGCGTGTTGAGTTGCGTACCAGTTCCTTCCTCATGGCGTTGGAGAAAGGAGCCCACAGACGCCTGAAGCCTCTTCTCAGGAGACTGCCATTCGTCTCACGGCGCGAGGTCCAGAGGTTATCGCTGCGGATCGACCGACTGGAGCGTCGCCTGCGGAGTCACCGCGACCCATCCGTGGCTCGCACGCCCCTATCACTCTCGGCACCAAACGACCGGCACGTCGATGTGTTGCTTGCAGATCAAACGTTCGCCGCAGAGGTCGAACAGGCGCTGCTGCAATACCTCACAGCCGATGAAGAGCGAACCCTGCGCGTGCGGTTCGGACTCGGTAGTGGGCCGCATGAGGCGGCACCAGCTCGGGCGAATGTACGTCGTATCGAAAGACGCGCCCTCATAAAGCTATGGCAGAGCAGCTATAGGACGGCGGGCTAAGCCAGCGCATCTTGTGACCACCGGCGTCGCTGGTGTGATCCAAAGATCAATCACCGCGTCGTATCTAGAAGCGCCAAGGCCCGCATGACCCATCCCGACGACCTTTTCTTCTCCGCCGACGCGCCGTTCGGTGGCGCTGGCGATGTGCGCGTCACCTGGCTCGGCACCGCGGGCTTTGCAGTCGAGCACCACAGCCACGTCCTCCTGCTGGATCCGTACCTCACGCGCGCGTCGCTCTCTCGTTGCGTGTTCGCGCCGCTGCAGGCTGATGTTGGGCTGGCGCAGCGCCTGGTGCCGCGCGCCGACGGCATCGTCCTTTCGCACACGCACTTCGATCACGCCCTCGACGTGCCGGTGATCGCGCGCCAAACCGGGGCGCGCGTCTTCGGCTCGCGCTCGGCAGTGCATTTGTGTCGCAGCCACGGCCTGCCCGCTACGCAGCTCGAATGTGTCGAGCCCGATGCGGGCAGTGGACCGCACG
>Ga0335082_10005338_pt1 | contig 14054 bp, 16 predicted proteins | sample Lox_Sample_41_FD_206718 | JGI IMG/M metagenome (GOLD analysis project Ga0335082, IMG submission 206718) | Soil microbial communities from Loxahatchee National Wildlife Refuge, Florida, United States - Lox_Sample_4.1 | ecosystem: Environmental > Terrestrial > Soil > Wetlands | place: USA...
GTCGCTGAAGCTGCGCATGGCCGCGCTGCCCGCCGTGACCTTCAGGCCCACCGCCTTGCTGCGTGAGTAGCCCTCGGCGGTCGCGTAGAGCTGGTACTCGCCCGCCGGCAGGCGCATGCGGTAGCGGCCCTGTGCGCCGAGCACCCAGGCGTAGGCGGCGCCGTCCTTCTCCACCACGACGACCGGCTGTGCGAGTACCTTGCCGTCGGTACCGCTGACCTGGCCCTGCACACTCCCTGAGGACAGGTGCTGCGCGGCAATGTCCGCCGCGACCACCGGGGCGAGGTCGCCGCGGCTGCCGACCTGCAGCGAGCCGGTGAAAGTGCGGCTGGCCCCGGCCGCCAGCGTGTGCCGCTGGAACAGGTCGCGCGAGCCCGAGCCGACGTGATCGAGGTAGGGCGCGTGCAGCGTCACCGTCCAGTCGGCGTCGTAGGCGCTCACGCGGCGCGCCAGCGCCGCGCGGGCGTCGCCGTCGGTGATGCCGGCGAGTCCCGGCACGGGGAACAGGTAGCCGCTGCTCGGCCAGAGCGTCAGTCCCGAGCGCAGGTCCGGCAGTGCCGCCGCGCCCTCGTTGGTCATGGTGGTGCGCAGCTCGATTTGGTCGGAGCCGGCGCGCAGGGTGTAGAGCGTCTCGAGGCGCACTGCGCCGAAGTCGCGCACGCTGCGGATGCGCGCGCGCTCGGGCCCGCGCTCGAGCACCTCGACGTGCTGGTAGGTGTTGGGCCACGCCGACCAGTTGTTGGGGATGAAGTCGGCGAACACCACGCGGTCGCGGCCGATGACGCCGTGCGTCACCGGCGCCAGGTCGATGAGCGCGCCGCGCGGCACGCCGTAGGGCACGGGCGACTCGACGGCGAGCGCGAACGCGAGGTGCTCGTTGGCGACGGTGAGATCGCCGCCGGCACGGGCGTTGCCGCCCGGTATGGGGGTGGGGCCGGCAATGACACGTACCGCGGCGCGCGCGTGCGTCAGCGGGGCGAGCAGCGCGAGCGCCACCAGCAGCGTCAGTCTGCAACTCATCGAGCACCGCCCTCGCTCGGCGTCGCTTCTTTCCGGGAAACGCACGCCGCTCGCTCGCGGCGCGTCGCTGGCGACGTTCGAAGTGGGGGGATACTAGCGGAGGCGCCGCCCCGAATCACGCGCTGGCGCTTCGGCAGCGCGGCGCGTGAGCTTACCAGCGGTGGTAGTAACCGCCGCCGACCACCACGACCGGCGCCGGGGCCACCACGCCGACATAGGCACGCCGCGGCCCGATCGGGGCCACGACACAGCCGCCGAGCGCCGCGGCGAAGGTGAGCGCGATGAGCAATTTGACAATGGCACGCATGGCTCGCAACCGTCCTTTCATGTCCACCTGGGCATAGGAACGCGCCGGCGCGCGCGCCGCTGACTGCGCGGGGCGCCCAGGAGCCGCGTGCAACGTGTTCAGGCACGGTTAAGGCCCGGGCGCGGGCGGGGTATGATCGGCAGCCACAGCCATGAGCACGTTCCGCCAGCAGCTGCGCAACAACGCCGTCGCGCTCATCAGCCTCGTCGTGGCGCTCGGCAGCCTCGGCTACAACACCTGGCGCAACGAACGCACCGAGCACAACCGCAACATCCGCACCGCGACCTTCGAGCTGCTCGGCAAGCTCGCCGAGCTCGAGCGGGTGGTGTACCTCGCGCAGTACGACCGCGACACACACGGCGGCAGCCCGCGCACCGGCTGGACCTACGTGCTGGTGATCCGCGATCTCGCGGCGGTGGTGCCGCCGCCGGTGCCGGCGCAGGCCGCCGAGCTGCAGCGCATCTGGGGCGAGAACTGGGAAGGGCTCGGCAGGGACGATGAGGCCGCGGTCACCCGCATCGACGATGCCATCGGCGGGCTGCGCGAGGGCGCGCTCGCGACGCTGCGCTCGCTGCGCTAGGGGCGGCGGAACTCGAAGAGACGCGTCGGCTCACCGGGCGTGAGGCTCGCCATGTGCAGGTAGCGGAACCCCAGGCTCTCGAGCACGCGGATCGAGGCCAGGTTCTGCGGGGTGGTGAGCGCGATGATGCGCTCGAGCGCGAAACGCCCGAGCCCGAGGGCGAGCACCGCGGCGGCTGCCTCGCGCGCGTAGCCCTGGCCGCGCGCCGCGGGCAGTAGCGCAAAGCCGATCTCGACATCCGGGTGCGAGTCGCGCCGCAGCAGCCCGCACATGCCGAGCGGCTGATGCGAGCCGGGAGGCTCCAGCATCCACAGGCCAAAGCCGTGGCGGCGGTAGCTCGAGAGCAGACTGTCGGCGATGTAGCCGCGCGCGCTCGCCAGGTCGTGCACGCCGCGATCGCCGATGTTGGCGCGGAACGCAGGATCGCTCTGCAGCTCGAGTATGAACGGCGCGTCGTCCTCGGTGGCCTCGCGCAGCTTAAGCCGTGCGGTCGCGGTGACGGTCAAGCGTGCACTCCATACAGTGCGCGCGCGGCGCAGCTACTGTGCAGGTGAGCGCAGGCGACCATGCCGTGATTATTGCGTAGTATGCCGTTTCATCCCACCGCCACGGAGCCCCGGATGATCACGCTCTATCACCGCCCGCGAACCCGCTCGACGCGCTTCCTGTTCCTGCTCGAGGAGCTCGAGGCGCCGTACCGCGTGCAGGTGGTGAGCACGCGCACGCAGGACGGCACGGGCGTCATCGACCCGCGCAACCCGCACCCGCACGGCAAGGTGCCCGCGATCGACGACGACGGCGCCGTGGTGTTCGAGTCCGCGGCGATCGCGCTGTACCTCACCGACCGCTTCCCGAAGAACCACGTCGGGCCGCTGGTGGGCGAGAGGCTGCGCGGCGAGTACCTCTCGTGGCTCGCGTACTATGCCGGCGGCTTCGAGCCCTCGCTCATGTCGAAGTTCATGAAGGTCGAGCCGCCGCGCGTCGCCGCGGGCTGGGTCACCTTCGATGACATGATGGCGACGCTGCTCGCGCGCCTCGAGCGCGGCCCGTTCATGCTCGGCGAGTCCTTCAGTGCCGTGGACGTGCTCTACGGCACGACGTTCGCGCAGTTCGCCTCGAGCGGCCTGTTTCCCAAGTCCGCACTCATCGATGCGTACGTGCAGCGCGTGGTCAGCCGTCCCGCCTGCGCGCGCGGCATGGCGCACGATGGCGGCTGAGTGCGGATACGGAGGTTGTCATGTACCGCATGCAGAAGGTCGCGCCGTTCCTGTGGTTCGATACCCAGGCCGAGGAAGCGGCCAACCACTACGTCGGCATCTTCAAGGACGCCCGCATCCTCGAGGTGGTGCGCCACGGGGACGCCGGCCCCGGACCCAAGGGCACGGTGCTGACCGTAGCGCTCGAGATCCATGGCCAGCAGTTCACGCTGCTCAACGGCGGCCCGCAGTTCCATTTCTCGGAGGCCGTCTCGTTCGTCGTGCGCTGCGATGATCAGGCCGAGATCGACACGCTGTGGGCACAGCTGTCCGCCAACGGTGGCCAGGCCGGGCAGTGCGGCTGGGTGCGTGACCGCTTCGGGCTGTGGTGGCAGCTCGTGCCGCCGGTGCTCATCGAGATGCTGCAGGACAAGGACCGCGCGCGCGCCACGCGCGCCATGCAGGCGATGCTCAAGATGGGCAAGCTCGACATCGCCGCCCTCGAGGCGGCGCACGCCGGGGGCGCCTAGACCGCCAGGTCCGAAAACGGCTATTGGGGTGGCGCGCCAGGGCGTATCGTCTGGCCATGCCGAACATAGCCGGACTTGAGCTCGCGGCCCTGGAGCGGGCGCGCCTGAGCCGCGATGCGCGCTTCGACGGGCGCTTCTTCGTCGCCATCCGCACCACCGGCATCTACTGCCGCCCGATATGCCCGTCGCGCACCGCCCAGGCGCGCAACGTGCGCTACTTCGCGAGCGCCGCGGCCGCCGAGGTGGCCGGGTTCCGGCCGTGCCTGCGCTGCCGCCCGGAGGCCGCACCGGGTACGGCGGCCTGGCTGGGCACCGCCGCGGTGGTGAGGCGCGGCCTGGGGCTGATCGAGGCGGGCGCGCTCGATGAGGGCTCGGTGGCGGACCTCGCCGCGCGGCTCGGCATCGGTCCGCGCCACCTGCTGCGGCTGTTCGTGCGGCACGTCGGCGCCTCACCGCTCGCACTCGCGCTCACGCGCCGGCTGCACTTCGCCGCCTGCCTGCTCGCCGACACCGAGCTGCCGGTGACGCAGGTGGCGCTGGCGTCCGGCTTCGGCAGCACGCGCCGGTTCAACGATGCCTTTGCCCGGACCTACCGGCGGCCGCCGCGCGAGCTGCGCCGCCTGCAGCGCCGCGGCGCCCCGGCGGCCGCGGTAGCCACGGCCGGGGAGCTCGTGCTCCGGCTCAGCTACCGCGCGCCCTACGACTTCACGCAGCTGCTCGAGTTCCTCGCGGCGCGCGCCGTGCCGGGTGTCGAGCGCGTCGCCGACGGCAGCTACCGGCGCACGGTCGCCTGTGGCCGTGCGCATGCGCTGATCAAGGTGACGGCGCTGCCGCGCGCGAGCGCGCTCGCGCTCAGCGTCCACGGCGCCCCGCCGGCCGCGCTGCTGCAGATCGCCTCGACCGCGCGGCGGGTGTTTGACCTCGCGGCCGACCCGGCGCGCATCGGCCGCGAGCTCGCGCACGATGAGCTCGTGGGACCGCTGGTGCGGGCACGCCCGGGCCTGCGCATTCCCGGGGCCTGGGAACCGTTCGAGTGCGCCGTGCGGGCGATACTCGGGCAGCAGGTGAGCGTCGCGGCCGCGCGCACGTTCGCCGCGCGGCTGGTGCAGCGTGCCGGCCGGCCGCTTGCGGACGCGTCCGAGGGTCTCACGCACCTGTTTCCCTCGCCCGCGGCGGTGGCGGCGGCGGATCTCGGTGACCTCGGCCTGACGCGCTCGCGGGTCGCGACGCTGCACGCGCTCGCCCGTGCGGTGCTCGAGCGGCGGGTCGACTTCAGCGCCGCACCGCAGGAGCTCGGCGCGGCGCTCGCCGCGCTCCCCGGCATCGGGCCGTGGACCGCGCAGTACGTGCTGCTGCGTGCGCTCGGTGAGCCCGATGCGCTGCCGAGCGCTGATCTCGTGTTGCGGCGCATGGCCGCGCCGGATGAGCGGCCACTGAGCGGACGGCAGCTCGATGAGCGCGCGCGCCGCTGGCAGCCCTGGCGTGGCTACGCCGTGATGCACCTGTGGCGCGCCGCGGCCGCCGGGCGCGGTGCCGCCGCATGACGGCGCCGTACTACTGCTGGGAGACACCGTCCCCGGTCGGGCCGCTGCTGCTCGGCGGTGACGGCGAGGCGCTCTCGCTGCTGCGCTTCCAGGGCGGCCGTCGCGCGGCGCGGCCTCCCGGGCACTGGCGCTGCGAGCGCGCCCCCTTCGCTGCCGTCATCGCGCAGCTCGATGAGTACTTCGCCGGCGCGCGCCGCGAGTTCGACCTCGAGCTCAGCTTGCGCGGCAGTGGGTTCCAGCGCGAAGTCTGGCAGGCATTGCGGCGCATTCCCTACGGCACCACGCGCGCCTACGGCGAGCTCGCCCGCGAGCTCGGTCACCCGGGTGGTGCGCGCGCGGTGGGTGTCGCCAACGGCTCGAACCCGGTCGCCATCATCGTGCCGTGCCATCGGGTGATCGGCGCCGACGGTTCACTGACCGGTTTCGGCGGCGGGCTCCCCGTGAAGCGCGCGTTGCTGCAGCTCGAGGGCGCGGCCTGCGTGCACGATCTGTTCAGCCCGCCAGGCGGGTCTGCGCCGGGGCGTGGCCTGCACGCGGCAGGATCCTGACAGCCACGGCTGCCCGTTCAGTCGCACGGGTGTTAGGCTGCCGCAGTTCAGCGAGGGGAGATCCGCGCCCATGACGACGAGCGTGCCTGCGACCGCGCACCGCGGTGCCCTGCCTGCGTGGCTCATCGTGCTGCTCGCCGGACTCCTCGCCGGCGCACTCGACCTGACGTTCGCCGTCATCTTCTATGGCGCCCAGGGGGTGAGCCCGGAGCGCATCCTGCGCGGCATCGCGGCGGGCCTCCTCGGCCGGGAGGCGGCGTTCGCCCCGGGCGGCTGCCCGGTCGCGCTCGGCGCGTTCATGCACTTGTTCATCTCCTCCTGCGCCGCATTCGTGTTCTACGGCATCGTGCGTGCCAGGCCCGCGCTGCTGCAGCGCTGGCAGCTCGCCGGGGCCGCCTTCGGCGTCGGCGTGTTCCTCGTGATGCACTTTCTCGTGATACCCCTCTCGCGGCTGCCGTTCCGGCTGCCCTCTCTCTACAACACGGTCGGCGAGCTCGCCTCGCACATCTTCCTGTTCGGACTCGTGATCGCCGCCGGTGTGCGCCTCGCGCTGCGGCCGCCCGCGAAGGCGTGACGGCGCGGGGTGCATCCGAATGCACCCGCGCACGCATCTCTACCGGCATGCAACGCACGGAGAGTCCTGGCATGAAGAGCGGTCCGCTGCTGCTGACGTTGCTCGTGCTCGCCCTCGGCCTGCCGCTCGCGCAGGGGGCGGCGAGCGGTGCTGCCGAGCTGCGCTACGTCGCCCACGGCGGGGTCCTCGCCGCAGGGCCGCCGGTCGCCGACGGCGTGCGCACCGGCAACACGCTCTACCTCGCCGGCCATCTTGGCATCGATCCGTGCACCGGGCAGGTGCCGGTGGATCGCGGTACCGAGGCGCGGCTGCTGATGGAGTCGGTGCGCCGCACCGTGCTCGCCGCGGGCCTGAGGATGGACGATCTGGTCTCGGTGACGGTATTTTCCACCGATCCAGCCCTCAACGAGACCTTCGATGCCGTCTACCGCAGCTACTTTCACGGCCGCAGCTACCCCGCGCGCGGCTTCGTCGGCGCCAGCAGCCTGCAGCAGGGCGCGCACTTCGAGGTGCTGGGGGTCGCGGTCGAGCGGCCGCGGCTGCAGCTGTAGCCGCCGGCGGCGGCCACGGCCATGAACCGGCGGCAATTCGCCACCGCGCTGGCAGGACTCGCCGCGGGCGCCTCGCTCACCCGCGGCGCGCGCGGCGCGCCCGCGGCGGCCGTGAGCGATGCGGCGCGCTCGCTCTACCGCCGCGCGCTCATCCTCGACTGCAATTCCGCGCCGCCCGGCGCTGACTCACTGCCGCTGCCGCAGGCGGATCTCGACCTCGTGCGCGACAGCGGCGTGACGGTCCTCAAGTGGTCGCTCGGGGGTATCAACGCGGACTTCGAGGCCACGGTGGCCGAGATCGCCCAGGTGCAGCGCCTCATCGAGGTGCACCCGGACTACTTCATGCAGGTGCGCGTCGCCGCCGACCTCGCGCGTGCCAAGCGCGCCGGCCTGCTCGGCATCATCGCCTCCTTCGAGAGCGCGGACATGCTCGGCAGCTCGCTCGAGCGCTTCGCCGTGTTCCGTGATCTCGGCGTGCGGGTCATGCAGCTGTCCTACAACCGCAAGTCCCCGTTCGCCGCGGGAGTGATGGAGCCGCAGGGCGGCGGCCTCACGCCGCTCGGGCGCGAGGCCGTGCACGAGATGAACCGCCTCGGCATCGCCATCGACCTGAGCCATGCCAACGCCGCGACCACGAGCGACGTGCTCGAGCTCTCGAGCCGGGCGCCCATCATGACCCACACCGGCGCGGCCGCGGTGCACCCGCACCCGCGCACCAAGAGCGACGCGCAGCTGCGCGCGCTCGCTGCTCGCGGCGGCGTCATCGGCATCTTCGACCTGCCGTTCCTGGTTGCCTCGCCCCGCCAGCCGGGAGTCGAGGACTACATGCGCCACCTCGAGCACGTGCTCGAGGTCGCCGGCGAGGACCATGTCGGCATCGGCAGCGACGTCGGCCTCGAGCCCTTCGACACCAGCGCCGCCGGGATGGCGGAGTTTCGCCAGGAGCTCGAGGCACGGCACAGCGCGGGCCTGTCCGCACCCGAGGAGGACCGGCCGACCTACGTCGAGGGCATGAACACCCCGCGTCGCCTGGAGATCATCGCCGAGCAGCTGCTGCGGCGCGGCCACTCGGCCGCCGTCACCGAGAAGGTCCTCGGCGGCAACTTCGCGCGGGTGTTCGGCGAGATCTGGAGCGTCTGAGCCGGCCCTCAGATCAGGGTCCACACGCTCACGGCGACGGCGCCGCTGAGCATCAGCCACGCGTGCCGCACGCGCAGCGGCACGCTGATGCCGGTGGCGAGTCCCGAGGCGATCGTGCCGAGGAGCGCGTACAGGCCGCGCGCGCTGAAGCCGAGGCCCTGCGAGCGCGCCAGGCGCGCCATCACCTGCTCGGTGAACGCCGCCTGCCCGAGCGGCTCTGCGGCGAGTGCGAAGCGGCGCAGCAGCTGCGCGTCGAGATCATCCTGCATGGGCATGCTCCTGATGCGGTTCGTAGGCGGCGAGGCGCGCGCGCAGCCGCTCGCTGCCGCGCCGGATGTGCGACTTGACGGTGCCGAGCGGCAGGGCGGTCGCCGCGGCGATCTCCCCGTGGCTCATCCCCTCGTGATAGGCGAGCACCACGCACAGCCGCTCCTCGGGGCCGAGCGTGGCGAGGGCCTCATCCAGATCCTGCTGCTCGGCCGGACAGGCCGCGGCGGCGGCGGGCTCGGCGAGCGGTGCTGCCTCGAGCGCGATGGTCGCCGGGCCCTCGGCACGCAGGTGCTCGAGCCAGGTGTTGACGGCGAGACGGCGCAGCCAGGCGCCGAAGGCTGCGACCGAGCGCAGCCGCGGGAGCGCCCGCCAGGCCTTGAACAACGCCTGCTGTGCCAGGTCATCGGCGAGGGCGGGGTCGCGGCTCAGGCGCCGCAGCAGGTTGCGCAGCCCCGACTGGCGGCGGCGCACCAGCTCACCGAACGCGGCCGCATCGCCCGCCATGGCGAGGGCGACGACGGTCGCTTCGGCGGCCTCGCCGAGCGCGCTGCGGGCCTGCGTGGAGCTCACACCTCGGTTCCGCGGGTCCCCTTGTGCTTCTGCACGATGCGGGCAGCGACCACGAGTCCCACGCCGACGCACAGGACCACGACCCCGCCGCCCAGCACCGGCCAGAAGGCGAGCGGCGCGATCTGGTACAGGAAGAAGGCGAGGAGGGCCACGCCGACGCCGGCGGAGATGGTGATGACGCCTGCCACCCAGAGCGCGAGCGGGTTGATGCCCTCGCTGCGGGTCGGCGCCATCAGGCGCTCCACCACGCCCGGGTCGAGCTGCTGGCCGCGCTCGATGGCCGCGCGCAGCGGCTCGATCGCGAGCTGCCGCTTCTTGTACTCGGAGACGATGCCGGCGACGGTCGCGATCGCCACGAATGCCCAGAACGCGATGGCGACCGCGAAAGGTCCGAATTCCATGGTGAGTTCCTTGTCGGGAGTTGCGCTTCAGGATGCCGGTGTAGATGCAGTCCCCGGGGGGTTTGGATGCATCCCGGGGGGCGGGGCTTCAGGGGGCGGTGGCGCAGAGCGCCTCGAGCAGGATACGGGCGAACTCGGGGCCCTTGCCGGCCTCCTCGTGCTTGAAGTAGACGAACACGTCGCGGCAGTGCCCGGCCTTCTCGCGGATGAGGCGGGCCCAGCCGGCGAGCTCATCCGCGGTATAGCCCTCGTCGCGCAGCCGGAAGTAGGCGTAGTCGGCCGCGGTGACCTCGACCGGGGTGGAGAACTTCTCGCTGTCGGCGATGCACAGCGCGAGGTTGCGCGCGCGCAGCAGGGCGAACACGTCCGCGTCCATCCAGGAGGCGTGGCGGAACTCGAATGCGCCACAGGTGCCCTCGGGCAGCAGCTGCACGAAGGCCTCGAGCACCGCGAGGTCCTTCCTGAAGTAGGGGGGCAGCTGGAAGAGGATGGCGCCGAGCTTGCCGCCGAGCGTGGCGGCGGTCTTCATGAAGTAGCCGAGCGGATCGGCGCAGTCCCTGAGGCGCGCGATGTGGGTGATGCGCTTGGGGGCCTTGAGGGTGAGGCGAAAGCCCGCCGGGGTCTCCTCGGCCCAGCCGCCGAGGATCTTCGCGTTCGGCATGCGGTAGAAGGTGTAGTTGATCTCCACCGTGCGGAAGCGCTCGGCGTAGAAGGGCAGCATCTTCGCGGCCGGCAGCTTCTGCGGGTAGAAGCTGCCCTTCCACTCGGGGTAGTTGTAGCCGGACGTCCCCACCCACGGCTGCATGGCGCGCCTGCCTCAGCGGCTCTCGGGGCCCACCAGGCGCCGGTACTGGCCGAGATGGCGGATGGCGTACTGGGGCTTGCCGAGCGATTCGTAGAGGCGCGCGAGGTTGTAGTGGCAGTCGGCGAACTCGGGGTCCTCCTCGAGCGCGCTCTGGTAGGCCTGCAGTGCCGCGCCGTTGTCGCCGAGGTCCTCGAGCAGCACCGCCTGGTTGAAGAGGAGCAGCGAGTCGCGCCCGGCGCGCTCGAGCGCGCGCTGATAGACCTCGGCGGCCTCCTGGGTGCGGCCCTCCTCGTGCAGCAGGCGTCCCCAGTTGGTCCAGGCGGCGACGTTGTCGGGCTCGCTCTCCACCGCGTGGCGGTAAGCCTCGAGGGCGCCGGGGGTGTTGGTTCCCTCGAGCGCGAGTCCCTGCGAGAACCAGTCGGGCGGCGCCGCCGCCGCCGGTGCCGCGCTGAGCGGTTCGCGCGGGTGCTCGACCACCCGCAGCACGCCATCCTCGACCGTGACGTCGAGCCCGAGCACGTACTGGCCGCTCTCGGGCTGCCAGCGCGCGTCGCCCTCGCGCACCACGACGTGATCGCCGACGGCGCTGATCGCCAGTCCCGACAGCGGCGCGTCATCGGGGAGCTCGCGCCTGAGCGACTCGAGCGCGCGGCGGATGCGCTTGGCGGGCACCTTGGCCTGCAGCAGCCCGCGCGCGGCGCGCAGCACGATCAGGTCCTGGAAGGAGAAGCGGTACTCGCGCCGCGCGCCGCGCTCGGGATTGACGAAGCCGGCGCGGATCAGGCTGCGCGTGGTGGCCGCCGACAGCTGCAGCAGCCGCTCGACGTCCCGCACGCTGTAGGAACGCAACGAACGCCCCGGAACGGCTGTGGTGGGCGCGTCAGGCGTTGCGCTTGGCCTTGCGCGTCGCCCTGGCGGGAGCCTCGACACGCTTGGGAGCCTTGCGCGGGCCGAGGCGGCTCACCTGGGGGCGCGCGCTCGCGCTCTTCTCGAGGCTGGCGCGCAGCGCCTCCATGAGGTCGATGACCTTGCCCTCGCCCGGCGGCGCGGCCTCGACCACGGAGATCTCCTGGCCCTCGACCTTCTTCTGGATCGCCGCCTCGATGCGCTCGCGCACGTCATCCTTGAAGGCCTGCGGGTCGTACTGCGGCACGGTCTGCTGGTCGATGAGCTGCTGGGCGAGCTTCAGCTCGGCGGGCTTCACCTCGGTCTTCGGTACTTCCATCTCGCTCGCGCTCTTGACGTCGGAGGCGTAGTGCAGCTGCTGCATCGCCAGCACGTCGCCGATCGGGCGCAGGATCACGAGGTAGCCCTTGCCGCGCGCCGCCCAGTGCCCGACGCCGCAGCGCTTGGACTGCCGCAGCGCCTCGACCAGCAGCGCGTAGGGCTTCGCGGCGCCCTTGTCGGGCGCGAGGTAGTAGGTCTTGTCGAAGTACACCGGGTCGACCGACTCGATCGGCACGAACTCGGAGATGTCCACCGAGTGAGTGCCGACCTCCTCGAGCGCCTTGATCTCCTCGGGGGTGAAGCGCACGTACTGGTCCTTGGCGAACTCGTAGCCCTTCACCATCTCGTCGCGGTCCACGACCACGCCCTCCTTCTGGCAGATGTACTGCTGGCGCACGCGCGAGCCGCAGGTCTTGTGCAGCAGGTTGAAGGAGATGGCGTTTGCCGACTGTGTGGCGGTGTAGAGCTTCACCGGGATGGCGACCAGCCCGAAGGAAACCGTCAGAGATCCGATGGAACGTGCGGCCATGATGATTGCACCCTGCCTAGCGACTACTTCTCACGATCGACACCGAAAGCCTTCGTAAGGCTCTGTTTTATCTCAAGTACATCATGCCACTGGTCGCCGTGCTTTTCCAAGCGCGACGGTACATCCTTGATTGTAAAGTCCATCGGCTCGGCCGCCTCGAGCTCCTCCCAGCTGAGGGGCATCGAGACCGGGGCGCCGGGCACCCCGCGTGGCGAGTACGCGACATTCAGGGTCTTGCCGCGCACGTTCATGTTGTAGTCGATGAAGATCTTGCCGGTGCGCTTCTCCACCGCCCATTCCATGGTGATGTCCTTGGGGTGCGCACGCATCACGTGCCTGCCGACGCTCTCGCAGATGTGGCGCGCCTCATCGAAGGTCACGGTGCGCTCGATGGGCACGAACACGTGCAGCCCGGTCTTGCCGGAAGTCTTGACGATGGCACTGAGGGACATCTCGCGCAGCAGCTCGCGCAGCCAGAAGGCGACGCGCTTGCCGACCGCGAAGCCGCGCCGGTTGAGCTCGGGCTCTGCGCCCTTGGCCTCCTTGCCCGAGTAGATGTAGGGATCGATGTCGAACACCAGGTAGTCGGGGTAGTTGAGGATCGAGGACTCCAGAGCGGCGAGGGAGCCGTCGTAGTCGGTGCCGGCACCGGCCGCCTCGGGCACGAGGCTCGCGCGCGAGTGCCACACGTGGAACTCGAGCGTGCCGACCTGCCCGAGCCACAAGAGCGTCGGCAGGTTGTTGGCGAGCAGGTAGCGGTGGCTCTCCTCCTTGGTCTCCGAGAACACGGTCACCGACTCGACGAACTGCGGCAGCGGCTGCGACCAGTGCTTCTGGAAGAAGCGCTCGCCGTCGATCCCCTCGGGCATGCGGATCATGGTGAGCGGGCGGTCGGCGAGGTGCGGCAGCATGAAGCGGCCGACGCGCGCCAGGTAGGCGAGGAAGTCACGCTTGGTGACGGCGGCGCGGCGCGGGCTCGCCTGCGCCGGCCAGTAGATGCGGTCGAGGTTGGTGAGCTTGATGCGCGCGCCGGCGAGCGTGAGCTCGAGGCTCTTGACCTCGCCGCGCAGCTGCTCGAGCACGGCGGCGCTCTCATCGCCATCGGCCGCCGTGGTACCTCCGCCCGCGCCGCGGCGCGGCGCGGCTGCGGCACGGCCGCCACGGCCGCGCACGCTTTTCGCGTCGACGTCATCGCGCAGCCGCAGGAACACCGGCGCCCGCAGCGACCCGGCGGGCGTCCACTCACTGAAGCTGACCTCGGCGACCAGCCGCGGCTCGAGCCAGGTGGTCGGGCGGTGCAGCGGCGGGGCTGCGGCGAAGGGCGAGCGGGCGCGCTCGAGCTTCGCGGTGCGCTTGAGGAGCGCCGCGATGCTCTCATCCTCGAGCCCCGAGCCGACGTGGCCGGCATAGTGCAGCGCCTTGCCCTCGTAGTAGCCGAGCAGCAGCGCACCGAGCGCATCTCGCGCGCCCTTGCCGCGCGTATAGCCGCCGATCACGAACTCTGCGGACTGCGCCGACTTGATCTTGAGCCACGCGCGCGAGCGCTGTCCCGGCAGGTAGGCACTGTCGAGGCGCTTGGCCATGATGCCCTCGAAGCCGAGCTCGAGAGCTGCCGCGTACAGCTCGCCGGCGCGGGCGCAGAAGTGCACCAGCTGCACATGCGCCGAAGGCAGCAGGCACTGGGCGAGGTAGCGCCGTCGGTCCTGGTACGCGGCTCCACGCAGGTTGAGTCCCGCAAAGTGCAGCAGGTCGAAGCACACCAGCACCACCGGTGTCTCGCGCTGCGCGGCCGCGATCTCGGCGCTGCTCTTCAGCTGCGCGCGGTTCTGCAGCGCGTTGAAGGAGGGGCGGCCGCTGCCGTCGAGCGCGACGATCTCCCCGTCGAGCACCATGGCGGCCGCGGGCTGCGCGGCGAGCTCCGCGGTGATCTCGGGAAAGTGGGAGGTCAGGTCGAGCCCGCGGCGCGAGCGCAGCCGTACCTGCGAGTGCTCGAGACAGGCGATGACCCGGTAGCCGTCGAGCTTCGGCTCGTAGCCCCACTTCGGGTCATCGAACGCGGCCGCCGCGCTTTCCGCCAGCATCGGTTTCAGCTGCCCGGGGAACTTCTCCGCCGGCCCCGCCGGGGCCAGCCGCGCTGCCGGCAGGCGCTGGCTGATCTCGAGCGGCGCCACTTCCTCCAGGCTCGCCGCCGAGAGCACCGAGCGATGCTGCGCGAGCAGGTCGTTGGCGCGCGCGAAGCGGTCGCGGTGTTTGATGAGCAGC
>Ga0335082_10005340_pt1 | contig 14052 bp, 15 predicted proteins | sample Lox_Sample_41_FD_206718 | JGI IMG/M metagenome (GOLD analysis project Ga0335082, IMG submission 206718) | Soil microbial communities from Loxahatchee National Wildlife Refuge, Florida, United States - Lox_Sample_4.1 | ecosystem: Environmental > Terrestrial > Soil > Wetlands | place: USA...
CCGCCCACCGCAAACCAGCACCGCGGCTCCCGCGCCGTTCCCGCATCAGGAACGATGCAGCACCACCGGCAGCCCGCGATCCCAGACCGGCGGCCGCCAGCGCGACGCGGTTCTTGTAGCTGATGCGCCGTACCGACATCCCGTCCTGATGGCGATCCTGCGAGCAGGCCATTACGCCATCATGACACTGCACCTGACAACTGCAGGCCTAACCCGGATCCAGCACACCCCGCGAACCCATAGTCCCGTCCCGATGCGGTCGGCTTTCTGGTCACACATGTGGCCATCCGGTTTCGCGCCCGAACCGGGGGCGATCTGTACGCCGCTACGCGCAAGGTCCGAGGTCGACCGACGCACGGATCTGCCGAAAAGCGGGCGTTGACTGTACAGATACTTATGCGTCGACCGGCATACTCATTCATGGCGCAGTCGGCTCGACATACATTAGCGGCATTTCGGCGCGGCGCTGCTACGGATTCCTTGATGATCCAGGTCCTGCCGGATACGCGCTTCGCGGTGCAGGTAGCGTGTAGCGTGCGCGCTGCGGCTATATCAGCCAGTTCTAATCGGAGGTTCCCTCGAGACCGCCGGCAACGTGCTAGACGAGAGCGAATTTGTCGACCCCATAGGGGTCCTCAGACGCCAATCCTGATGAACGCCGCGCGTGGCAGATGAGCAACATGATGCTAACTGCTATGATATGTGACGCACCGGAAACAAGTTGCGCAAGCAACTACTATCGACGCGTGAGACGGCCTGAAGCTAGCGGGAAGCGGGAACGTCAGCAATCACTGATTAATTTCCGATTTGGCGCACCTGCGCCGCGATCTGGTCTTGACCGGTCGCCCGCAGGGGCATATAAGGGTGTCGTCCCGCCCGGAGGGGCCGGGTGGATCTGCGGACCGGTAACGACCCGGGGCTGGCCTGGAGCCTTGGTTCGCCCTGTATACCCGCCACTGGAATACCCGGGTGATCACGACTGTGGCCAGGCGGATCACGCTGGGACCTGCCAAGGGCAGGCACTCGTGGCGGGGAACCAGGCCGTTTCCGGTCTGCCGGCGATGAAAAGGGGAGGCCGCCGATGTCGACCGAAGACAACAAGCTGCTGGTCCGCCGTCAGTTCGATGAGATCTGGAACGGGGGGAACTGGGCGACTGCCGATGAGTTGTACGCCCCGGAATATGTCAACCACGATCCGTACAACCCCGATCAGGGTACCGGACCGGAGGGATTCAAGCAGCGGGTGGGCGGTTACCGCAGCGTCCTGCACGACTTCGACCTGAGAATCGAACGCCAGATCGCCGAAGGCGACTGGGTGGAAACGCACTGGTCACTGCGCGGGATCCACGGCGGGGAACTGGAGGGCACCCCTCCCACCGGCAAGTCGCTCTACGTGGACGGACAGCTGCTCAGCCATATCGTCGACGGCAAGTTCGTTGAAGAATGGGTCCACTGGGACACCCTGGGCCTGCTCCGGGAGATCGGCGCTGTCCCCCCGCCCCCATCGTGACCGCAAGCTAGCGTCGCGATCAAGCGCGGCCTCTTCCGAGCCACGGCAACTGGTCATCCAGGGCATTATCTCACCGTGCAGGCAAGGCCTGGTGGTTTACGCTGCCCGACAAACGCGGCTACGTGTGCGGGCAAGAGGCCTTCGCCTCGCTGGCTGCGGCCGCGCAGACCGGACTCCATCGGCAAGCGGCTGATAAGGCTGCATATTTACTGTATGCATCGCAGTTCGTCGCGGAAACGCGCACTCATGCCGCAGATCGGGTTATTCCTTGCCTGACCTTGCGGGATCTCGCGGTAGCTGGTACCTCATCAGGCCATACGTTTGCCCCGCTCGGCGATCCTGCCTATTCCGCTCGCCGTCCTTCAGGTGTTTGCGTAGGACAAGGTAACCACGCCGTTGCGGCGCTCGGCGGCGGAGACCAGATGCAGGTTCGTGCGCTTGCCGGGGCGGAACAGCGTGGTCCCGCTGCCCGCCATGACCGGGCTGACGACGAAGTTCAGCTTGTCGACCAGGCCGTGCTCGAGCAGCGTCTGGGCGAGCTGGCCGTAGCCGTAGATCACCAGGTGCCTGTCTCCCTGCTGCTTGAGCCCGCGCACGGCGGCGACGGGGTCGCCGGGGATGATCGTCGTGTTGTTCCACTCCGCCGCCGTCAAGGTGGAGGAGAAGACGTGCTTGCGCATCTGGTAGATCCGCTCCAGGTACGGCCCGGACGGCGATGACCACCGGGGGGCGAAGTAGTCGTAGGTGTTCCTGCCCATCAGCATCGCGTCACTGTCCAGCAGGACCGCGAGCGATTCCTCCGCGGCCTGCTGGTCGAAGTAATCCCCGACCCACGACTGCGGGTCACCGTGGATGCCGTCGAGTGAGACCAGGCTGCTCACGATCAGGTTGCGCATATCGCCTCCCATGGCTGCTGGCGGGCTGGTTCCCGCGTCTGCCGTCGATATACAGACCTGCCCGGTCGTCCGAAGTCGTCGCGGCTGCGGTCGACAAGGCTGCATATTTATGCATCACAAGTCTGGACTGGAATGCGCGCATCTGCCGCCGGCAGGGTCTTCCGGATTGCCGTGGGGCCGTGGTGCTGGCATCGGGTCTGTCTGCCTGCGGCACGGGGCCTGTCGCCGTGACCCGAGTTGGCTCACGATCATGGGCTTGTTGCTGGCGTAAGGTGCTGAGCTGCGATCTCCCGGCGGTCGGTGGGCGAACCTGTGCAACTGATGCGGGGGCGGCGGGCCCGGTTGGGGGCGCGGCTGGATGCCAGGCCGGCAGTAACCTTGGTAATTCCACGCCCGTTCACGGTGGTGTCCTGGAGGGGCTGAGCCCGGTGGATGACGAGGTGCGGTTCGTGGCTGACCTGTACCGGGGAACCGCCGTGTACTACGACAGGTACCGGCTGCCTTACCCGGAACCGATGATCGAGGATCTGGCCCGCATTGCCCGGGTTTCCGGGCGCGGGCGGTTGCTGGATCTGGCCTGCGGGACTGGCCAGCTCACCTTACCGCTGCGCCAGCGGTTCGCCGACGTGTGGGCCGTAGACCAGGAACCGGACATGGTGGAAGTGGTCCGGGTCAAGGCGGCCGCCGCAGCTGCGCGGAATGTCCGGCCGACCGTGGCCAGCGCCGGGACTCTTCACGCCGCTCCGGGCCACTTCGAGCTGGCCGTCATCGGCAACGCGTTCCACCGGCTCGACCGGGATGTGGCCGCCCGCCGGATGCACGGCTGGCTCCAGCCGGGCGGACACCTCGCGGTGTGCTGGTCTTCCACGCCATGGACCGGCGAGGCCCGCTGGCAGCTGGCCCTGGCCGCCACCTTGGACAAGTGGAAGGCGGCGCTCGGCGCCGGGCACAGGATCCCGGCTGGCTGGGACCTTGCGCGGCAGCGCAGGCCCGATTCCCGGGTACTATCCGACGCCGGATTCCAGCTGGCCGGACCTCGCCAGTTCGCGATCGAGCACCGGTGGACCCTGCCCGAGCTGGCCGGGTTCATCCGGTCGACGTCGTTCCTTCCGGCCGCGGTACTTGGTGACCAGGCTGACGCATTCGATGCCGACCTGGCGGCCAGGCTCGGCCCGCATAGCGACGCCAGTACCTTTACCGAGACCGTGAGTTTCTTCTACGAGCTAGCCCAGAAGCCTCACTGACGCGGCCAGACCTCGATCATGCTGGCCCTACCGGGAGTACGGTGTGCACTACCTTGAGCCAAGCCGGGTTTCCTCATGTGAGCGTCAAGTGTGCGGACGAGGTCTGGGATCAGATCGATCGCGATGGCCCTGACCAGTCATCCGCACATGCCGCGATGATTGTCGATCAGGACCGAAACTAGCCGCTTCCAGTGATTTCTCGCCACCGCCGCCGTCGTGCCACGATGGGGTCATGGGTTCGCGGCGTTTCCGCGCCGTCGTCATCGCCGGCGGGCCCCGGGACAGCGGGGTCATCATGGTGCCGTTCGACCCCGATGAGGAGTGGGGAGCCAAGGCCGATCATCCCGTCAGCGGCACGATCGGCGGCTGCCGGATCCGCACCAGGCTCGTGCCGGCCGGCCGGGGGTGGGTGCTGACCGTGGCTGCGAAGCGGCTGGCCGGCATGGCGATCGCGATCGGCGATGAGGTGAGCGTCGAGCTGGCCCCGGAAGGCCCGCAGCGCGGTGATCTCGCCGACGATATCGCCGCGGCGCTCGCGGCCGACCCGGCGGCGGGCGCATTCTTCGATACGCTGGCGCAGTTCTACCGCAAGGCCTACCTGCGCTGGATCGACTCGACCACCCGCCGGCCGGATCTGCGCGCCGCCCGCATCGCCGAGGTCGTCGGCCTGCTCGCGGCGGGGGTCAAAGAACGGCCACGCTCATGACACCTCCGTAGAAACGTGCGCACATGCCGCGGACAGTGTGCGACGTTGATCGTCATGCCCGGCCCGGCATGTCGCGGGCGTTTCCGCGGAAGCGCCTGATGCATGGGTCACAAGGCTAGGGTCTCGATGCCGCCAGTCTCCTGGCTGTCCTACCGCTGTGCTACCGTTTAGTCATGGCCGTCCGGAAGAAGCGCTCCATCTCCATCCCGCCCGAGCTCGATGCCGAGATCGCCGCGGCCGCTGAGGCTGCCGGGATGAGCTACAGTGCCTGGGTCGCCCAGACCGCGCGGAAGGAATTCGTCATCCGGGCCGGCCTGGAAGCGGTTAGCCAGTATGAGGCCGAGCACGGCGCGTTCACCCTCGATGAGATCGCCGAGGCCGATGAGTGGGCTGCCCGGGTCACCCAGCCTGCCGGCACCCGGCAGTCGGCGTGACGGGGGTCACGTACGACTCCGGGGCGCTGATTGCCGCCGAGCGCAGTGAGCGACCGATGTGGGCCCGCCATCGTGCCTTGCTGCTCCGCCGCGTCGTGCCGACCGTCCCCGCCTCGGTCGTTGCTCAGTGCTGGCGGGGCACGTCCCGCCAGGCGCAGCTCGCCCGGCTGCTGGCCGGATGCGAGGTCGAAGCTCTCGATGACACCAGCGCCAGGGCCACCGGAACCCTCGCCGGGCGCGCTCGCACCACCGACATCGTCGACACCAGCGTCGTCGAAGGCGCCCTCCGGCGCGGCGACCTCATCGTCAGCTCCGACGAAAGCGACCTCGCGGCCATCGCCGCGGCCATCAGCCGCCACATCGACATCGCCCACCCGTAACGCCCTGTCCGGCACGCTGATGCGCCGGGGTACCGGGGTCAGCTGACGATCCGTTCTGGTAACGATTCGACGTATTTGCTTCGGGATCGGGGGCGACGATCCAGTACGCGGGGATGCCGAAGCCCTCGTAGACGTCCTTCTTCCGGTTCCGGTCATAGAGCCGCGTCCGGGGCGAGGCGACCTCTACCACCAGCTCGCAAGCACCACGAGCCCGGCCGGACAGGCCGCGGTGAGGATGACGGCCAGACGCGTAACGGCAAGCTGGTGCCAGTTAGTCGGAGCCAGGCCTCCGGAATGGTCATGACACTCATGGTGCCCTCCTCCTGTCATGTTCGCCACCCTGCCATCAGGCACTGACATCGCCCGGCGGAACTCGTGACCTTAGGGAAGACGGGAACCGGAGCCCGTTCGGCTCTAATTAGACCAGGGCCGGGTTGTCGGCGTTGAGGACCGAATCGAGCAGGCCGGGGAAGCGGCGGTCGACGTCTTCCTTGCGCAGTTGGGCGTAGCCCCTGGCGCCCTGGATGCGCTTGGTGACCAGGCCGGCCTCGCGCATGATGCGCAGGTGGTGGGAGAAGGTCGACTTGCTCAGCTCGAGCCCGGCCTCCTGCCTGACCTGGGCGCACCACGATTCGCCGTGGCGGGCGAGGAAGCGGACGGTCGCCAGCCGGTGCGGGTCGGCCAGCGCGGCCAGCACCCTCGGCAGCAGCATCTCATCGGCGGCCGGCTCGACGACGTCGTCCATCATGCTCCCAGCATAGGGCAGATTTGCGAGGGGTTCGACATCTGTCGTACAGTTCGATCTATGTCGAACACCTTGTCCGTGACGGATACCGCATCCGAGCCCGACTCGCGCCGCTGGCTGATGCTGCCGGTTGTGCTCTTGGCCATGTTCATGGCGGGCTTCGACATCTGGGTGGTGAACGTGGCCGCCCCCTCGCTGCAGCGTGATCTGCACGTCAGCGACGCGGCCCTGCAGTTGATCGTGGGCGGGTACGCGTTCATGTACGCCAGCGGCATGGTGACCGGCGGCCGGCTGGGCGACCTGGTGGGGTACCGGCGGATGTTCATGATCGGCGTCGCCACCTTCGCCGTCGCCTCCCTGCTGTGCGGCCTGGCCCAGTCCCCGGGAGAACTGGTCGGCGCCCGGCTGCTGCAGGGGCTGACCGGCGCGGCCATGGTGCCGCAGGTGCTGGCGCTGATCACGGCGACGTTCCCGGCACCGGAGCGGAGCCGGGCGCTGGCCTGGTTCGGCGTCACGATGGGGCTGGCCTTCGTGTCCGGCCAGATTCTCGGCGGGCTGCTGCTGCAGGCGGACGTGCTCGGCCTCGGCTGGCGCGCGATCTTCCTGGTGAACGTGCCGGTGGGCGTGGCCGCGCTGATCGCCGCGGCGATCGTGGTGCCGCAGGCGCGCGGTCACCGCAGGCCCCGGCTTGACCCGCTCGGCGCGGTCGGCGTCTCGGCGTCCGTGGCGCTGGCGCTGGTGCCGCTGACCCTGGGCCACGACGAGGGCTGGCCCGCCTGGACCTGGGCCTGCCTGGCGGCCTGCGTCCCGGTCTTCGCGCTCACGCTGGCCTGGGAGCGCCGGCTGACCCGCCGGGGCGGCGAGCCACTGCTCGACCTGCCGCTGTTCCGCGACCGGGCGTTCGCGGCCGGGACCGCGGTGAACTTCGCCCTGGTCTTCTTCTTCGGCAGCTTCATGTTCGTGCTGACGCTGCTGCTGCAGGCGGGCCTGGGCCAGTCGCCGCTGCGCGCGGGCCTGGAAGCCGGGCCGCTGGCCCTGGCGTTCACCGCGATGTCGATACTCGGGCCGCGGCTGGCGGCCAGGCTAGGGCCGTGGTCGATCACGCTCGGGGCGGGCCTCGACGTGCTCGGCACGATCGCCCTGGTCCTCACCGGCGTCCGTTACGGAAGCCGCCTAACGGGCTGGGATCTCGCCCCCGCGACCGCGATCATCGGCCTCGGCCAGGGCATGGCGCTACCGTCGCTGATCGGGGCGGCGCTGTCGCACGTGCCGCCGGAGCGGGCCGGCGCGGCGGCCGGGATCCTCACCACGGCGCAGCAGTTCGGGGTGGCCAGCGGAGTCGCGGTCATCGGCGCGGTGTTCTACGCGCGGCTGGGGGTCACCCGGGCCAGTTCGGTCTCGGCCATGGAGGCGGCCATGGCGATCAACGCCGTTGTCGTGCTGGCTTCGGCCGCGCTGACCACGCTGCTGCCGCGCCGGCCGGGCGGGCAGGCAGCCGCGGGGCGTCCGGCCCCAGCCCGCGAGGAAGCCGCCGTAGAGTACAGCGCCGGGGCGCCCCACTGACAACGCCTTTCACAGCGGCATCCTGCATGCCCGCCGACCAATGACGCCTGAGGGCCGCCGCCCGCCGGGTTCCGGCGGGCGGGGTCAGGACGGGGTGATGACGACCTTGAGGGCGGAGTTCTCGGCGGCGTTGGCGAAAACGTCGTAGGCCTCGTCCATCTGGGCGAAGGTGAACGAGTGGGTGCCGTCGGTCAGGGTCAGGACGTCGGCGGTGGTGTTGTCGTCGGCTTCCACGGTGTCGGTGGCGCCGAAGTCCCGCGCCGTGTCCAGCCGGAACTTGTTCGTGTCGACCGCGATGACCCGGGAAGCGCCCCACAGCCCGGTGGTCAGGATGGCGGACAGGCCCACCGCGCCGGCGCCGACCACCGCGACGGTGTCGCCCGGACGGACCTTCCCGGCGAGCACGCCGACCTCGTAGCCGGTCGGCAGCGAGTCGGCGAGGAAGATGGCCTGCTCGTTGGTGACGCTGGCCGGCACCGCGTACAGCGAGGTGTCGGCGTACGGGACGCGGACCGATTCGGCCTGGGTGCCGTCGATCAGGTGGCCGAAGATCCAGCCGATGCCGCCGACCGTCTGGCAGTGCGAGGGCATGCTGCGCTGGCAGTACTCGCACCGGCCGCACTTGGTGATGGCGGGGACGAGCACGCGGTCACCGACGCTGAATCCGTTAGCTATCCCGGCCGCGGTCGGCTGTTTCAAAATTGGACTGGGCGCGCGGGTTGCCCTCGGCCAGATCGGTCAGCGGGATCGCGACGGGCGGCTCGCCGCGTGGTGCGATCACGGCCCCTCCCGTGGTCAGGTCGGCGACGAGCGTGCACAGCGTGGTCAGCCCGCGGCCGCCCGGCCCGGGGTCGGAGCGGACGCCGCCCGGCGGCGAGCCGGTGAGGACGTCCAGGAACCAGGACGGACCCGGGTCCCCGGCCGGGACGCCGAGGGTGTCCAGCGTCTCGCCGCGGGCCGCGCTCGTGCCGCCGGCCTCGGGGTCGGCGCCGGGGAGGTACCGGCCGTGGTTGGTGTGCCACAGCAGCGGGCCCCGGCCGGCCCCGGCCTCGACGACCGCGTGGCGGCCAGCCGCGGCCTCGACGCTCACCACCCGGCCCGCACGGTCGCCGATCGTGTAGGCGAAGCCGCCCGCGGACGGGCGTGACCGCAGGTAACCGATTGCCTCGTCGACCGTCCGTGCCGTGCGCTGGAGCCCGCGGCCGACGAAATGGCGGCCGGCCCCCGGACCGGGCGCGGCGACCGGCAGGTGGTCGACGGTCCAGACCAGCCCGTCGCCGGTCAGTGCGAACGCGTTGGCCGGGAGGAAACCCGGGTACCAGAAGGCGGTGACGGGCGGCCCGCCGTTTCCGGTCCGCGTCAGCAGCCCGCACCGGCCGACGTCCTCCGGCGCGCCATCCTCGTTGTGTGCGATGACCGAACGCTCCCGCCGCCATCCCAGGTCGCTGCACCCGATCCCGCCGTCGACCAGGCCGAGGTCGCCGCGGAGGTTCAGCAGCGCCAGGTCGCCGGCCGGCACCCCGGCCCCGGCCGCGAAGGCGGCCAGTTCGGCCCACTCGGCGGGAAAGGCTTCCTCGGTGGCGCGGCAGACCGCGGCCAGGTGATCCCGGCCCGGCGGGCCGGACACATGACGGCGCAGCCGGGGCAGCGCCGGCCAGGCTTCGGCCAGCGCGGCCAGTTCCCCGCGTACGTGCTCCCCCAGCGCGCCGAACGTCTCGCGGTCCGGGCCGTCCAGCACGATCCAGCGCAGGCCGCCCAGCCTGTGCTCGGCAAGCGAGACGCTCATGTCCCGGCTCCCGCCCCCTCACCACCATCCGGCCCCGGGCGATACAGCATGGATGCCGCCGCCGCTGGAACTGCATGGACGCGGCAGCCATGTCGTACCGGCGGCGGAAGCTCGCGTGCGTCCACAATCAGGCCGTCTACCCAGGTCCGCCATGGACGGAGTCTTTCACGATGGCAGGGCGGAAACGCGGCTGGCCGCAGAAGCGCACGCCTACCGAGGCAAGTAAGGTAGCCGAGGCGGAGACGACGGCCCGTTCGGCCCAAACTACGGCGGGATGCGGCTGCGGGCCACGGCTGTGACCCACGCGGTACGGGAGATCCGATGTCAGCACCCGGCGAACCGGGCAGGGAGTTGCGGCTGCGGCGGGCCGGGCGGGTGATCGTGCTCGATCCTGAGGACCGCGTGCTGCTGTTCCGGTACGACGAAGCGCCGCCGAACGGGCGGCATTGGTGCACGCCGGGCGGTGGCCTTGACGACGGGGAGGACTACCCGGCCGGGGCCCGGCGCGAGCTGACCGAGGAGACCGGCTGGACGGACGTGCCGATCGGACCCGAGGTCTACGAGCACGTGCGGATCATGGAGTACGCGGACGCGATGGTACGGCAGCACGAGCGGTTCTACCTGGCCCGGGTGGAGATCGGCCGCCGCGGCCTGGGCGAGGTGGCGGACATGCACGTCTCGGACGGGATCGCGGGATGGCACTGGTGGACGCTGGCCGAGCTCGACGCCACCGACGAGCTGGTCTGGCCGGCCGGCCTGGCCGACCTGATCAGGTGGCTGACCGGCTGAAGTCGCAGGGCAGGTGCTTGATGCCGTTGATGAAGCTGGACAGCAGGCGGTCGGGCTCGCCCGCGGTGATGTCGGGGACGCGGGTGAGCAACTCGCGCAGCATCACCCTGAGCTCGCGGCGGGCCAGGTGGGCGCCGAGGCAGTAGTGCCGCCCGGCCGCGCCGAACCCGACGTGCGGGTTGGGCGAGCGGGTGATGTCGAAGCGCTCGGGGTCGGGGAAGACGTCCTCGTCGCGGTTGGCCGAGTAGTAGTACAGCACCACCTTGTCGTCCTTGCGGTAGTCCTGCCCGTTCATGGTGTAGTCCCGGGTGAGGGTCCGCCGCATGAACACGACCGGGGAGGCATACCTGACGATCTCCTCGACCGCGCCGTCGAGCCGGTTCTCCATATCGTCCAGGAGCAGGGCCCGCTGATCGGGGTACTCGGTGAGCAGCATCAGCGCGTGCGACAGCGCGGTGCGCGTGGTCTCGTTGCCCGCCACCACCAGCAGGATGAAGAACGAGGCGAGTTCGGCGCTGGTCAGCTGCTCGCCGTCGATATTGGCCGTCACCAGCGCCGAGACCAGGTCCTCGCGGGGAGCCTGGGCGCGCTCGGCGGCCAGCGCGGTGACCAGGTCGGCGAGCGCCTGGCCGGCGCCGAGGAGCTGGAGCACCGCCTGGTCCATGTCCTCGGAGAGGAACTCCGGGTCGGCCCCGGACAAGATGATGTTGGTGTTGGCCAGGACCATGTTGTACTGGTCGCCGGGGATGCCCATCATGTCGCAGATGATCTTCAGAGGCAGCCTGGCCGCGACCGCCGGCACGAAGTCGCACGGACCGGCGGCCAGCAGGTCGTCGACGACCGAGGCGGCCACGCGGCGCACGTCATCCTCGAACTTGGCGATCAGCCGCGGGCTGAAGGCCCGGGAGACGATCCGCCGCAGCCGGGCGTGCCTGGGATCGTCTATGTTGATCATCGAGCCGAAGTACTCGTTGAACTCGACCGGCAGGTCCGGGATGCTGGTCGCGCCCTTCCCCGAGCAGAAGATCGCGTGGTGCTTGCTCGCCTCGACCACGTCCGCGTAGCGGACCAGGGCGTAGTAGCCCGGGCCCTGATCGCTGAACGGGACCTCCGGCTCGGCGAAGAACCGCGGCCGCGGCTCGGACCGGAGCCGGGCGAAGGCGGCCGCCCGCTCGGCCAGCGGCAGCGCCCAGAACTCGTTGGCCGACAGGTCGATATCGTCCGTACCGGCAACCGTCATGACCCCGCCCTTCCCTAGAACGTGTTCTTATTTCACCACGGCAACCCGCACCCGGCGAAGCCGGGGATTTCTCATTGTCCCGTTTGGGGCGATGACGGGGAAGCCGCGCGGCGGCACCAATGACGTTACGCTGGCGGCGTGAACTCGCCCTCCATGCCGATGAGCGCCCTGGGCCGCAGCGACCTGCAGGTGAGCAGGCTGGCGCTCGGGTCCTGGCGTACCTACGAGCGGATCAGCCGCGACCAGGGCGTCCGCGTCATGCGGGCCGCGCGCGAGGCCGGCATCAACTTCCTCGACGACGCGCGCTACAACGACGAGACCGGGCACGCGCCGCTGCCGACCGGATACTCGGAGGTAGTCTTCGGCGAGCTGTTCCGCGCCTCAGCCTGGCGCCGGGACGAGGTGGTCGTGTCCAACAAGCTCTGGTGGGAGTTCTGGCCGGACCAGTCTCCGGCCCAGGAGCTGGCGGGGTCCCTGGCCCGGATGGGCCTGGACCACGTGGACCTGATCTACTCCGACCTGCCGCCGGCCGGAGTGAACCTCGACGATGTGGTCGGCATGGTCACCGGGCTGATCCGCGCGGGCGCCGCGCGGGCGTGGGGGACGTTCAACTGGTCCCCGGACCTGATGGAGCGGGCCTGGCAGATCGCCGACCGCGAGGGCGTCTCCGGTCCGGTGGCGACGCAGCCGCCGTACAGCCTGGTGCGCCGGGAGATCGTGGACGATCCGGCGATGCGCCGGCTGGCGGCGGACCGCGGCGTGGCGATCGTGGCGTCCTACACACTGGCGGGCGGCATCCTGACCGGCAAGTACGACGAGGATCCCGGCGCGGGCCGCGCGGCGGGCATGCTCGACCAGCCGCAGTGGGCGCCCGCGGTCGCGGCCGGTCGTGACCTGGCCGCCCTGGCCAGGGACATCGGCGCCGACCCGGCCAGCCTCGCGATGGCGTTCGCGCTGCTGGATCCCTCGGTGACCACGGTCCTGTTCGGGGCGACGCGTCCGGAACAGGTCAGCGCCAACCTCGGGGCGCTCGCGCTGGCGGAGCGGCTGACGCCGGACGAACGCGATCGCCTCGCCGCCATCGGCGTCCCGTAGGCTGGTCGTGTGCCCTGGCTCGAAGCATGCCTCGTTGATGCCTACGACACCATCGTGACCTGCGATTTCTCGATTCTGAGGAACGAGCTGTCGGCGCTGGCCGGCATCTCCCCCGATGTCTGGCAGGTCGAGTACGCCCGGATCGGGGCTCTGGTATCCGACGGCCGGCTCTCGAAAGCCGAAGCCTTCGAGAGCCTCCTGCGGACGGCCGGCCTCCGGGCCCGCCCCGGCCTGGTGGACGAGCTGGTGCGTCAGGACACCGACCTCCTGCTCGCGCACGCGCGCATGTACGACGACGCGATCCCGTTCCTGCGACGGCTCCGCGATCGCGGCGTCAAGATCGCGATCGTCAGCAACTGCGCGGAGAACACCCGCCCGCTGCTGGTCAAGCACGGAATCGACGCCCTCGCCGACACGCTGGTGCTGTCGTGCGAGGTGGGTTCGGCCAAGCCGGCGGCGAAGATTTTCCAGTGCGCGCTCGACCGGCTCGGAGTGGCCGCGGAGGCGGCCGTCTTCGTGGACGACCAGCCGGACTTCTGCGCGGGCAGCGTGGCCGCGGGCATCCGGGCGGTGCAGATCCTCCGGAGTGAACCGGACGGGCAGATACCGGCGGCGGGAACCACGGTGGTCCGGTCGCTGCCGGAGGTCGAGGCCCTGTTCGGCGAGTAGCGGGAACCAGGGCCGTTCGGTATCTAGGCTTGGGCGCATGGACACCGGCGTAGCGATCTTCCCGACCCACGACGCCATCGCGCCCGCGGACCTGGCGCGGCTCGCCGAGGAGCGCGGCCACGAGTCGCTGTTCTTCCCCGAGCACACGCACATCCCGGCCGACCGGCAGTCGCCGTGGCCCGGCGGGCGCGAGCTGCCGCGCAAGTACGCGCACACGTTCGACCTGTTCGTCGCCGTGACCGCCGCGGTAGCCGCGACCACGCGGCTGCGGGTCGGCTCGGGTATCTGCCTGGTCATCGAGCGGGACCCGATCACCACGGCCAAGGAGGTGGCCAGCGTCGACTACCTGTCCGGCGGCCGGTTCGAGTTCGGCGTCGGGGCCGGCTGGAACCGGGAGGAGATGGCCAACCATGGCACCGACCCACGACGGCGGATGGCCGTCATGCGGGAACGGGTCGAGGCCATGAAGGAGATCTGGACGTCCGACGAGGCGAGCTACGCGGGCGAGTTCGTGAAGTTCGAGCGGATCTGGTCCTGGCCGAAGCCGGCCCAGCGCCCGCATCCGCCGGTGCTAGTCGGCGGAAACGGGCCGGGCGTGCTCGACCGGGTCCTCGCGTTCGGCGACGCGTGGTTCCCGAACCACGCGCCGGACGGCATCCTGGAGCGGGCCGCGGAGCTGTGCTCACGCGCGGACCGGCCGGTCGACCTGATGGTCATGGGCGTTCCGGCCGACGCCCGCGCGCTCGAGGCTTATGCCAGCGCCGGGTTCCGGCGGGCGCTCCACTGGCTGCCGTCGGCGCCGCGCGGCCCGGTCGAGCGGGCGCTCGACCGGTACGAGACGGCGATCGCGGAGCTCCACGGGGCCTAGCCGGCAGGCGGCTTGACGGCAGGCGGCTTGACGGCGCGGGTGGCAAAGTACCCGGGCATGTAACGGGCGGTGGCGTCGGCCTGATGCGGCGCCTCGACCAGGTGGGTCAGGACGAAGCCAGCCGCGA
>Ga0335082_10005341_pt1 | contig 14051 bp, 14 predicted proteins | sample Lox_Sample_41_FD_206718 | JGI IMG/M metagenome (GOLD analysis project Ga0335082, IMG submission 206718) | Soil microbial communities from Loxahatchee National Wildlife Refuge, Florida, United States - Lox_Sample_4.1 | ecosystem: Environmental > Terrestrial > Soil > Wetlands | place: USA...
TCCCGCCAGCGCGTAATGAAGTATGATCTGAATTTCCACCCAGTAAAAATTCAGGTGGCCGTTCGAGACGAACAGCGTGAGGAGAAGGTTCGGGATATAGAACAATGCGGCCTGAATATCGGCCTGAAACGGCATACCGCAGAATGTGTAAGGGTTCCAGAGCGGCAGCTGACCGCCGGCGAGTGAAACGGCCGCCAGATTCCGGACGGGAAAAAAGTAATAGAGGAAGTCTTCCCAGTAATATGCCTGCTGGAAGATGATATCGCGGAAGAAGAACGCGGATGCCGCAATCATGAAAAGAATAGCGTGCAGGTCCGTCGGCTGCCAGAGAGTGCCCGCACTTCCCGACGATTGGAGTCGTTGTTTGGATTTACCCATGAGGGATCAGGACTTTCGCGCCGCCTTCAGCAGCCGGCAGCAGGCATCGAACACGCGCTCGACGGAGAGGTATTGCATGCAGTCATTCGGACAGACCGGCGCGTAGTAGCAGTCGCAGTCAAAATCGGGCTCGAGGATTTCGCCGCGGCCATACAACTCAAACTCGTGCTTGTTGAAAATGTTATTGAAGAGGACGATTTTCTTCCGCAGGCCGATCGTCAGATGCATTGCCATCGTTACTGCGGTAACGACGAGATCACACTGATCTACTTCGCTGATGAATTGTTTCAGCGGGAAATGCCCGAGATAGAGTGCGCCGCTTGCCTTTGCGAGCTTCTTATTCTTTTCATGTTCCTGCTCCCCCCCAAGAAGGAGCGGGACGAATCCTGCCTTCTTCAGCTTCTTCGCTAGCGAAATCCAGTTCTTGTCGGCCCAGAGACGCGAAGTCCAGCGCCCGCCGCAGCCGGTATTCAGGCCGACAATGACCTTCTTCTTCGGAAGCTTCCAGCGGTATCCATCCACGGGCGGCATGATATTCTCTTCACCCGAAAATCTGAAGCCGCAGATTTCGAAAATCTCTTCCTGGTAACTCTTGACATTCGCCTTGCTGATATCATCAAAGACCCCGGTAAGGTACTTGTGTTCGGCATCCGCATCAATGGGGACACATTTTCCATCCGCCAGCGTATAGCCCTTTTTCACACGGGCCGAAAGCGTGAGATTCAGGGCACAGGCATCGCGGTCCTTATCCAGGCAATAAATCGTATCGAACGCCGTTGCCTGCAGGGTCGCATAGCTCTGCGGCGTGAACGGCAACAGAACGTCGATCCACTCTTTTGGGAGTACTTCGGGTGTGTGCGTAAGCCACCAGATCTCGGCATGCGGCTCCACCTCCTTCAGCTTCCGGAGAAGCGGGGTGGTCCGGATAACATCGCCGATTGCCCCGAGCTTGATAATCAAAATCCTTTTATCGGTGGGATCATAGTAGCTGCAGGTATTCCCCTGCGCGTCGATGCAGTGCACGCCATGCTGTTTATGCGGTTTGCACGGAAGATCCGCGCGGAAATGACGGCAGTCCGTCTTCAGATCTTTAACAGTGAGCTTCATGCGTGGTGATGGAAATTCGATGACAGGAACAAAATAACAAAGATCGCGAAATAGTCCGACCGGGTCTGTGACGGATCGCAAGAATGGGCAGCATCGGGAATTACTGGGGAATGACCTATTTCCAGATTTCCCGGATGGAATACTCTTTTTCGTCGGCCGAGCGGGTTTTGGTAACGAGCTCGCCGATCAGGCCGACGGAGATGAACTGTATCCCGACAATAATCAGGAGAATGCCGCCAAGGAAGAGCGGCCTGTTGCTCAGAGACATCCCGTCTGCAAACTTCAGGAACGTGAGATAGAGATCGATCGCAAAGCCGGCCAAAAAGAAGACGATACCCCAGAACCCGAAGAGATGAAGCGGGCGCTGCATGTAGCGGGTCGTGAAGAGCACGGTGAGAAGATCCAGAAACCCCTTCCAGAATCTCCCGAGGCCGAATTTCGTTTTCCCAAACTTCCGAGCATGATGCTGAACCGGAATTTCCCCGATCCTGAATCCTGCCCAATGTGCAAGGACCGGAATGTACCGGTGAAGCTCGCCGTAGATCCTGATCTCCTTCGTGACCTCTTTCCGGTAAGCCTTCAGGCCGCAATTGAAATCATGAATTTTGATTCCCGTCATGACAGAGGTGACAAAATTGAAGAACCGGGAGGGAATGGTCTTGGTGATCGGGTCGCGCCTCTTCTTCTTCCATCCGGAAACGAGATCGTACCCTTTCTTAATCTCACTGATAAGATTGGGAATTTCCGCCGGATCATCCTGAAGATCGGCATCCATTGTGATGATAATATCACCGGTGGCATTGGCAAAGCCTACGGAGAGTGCCGCAGACTTACCGAAATTCCTCCGGAAGCGGATAATCTTCACACGGCGGTCGCGCCTTCGCAGATCCTGGAGAACGCGGTACGACCCGTCGGTGCTGCCGTCGTCGATAAACAAAAGCTCATACCGCCCGTACCGGTTGAGTGCGGAGCGGAGTTTATCGTAAAGCTCGGGAAGCGACTGCTCTTCGTTAAGCAGGGGGATCACAACGGAGATCTCTTTGCGGCCGTCCCGCTGCTGTTGCTGCTGTTGTCCTTCGTGCCGAAAACCCTGATTGCGCTGTCGCTGATTCCGGAACCGGCGGTCCTTTGATTGCTGCTGCTGTTGTGGTTGCGACTGTTGCGGCGGTGCGGGTTGCTGCTCGGTACGCTGCTCTCTGTTCTCCCCCTCGGCACTGCGCGGCTGCTCGGGGACCGGTGGTGACTGATTTACGGGGGATTCCGGCGAAGCGAAGGTCGGGTCGTTACGTTGATCGTCCATTTCACACTCAAAGATTTTTGTTCAAAATACGATATTATTGAGTGAGAATCAAAGGAGACCTCCAGCCGGGAGCGGAGAAATGCCGGAATGCCGGTTCGGCCCCCATAAAAATGAAGAGAGACCCTCGCAAGCGAGGGTCTCTCCAAGATTCAAACCGGCGTACTCTATGCGCCGCCTTCGGCTTCCTTTGCCTTCGCCTTGATTTCCTGGATTTCCTTGCGGATTTCCTGGGCCTTCTTCTTGAGTTCGTTCATCTGCTTTCGAACGCGTGTTCCCGCGGACTTGTTTCCCTTCTCGTAGAATTTGATGAAATCCTTCTCGAAGCTGGTCAACAAGTCGCGTAGTTCCGTGAATCTGCTCATGGTAACCCTCCATATGAAAGTGAAAATATCCCGCTCACCGAGCGAGTCCCGTATGGGATTGATTTATGAATTTGGATTAGCATTTCGTCTCTTCTTTTGCGCCTTTTCGAATTCCACATATAACCGATCGACAAGCTCACGGCGGCGGTCATAGAGCCGCTTTAACGGCCGTGGCCTCACCTTCCCGAGCGCGTACGACGTCAGAATTGGGAGGGCGACGGTTGAATCAAGATACGCCACCACTGCATCCGGAAGCCGGTCGGGATCGACCTTACCCCAGGTGACCGCCTCCCCAGGCGTGGCACCGGAAAGTCCTCCCGTATCAGGCCGCGCATCCGTGATCTGGAGGAAATAATCATGCCCCTTCTCATTTATGCCGAGAACTTCCTGAATTTGCGGCTCTGTCTGCAGCACGAAGTTCTTCGGTGATCCTCCACCCAGTATGATCACACTGCTTCTGCCCCGCTTGCGCTTTGCGTTCAGAACAATCGCCGCGGTTTCATTCACATCCAAAAATACATCAATACGAAGCTTATTCCCAGTAAGCGCCACCCCCGCGATATTCATCCCGATCGAACTATCTCCAGGAGAAGATGTATACACGGGAACTCCGCACCGGTATGCCGTCGCAATAACACTGCTATGCTTGATTCCCAGGACCTTTTCGCGTTCTGCAATGTACTTACCAAGGCGGTAATGCAGCTCGGCTGTTCCCATCTCTCTCTGGAATTCCGGCAATGTCAAAAGCTGACGGAAAAACGCATCTGTCGAGAGTAGCACATCATAACGAAACAGAATATCATAAATCCGTATAATTCCCTCATCACGCAGCATTCTGTCATCGGTGAAGGGGACGCCACGATGAAGAGAGTGCCCGATTGCAAAATGCGTGTCATGATAGAGATTCGCCCCTGTGCTGACGATCCAGTCTACAAATCCCGCTTCCATCAGCGGAACGATGCAGGACCCACCTAAACCCGCAGGTGTCAACGCTCCGGTAATGCTCATTCCAACCGTAGATTCGGGAGCCAGCATTTTTTGTGAATAAAGATGAATTCCTTCACGCAATCTTCCGGAATTGTACGCTTGAAAGTAATCATCCACGAGGTTCACGACCGAAATGTTTTTCGGAATCGGCTTCGGGATAATCTTCTTTCCCTTTAAAAGACTGCGCTTAGCTCTACTCATTTAATCCGAAATACTATAAGAACACCCTATTTACAAACCGGCTAAAATATAATAATTTCGCAGAATTAAGCAAGGAAAATAATTCCAAAATGGGATGATTTCGAGGAATGAGCCAAATTCGCCGAATTCGAACGGAATTCAGGGTTTTTTAGCCGCAGAGAACGGATCCACCGTTGACATTTATCACTTCACCAACGACATGATCCGATAGATTTGAAGCGAGAAAGAGGATTGGTCCGGCAATCTCTTCGGGAGTTGCAATTCTGTTTCTTGGAATGGATGATTGAATTTCCTTACGTGCGCGCCTGTTTTTTAATGCACCCGAAACCATTTGCGTGTCCACCCAACCCGGAGCGACGCAATTTACCCGGATTCCTTCCCGAATCAACTCAACAGCAATGGACTTCGTGAAAGCGATGATTCCGCCCTTTGAAGCCGCATAGTGAGAATGGAACGGTTCACCGCGTTGACCCGCAGTGCTTGAAATATTGATAATCCTCCCGGACTTCCGGCTTTTCATCACCGGAACAACTGCGTTACAGAGATTGAATGTTCCGGTCAGATTCACCTCGATTGTTTTCTGCCAGTCGCGCTGGCTCATATTCCCTATTTCTCCAAATTCCCAAATCCCGGCTGAATTGACCAGTATATCGATCCTGCCAAAATGTTTCAGGATGGATTGAATCGCCTCCCGGCATTCATCATACTGTTCGACACGACACTGAAGAGCGAGAGTATCTACCCCGCACTCTCGAACGGAAGCAAGAACTGTTTCTGCCTCGGCTTTTTTTCGTGAATAGAGAATAGCCACCGAGGCGCCTGCTTCCGCAAACATGTGGGCTGTTGCAGCTCCAATGCCGCGCGATCCGCCTGAAATGCAGGTAACTTGATTGGAAAGGTTGATCATCATATCAGAGAATCTCGGGTTTTGAGTTACGTGAATGTACATGAAGGAAGTATGGGATTCAAGCGGGCGGGTGATGAATTCTTGATTCCGGGGAGCCAATTTCATATATTTAGACTGATTCTAAATTCGGAGACCATCATGGATATCCGGGCGGCAAAGGAAACCCTTTCAAAATACCTGATGGAGAAGAAGCTCCGGTCGACACGGGAGCGCATGGTTCTTCTCGAAGAGATCATGAAGACCAACGGCCATTTCGACGCAGACGGGCTTTATGCCGCGCTGAACGCGAAGGGTCTGAAAGCATCACGTGCTACCGTCTATAATACTCTCGATCTCCTGGTCGATTGCGGATTGATATCAAAGTACCGGTTTGGTGAAAGCCAGTCACGCTACGAAAAGGCGTTCGGGAGACCCCGGCACGACCATCTTATTTGTCTTGAGTGCGGGGATATCATTGAATTCGTCAGTGAGAAGCTCGATAAGCTGCAGAAAGAGGTCTGCGAGGGAAGGAAATTCGTGATGCAGAATTCGACCCTCCAGATTTTCGGGACCTGTGCAAAGTGCCAGTCGAAGAAGAGGTGATGGAGAAGCAACTATGAACGCAGGAACGATAAAATGATAGAGTCCTTCATTATTGCACTTCGCGAAGGTATAGAAATCGCTCTCGTCCTCGGGATTGTCATCGTTTATCTGAGGAAGATCGAGCGGGAATCATTGTTGGTTTCAGTCTACATCGGGCTTGCTCTGGCAATTCTTGCAAGTTTCGGCGGAGCGATCCTCCTCCAGAAGCTCGCCATCGACCAGGAATCGCTCGAGGGACTTTTCATGATGGCCGCGGCGATTTTTGTGATTTCTATGATCGTCTGGATGTGGCTAACGGCCAAAAAGATACGGAGTGAGATCGAAGAGAAGGTCGGCACAATCGCCGTGCATACATCCTCGTGGAAAGCGCATGCCGGCATCCTCTCTTTCACATTTCTCATGATTGTCCGGGAAGGCATCGAGACGGCGATTTTTCTTCAGGCAGTGGCACTGACCACCGGTGCATGGCAAAGCGCGCTCGGCACGCTCGTCGGACTTGCGCTGGCGACCGTGTTTGCAGTCTTCTTCATCCGCGGGAGCGTGCGCATCGACATCGGCAGATTCCTGAAGATCACCGCCGTTACCCTGATGATTTTCACATTACAGCTTCTCCTCAACGCCGTTCACGAATTCTATGAATACGGGATACTTCCGGCGAGCCCTCGTATGATGGGAATTCTGGGACCCATCGTCCAGCATGATGTCTTATTCATCGTGGCCATCCTGAGCATTCCCGTGTTCATGCTGGTCTTTCCGAGCAGAAAGAGAACACAGGCCGGTGTGACGACGTCACAGCGAAGGTGGCAGGTGAGCGCGGTTGCACTTTCCGTCCTGATCATCTTCTTCCTGGGAGTCGGCGAGATCTTTTCATCCAGCACGACGATGGATCTCTCCTCCGTGCCGATTTCCATTCCGGCATCCGGAATTTTTCAGATCCCCATCGGCCAGGTTGGAGACGGCAGCCTTCACCGCTATGCGATACAGGATAACGGCCTGGAAATCCGCTTCTTCATCCTCCGGACCGGCCTGGGGACGTTTGCCACCTCGTTCGACGCATGCCATGCCTGCTACAGTTACGGCCATTATTATCTGAAGGACGGCGAACTGGTCTGCTCACAATGTGATGCGACAACTCCCCTGAGCAAGCTTCATCCCGTCGTGGAAGACACGACCGCAGACGACGAGAACAGCGGTTCGATGGAAGGGAACGGATGCACACCCATTTATCTCCCTTCGCGGATGCGTAACGGGAATATCGAGATCCGTCTCGCCGATCTGCAGGCGGAAAGAAAATACTTCGAGATCACACCAGCGAAGTAAGCGTCTCCGGCCGGCCCGGAGAATTCTCCCTGCCGAATTGCAAACGAATTTCAAAAGACGTACTATGTATTAGGAAAGGGCACACCATGACCGAACAGACAGCATCTCCGCAGGCACACACCAGCGAAACGGAAGTATACGATGCCATGAAGCAGGTCTTCGATCCGGAAATTCCCGTCAGCATCGTGGATCTGGGGCTCATCTACGACGTGAAGATTATCGATGACTGGGTAGGAGTGAAGATGACGCTCACAACCCCCGGATGCGGGATGGGCGGAGCGATCGCGAACCAGGTACGGGAAAAAGTGCTCGATCTTCCCGGTGTGCACGAATGTGACGTGCGGATCGTCTGGGACCCAGTTTGGAACCCTTCCATGATGAGCCCGGAAGCAAAGAAGAAGCTCGGCGTCAAGTAACACTCTGTTGCATCAGGACCTCCGGGATGCCCACAACAGTCAAAGGGCGAGGGGCTCGCTTCAACACGCCCAACAGATTTGAGGCGCTCCATCTCGAACCGATGGATGTTGAATCGCCGGATGACGACGAGCGTTCAACCCGTACCGTATTTTACAAAGACACTTCCAAATCCGTCCTCGCCCGAAACGACAGCCCTGACGTCCCCTTCACCTACAGTCTCAATCCGTACCGCGGATGCGAGCACGGCTGCATCTACTGTTATGCAAGACCGAGCCACGAATATCTCGGCTTTTCCGCCGGGCTCGACTTTGAGACGAAAATTCTCGTGAAGCATGATGCCCCCGAGCTTCTTGCCAAGGAATTCAACAAAAAGAGCTGGGAGCCCCAGTGGGTTTGCCTTTCCGGAAACACCGATTGCTATCAGCCGGCCGAGAGAGTCCTCAGACTTACAAGACGCTGTCTGGAAGTGTTTCTCAGGTTCCGTAACCCGGCAGGGATTATCACAAAGAATTTCCTCGTCACACGAGACCTCGACCTCCTGAAAGAGCTGAGTGCCCTGAATCTTGTCGATGTGACGATTTCCATCACAAGTATGAATGCTGAACTTGTGCGTGCGATGGAGCCGCGCACCTCGATTCCTGCAAAACGATTTGAAGCCGTGGACCTCCTCCTCAAGAGCGGGGTTCCGGTAAACATCAATATTTCCCCGATCATACCGGGGCTGAACGATGAGGAGATTCCCGCGATTCTCAGGGAAGCGGCGGCAAGGGGCGCCACGAGGGCAAGCTATACGCTGGTCCGGCTGCCCGGAGCGGTAGGTCCGATATTTTCGGAATGGGTCCAGCGATCGCTGCCGGGCAAGGCCCAGAAGATTCTCCGGCGCATCCGGGAAACACACAGCGGAATGCTCGACGACGCACGTTGGGGGCTTCGGATGAGCGGAGAAGGCAAGTGGTCGGAAACCGTGCACAATCTCTTCACGCTCAATTGCCGGAAATATGGATTTGAAAAGCATCAGCCGGTCCTGACCACGGAGCACTTTCGCAATGTACGGGGCGGGCAGGCAGAGCTCTTCGGTTAACACCCTCCCCTAGACATTAAAGCGGAAGAAAATGATGTCGCCGTCCTGAACGACGTATTCCCTTCCTTCCAGCCTAAGCAAGCCATGCTCCTTCACCGCGTGTTCCGATCCAAGACGGGAGAGGTCTTCATACCTGATGACTTCGGCTCTGATGAATCCACGCTCGAAATCCGAGTGAATCTCGCCGGCGGCTTGAGGCGCATGTGAGCCATTGCGAATCGTCCATGCCCGTGCTTCCTTCGGTCCGGCTGTGAAGAATGTGATGAGGTTGAGCAACTTGTATCCTTCGTGAATGACCTGGTCAAGCCCCGATTCTGCAATGCCGAGGTCATTCAGGAAGTGTTCTCTCTCGGAGTACGGCATGCCCGCGATCTCGGCTTCCATCTTCGTGCAGGCGACAACCACCAGTGCACCCTCCTTTGCCGCAAGATCCCGAACCTGCCTGACATACGGCTGCTCTTCCAGGAGATGCTGGTCGTCGACATTGGCAATGTACAGCACAGGTTTCGCCGTCAGCAGATGGAGATCTCTAAACCAAATGGCCTCGTCCGGAGATTCCGGATGCTCGTAAACTGCGAGCCGGCCACCGAGGAGATGTTCCCTGATTCGCGCAAGAAAATCGGCTTCCGCACGGATCTTCTTCTCACCGCTCTTCGATCGCTTTTCGGCATCGGCAAGTTTCTTTTCCACCGTTTCAACATCTTTAAGAATTAACTCGGTCTCGACAACTTCGATGTCGCGTTTTGGGTTCACTTCCCCATCCACGTGAACGACATTCTCGTCCTCAAAGCACCGGACCACATGGCAAATGGCGTGAACATCGCGGATATGGGAAAGGAATTGATTGCCCAGGCCTTCACCCTTGCTTGCCCCGCGCACCAGTCCGGCAATATCGACAAATTCGATGGTGGTGGGAGTAACGGCGGGCGACGAGAAGATTGAAGCGATGGTTTCGAGCCTCTGGTCTGGCACAGGAACAACACCCACATTCGGCTCGATGGTACAGAAAGGATAATTTTCGGCAGCTGCCCCGGCAGCAGTGATTGCATTAAACAACGTGGACTTCCCCACATTGGGAAGTCCTACAATTCCACACTTGAAACCCATAGCAGATTGAGCTCAAATGAAATCGAACGAAGGAGAAGGTAACGAGATTTTCCTTCTCTTACAAGACGGGCTCTTGAGATGGGAAAGCGCTAACTTCCGGCGGCTGCGTCCTGCCGAGTCTTCAGTGTCAACACCTTCGCACGGCGATTATGGGCATCGCTCAGCTGCCGGCGAATTGCGGAGAGCTCTTTCATCTGCGCGTCAATCCTCTGGATGTTATCGAGGAGAAGCCGGATAAATAACTCACGCTTATCCTTCGCAAGCGTCCGGTTCTGCAGATGATAGAGAGCAAGACGGATTACGCTTAGTGGGTTGTTGATGTCGTGCATGAGCGTTGCAAGAGAGGAGCTGACCGTGCGCAATCTGCCGTGGAGCACATCATATTCTTTTGCCTTCTTTTTCAGAATGACTTCTTCAACGGTGCTGATGAAGGACCAGGCAAAAAGCGGCGTACCCATTTCCGAAATCCGCATCATGTCATCGATGCCCGCCTTCCTGAAGTTGCGGGGGACGCGCGAATCGTTCTTACGCGTGAGAACAAAGATCGGAATGGCAAGGTTGTAGGAGCGAAAGACCTTTGTGAGCTGGAGAACTGTGGCCTGGGGAATCGAATCGCCGAACACGACAATATCGATCTGATGCGTGAAGTCACGTACGATGACTTCAGCATCATCACTTCTTGAATATGTTACTCTAAACCGGACCGATTCCGGATTTTCCAGTCGCCTGCTGAGAAGTTTTTGATAGACGGGAGTGCCGTCGATCAGCAACACACGAAACGTTTTCATAATGGTGGATGCCGAGAATCAAGGTTGTTGAACCTGCGAGTATGAGCGTGGAGTTGGTTTACGAACTTCCTGAGAGGTCAGGAAGAATGACTTGAATGAACGAAGCAATTCCCAGAGATCCTTTCCTTTTTCCCACACCTCATCTGCAACGGTCTGGGCGAGCCGTTCCCGGATTTGCTCATCGAGATATCCGGAAAGGACAATGATTTTCATGGAATTGTCTTTCTTCCGATTTTTGAGGAGCTCCAGAACCTGGAGCCCGTCGATTTTCGGCATCTTGATATCGAGAAACACGACACGGGGCTTGCGTTCCCCAATGAGGAGAAGGGCTTCATATCCATCATCGGTGATAATCACATCAGCGTCCGGATATTGTGTGCAAATCGCCTCCTTCAGCGTCAAGCTGAACGATTTGTCGTCGTCGACGATCAGGAACGTCGTTTGCCGTTCATCGACAAACTGGTAGGGCACGTCAAGCCCGGCTTTCATCATGAATTCCTTGAGATCCCCCGGCCAGACACGATAATGACCGCCGTAGGTGGTGAACGCCTTTAACGCGTCCCGGTATATCCAGTTTAGTACGGTTTTCTTGCTCACACGGCAGATCTTCGCCACCAAACCGACACTCATCGGTTTACGGTACACCGTCGCAAGCTTCAATCCATTAGGACTTTGACGATATTCTACCATTACGGGCCCTGAGATGTATGCAATTATATCTTGTACCCAATATACACGGTCTGCGCGTTTGGGGAGTGATAATTGTCACCGGGGAAGTAAGAATTTCCTGGAAAGGAAGGTACAAATACCGATATTCGGGTGAATTTCGGGAAAATCACACCCGCGTGATTCAGCGCAATCTGATTCGCGTTTGAGGCCAGAAATCCCATTATTGTGAGGTATTGGAGTCCATTTGCATGCTTCTGCTGAATGTTCTAGTTCGACCTTCTGGTATTCGAGTGTGAGGTTCAGCTATTCCCGTCTCGCGATTTCGATCCTCGATCGGTAAATAACGTCACGAAACATCTCGCGGATTAAGGCGTATTTCCTGATGGATGTCCCTCACTACTTCTTCAACAGGAGCATCATTATGACTTGAGCGCCGATTCAATCGGTACTCGGCGGATCGAATTTTTCCACAGAACGCGTGAACAGACTTACGTTTTCCCGGTTTCTGTTGGTACGGCAATGAAGTAGGAGGCATTAATATGAAAGCTGGGTTCTGGGTCCGTTTTGCAGCTCTCTGGTTGGATGCTGTTGTCGTGTATGGCTGCGTTTCAGTCATCGAGAAGATATGCAGCCTTTTCAATTTCTACGTTCCGTTCGAACTCACCTTCTTCATCTTTGCGCCAGCTTATCTTACCATTTTCACATGGCTGAGAGGTCAAACGCCCGGCAAGATGCTCTGCGGACTGACGGTGATTCGCAAGGATGATCGACCTTGTGGTTTTTTCAGATCATTCCTTCGAGAAACACTCGGTAAATTGCTCTCTGGTATTATTTTCTCTTTTGGCTTTCTTTGGGCTGGACTAACGCGGTCTAAACGGGGATGGCATGACTATCTTGCACAGACCAAAGTAATTGGCGATTCCTCTCTCTCGATTCGAAGAAAGTTTATACTCGGGGGAATATTGTTAATCATTGGAGCGTACGTTTGTCTGAAGGGCCTTGAGTTCGACGCACTCTACAACGAAGCAGAACGGATGACGCTCGCCCATGACGTTACAACAAGGTACGCTAACAGGGATCCATCAACTCTGCGCGAAGTCTCCTCGCTCCGGGAGGCTGACCAGAAGGAACTTTCCGACTGGCTTGATCGATACGGTAACAGTCCAATCAACTACGCGATCGATGTTGCCAGAAAACATCGATTGACCATCTTCGGAGAGATCCACGGGGAGAAAGATTATCTGCTCTTCTTGAATGAAATCATCCCTGGACTATATCATCATGCCGGCGTAACATGTTTAGCCCTCGAAATATGCGTCGCAGAGGACAACCAACGCCTCGAGAAACTGGTGACTGGAGATCAGTTTGACCGGGATCTTGCTCTGCAAATCGCACGAAACACTACGGTGGAAATGTGGGGAATAAAAGAGCAATGGGACGTTCTCGAGACAGTGTGGAAACTGAACCAAAGCATTCCGCCGGGCGAGAAGAAAATGAGGGTTGTAGGGATTGACACAAAATGGGACGGCATGTCATTGGCTCTCCTGGGTGCGGGTGGAGGAAATGATACGGTGCATGGACCGATCTGGGAAAAATTGAGAATCCTGAGGTGTGGTCTGAGTATTTTTCGGATCCTCAAGCGTGATGAATTAATGGCCAGCAATGTGGAGAGAGAGATCGTTCGGAAAGGAGAACGTGGAGTCGTCTGGGTGGGATGGAATCACGACTTCATCAACTATCGACAGCCGGTAGTATGGAATGGAAAACTGACCGGGGAGTGGGACCGAATGGGATTTAAACTGCATCAGAAATATGGCGATGAAGTGTTCCAGATCAGACTGCATGGAAAAGATGCTTCTCCGAGTGCCTACTACGTGGAATATCATGGAGCTCAGCCGCAGTTTTCAGATTACATTGAGCACGCTCTGAAAATGTGGAATAAAGGTCCGGTTGGATTTGACGTGGAAGAATCCCCCCTTGCTTCGGTGCGAGACAGCAATACTGATTATTACCACTTTCAACCGCGAGTGAGCTTCTCTGACGTAGCCAGCGGTTACATCTACCTCAAACCATTGAAAGACCTTGTGCCCTGCACATGGATAAATGGATATGTAACGCCAGAAATGTTCATCAGAAACAAGCCGGTCTATGAACTTGCTGTTGGCCATTCTCTAAGAAATGCAAACGAGGCCGATAGCGAACTGTATGATTTCGTGAAGACAAATCTTAGCAAATGAGATAACTACCTCCACCCAAGGGTAAGTCATCTTGTATTTCGGGAAAGCGGATCACTGGAAGGACGGAAGCACGCTAAGCAAGAAACCGCACACGCACGAACAGATCATTAACACTATCCGTAATCTGAACGTCAGAGATTCTTGATAACCCGGATGACTTTCCAGATAATCATGACATCCCGTTTCCTGACAGTCACCGGTTCAAACGTCGTGTTCAGGGGAATGAGATGAACGTAATGCTCATCGAAAATGACCTTTTTCAGGACGTCTTCATCATTGACGCGGACAACACAGATATCCCCGCTGCGGGCCTCCTGCTGCGGACTGACGACCACGATATCGCCATCTTCAATCCGCGGAGACATGCTCTTCCCTTTTACCACAAGGGCAAAAGCGTTCTGGTCCTTGACATTATCGACCGTTACGTAGCGTTCCACATGCTCCGGATGGAATATCGCGGCAGTTCTTCCGGCGGGAACTGACGAAAGAAGGGGGATGTCAACAAGGTGAACACGGTGTAACGCGGCATCTTTGTGGAGAGGAATGATCTTCCCCTGGGGAGGCAATGAGGGGTACATTTCTCCCACACCGGTGAGGAGCCATTCGGC
>Ga0335082_10005343_pt1 | contig 14048 bp, 12 predicted proteins | sample Lox_Sample_41_FD_206718 | JGI IMG/M metagenome (GOLD analysis project Ga0335082, IMG submission 206718) | Soil microbial communities from Loxahatchee National Wildlife Refuge, Florida, United States - Lox_Sample_4.1 | ecosystem: Environmental > Terrestrial > Soil > Wetlands | place: USA...
CGGTGATTACTGATCACTGATTGCTTGCCTCTCAGAACTTCACCAGAATCGACAAGTCAATAAACGACTCGTTCTTCCGCAGGTCGGGGAACCACACACCGCTCGTCCCGCACGCCGCCTGCGCCCCGCTCAGGCTCGTCGAGCCCGAAGACGCCCCACTGTTGCATGCATAAAATTGCGGCGCGTTGTTGTTCCCTCCTGGCGGCGTAATTCCGCCCTGGCCCGTCCAGTACGGCACGCTCGCGTGGCGGTAGTCATATTCCGCGCGGAAGGTGATGTACTGCCTCGGCATGTAGTCGAACGTAATCGAAGAATCCCACGCCTTGAACGGATCCCCCGGATTCCCCGTGAAGTACGGCGAATTCGTCGCCGCCGTGATGGCCGTTTCTCCGTTGATCGGGGGAATCAGCACAAGATACCGGCCGGGATTGTTGATCTGCCCGCCTCCGATCGTGAGCCCGTACAAATCGCGGTGGAACCAGAACCGGTTGTACCCCATCCAGCCCACGAAGCTCTGCTTTGGTCCGCCCTTGTGATCGCCGTAGCAGCTCACCCCGCTGCCGTACTCGCAGCCCAAATCGCCGGTCAACGAGAACGCCATTTTGTCCAGCGTGTTTTCCGGCTTGTCGTAGTACTTCACCTCGATGCTGTTGTCCGTGTGAATGCGGCTGCGGCCGTGGATGAACAGATCGTCCTCGCCCAGCCCGTAGTTGTTCGAAATAATGTTGAGCCATGGCTTCGGCGTCCACTTGATCTGTCCTCCGAGTCCCGGCTTGTGGTTCGCGGATGCATAAGACTGCCACCCGTTGATGAACCACGGCTCGATCTTCAGGTGCGCCGTCGGGAATATCTGCACGCGCACGCCCTGGAAAAACCACGGCGTGTTCGACGAAACGTAGGAGGGTTGATACGCCCAGTTATCGAAGTTGTAGTAGCTGAACAGCCCGATGTAGGAAAGGAAAAGGCCCGCATCCACGTTGATGCCATGCATCACATTGAAGTGATACCCGCCATAGGCTTCGGTCAAATACCGGTAGGCTGTATCCAGGTCCCACTGCCCGTGGCCCGGACTGGGATCGTTCCGCGGCGTGGTCGCCGAATACATTCCCAATTGCGTCAGGAAACGCGCCCGCACATTGTCATAATGAAAGTCGCCGCCGACCCCGAATTGCTCGAGTTGCACTTCATTGGTTCGGAACAGCTCGCTCGAACCTCCAATCGAATGGTCCGTAGGATGATTGAAGTCGTACACGTAATTGATGTCCGCCCGAATTTCCGGCGTGAAAAACTTCGTGTCCCAATAAATGTCCTTGGTGCGCGGATTGCCGTTCAGCCACGTCCAGTCCGCGTCCGAAAACGGCTCGATCTTTTCCGGTTTTTGAGGTACTGGATTGGAGGGCTTGCCCGTATCCTGCTTCGGCCCAATCGGGGCCGCCGCACTCAGCATCGCCATGGATGAAGATTCAGCCACCGGCGTCCCTGATCCCGGCAACCCGGTTCCTCCCGGTGCACCCGAAGGTGCAACACCAAGTTTCGACGCGGAAGGAGCCGGCATACCCGCGTTCGGCGCGGGAGCGGTGGCAGGTGCTTCGGCTGCCTTTGCCACAGCCGGCGCGCTCTCTCCGTGCGGTTGCCCGCCTTTGGCTTCCAGATCCGCCACGCGCCGCTCCAATTCCTCGACGCGATCCAGCAGCAAACGCTCCCGGTCGGTCAGTCCCGATTCGGCACCAGTGGCCGCACTCGATTTCGTGGCGGACCCTGAAGCGGGCGCCTTGTCATTGCTGCCTTTGCCGTCGTCGGCTGATCCACTTCCACTGCACACCAAACACAAAAATAATGCCCATCCGAACACGGCACTTCGGTTCATGCAAAAACGCATGGTTGTTCTCCCTACCCCTGAATTCGGCAACGACTGTTCTCGGAATGGCAGCTACCCGCTGCCCAAGACGATCCGAAGAAGACCCACGTACTGCCAAATTAGATTACTTTAGAGGGCATAAGGATTCCGTGAACCCTGAATCAGCGATCTGTAAGGCTAGTACTTGCTTTCTACTTGACACAGTTTAACTGTTAGGTATACTTCTTAGTGAGTAAAGGTGTGCCCCGAACCCTCTCGCCGACAGGAATCTAGGTCCCGGGCTTTAGCTTGCCCTGATGGAGGAAGGGCCCGGCCAGCTCTCCACGCGGAGCCGCGCATTTCTTGTTTGCACCCTTAAGTCGTTTCTTTTCCACATCTGCGCGTTCCGCGAAATCACTTGGCGCTAACCATTGTTCTTTCTTGCAGTTAAGTCCTGAAGAAGGTATGCCCAAAATGACCCCTGTATTTGCCGCACATACAAACAGGGATTTCCGTAACCCTTTTATTGGCCGCACATACCAGAATTGACCCTTTTGGGGGGCTTCCGCTGCCACAGGCGGAGCGTTCTCGCAAGATCTCTTCGGGCCACGGGTCGCGAGACACGGTTCACAAAGCTACACCTCGACTCCTTCTTTCTTCTTGATCTCCGCGGCCATCGCTTCCATCTCCGCGTGGATCCGCCCGTTCGTCGCCAGAATCGACTTGCCGCCCAAAACATAGGGCTGTCCATCGAGGTCCGAGATTTTTCCGCCGGCCTCTTCCACCAGCACCACTCCGGCCGCTGTGTCCCACGGCTTCAGCCCGAACTCCCAGAAACCGTCGAACCGCCCGGCGGCCACGTACGCTAAATCCAGCGCCGCCGAGCCGTCGCGCCGCACACCATGCGAGTGCAGCGTGAAGTCCCAGTAATAGTGAATGTTCGGCAGCGCATGTCTCTTATGGTTCGGAAAGCCGGTGCACAGCAGGCTTCGGCGCATTTCCGTGATTTTCGAGGAGTGGATGCGCTTCCCGTTGAAATACGCGCCCTCGCCACGCGATGCCCAGAACATCTCGTCGAATATCGGGTTGTACACGACGCCGAGTATCAAGCTGTCGCTCTTGGCCAGTGCCATCGAAACGCAAAAACATGGATACCCGTGCGCGAAATTCGTGGTGCCATCCAGCGGATCCACGTGCCAGCGGAATTCCGAACCGGTCTCTTTGCCGGTGCCCTCCTCCGCCGCCACGGCGTGCTCCGGAAAGAGTTTCTGCAATCGGCTGACGATCAACGCTTCAGAGCGCTTGTCCGCCTGCGTCACCAGGTCGTAGTCACCCTTGTACGCGATGTCCGGCGGGCGCTGCACCTCTTCGCGCAGCACGGCTCCGGCTTCGCGCGCAATTTCCTTCGCAGCGTCCAGATATTCGTTACTCATTCGTTCTCGCAATCTTCGGTGGATGGAATCAGTAATCAGATCAAAGCGAACAGCTAGCAGCGAGCAGACAACAGGAACCGGCTCCTGGCGTCACCAATGGCCGGTGGTCTTCCCTGAATCCGGTGCAACATCGGGGAGCCTCAACTCCGCCCCATCCCCCGGTTTTCGCGGGATGAATCCCCGGATTGGCAAGCTTGAACTGGCTGCCGCTTCCAGTTTACTCCGCCCGTGGCGGCCTGGCGGTCTCAACGTTGCGGGATTTTCTTCGTCCGGATCTCCGCGCCCTCAGCGTCTCTGTGTTAGGCTTCTTCCTTTTCCGATCACCCAGGCGTCTGCCAGGAACATGCTCCCTGCTCGCTGTTGTCTGTTCGCCGTTCGCCTCTTCCGGATTACTGATCGCTGATTACGGACCACCGCCGCCTTCTCTACTGCACCAAATACGAAGTCCGATGCCGCGCCGAATATCCCGGCAGCACTTTCACGTCAATCGTGCGATAGGTATTGGACGGCCCGCGCGGATTCGGGTAGTAGCCCAGCCGGTATTGCGTGCGCAATTCCGCATCGATCCGGTCAAAGATCGTCGGCAACTCCTCGGCCTTCTCCGGGAAAAACATCGCGCCGCCGGTCGTCTCGGTGATGGTCTGCAGTGCATGTTCTCCCGCGGTGTTGCGCCCGTTCTCGCCGGGCAATGGCCGGATCAAGATGGTATAGAGCAGCACGTCGCCCCGCACGGCCGCGCGTCGCGCGGTTTCAAAATCCGCCCGGCTGGTGGTTTCTCCGCCATCGGTCAGCATCACGATCACGCGCCGCCGCTCGGCGTTGCGCCTCCCAAGCGTTTGCGAACCCAGCAGGATCGCGTCGTAAATCGAAGTTCCCGCGCCGTCCGGAATCTTCGTGACCGCCTCCTGCAGCACGTGCACCTGATCCGTGAACACGCTTCGCTGCGTCACCGTTTCGTCGAACGAAAACACGGACATGCGGTCCTCGGGCCGCAGCACCTGTTGGATGAAATGCGACGCCGCCGACCGCTCGTACTGGATATCCATGTGCGCGCTCAGGCTTGCGTCCACCATCAGCGCGACATCGAGAGGCCATTTCGTGTCGGACTCGAAAAACGAAATCTTCTGCGGCACGCCCTCTTCGATCACCTGGAACGCATCCACCGGCAGGTTCGGCGCGGGACGCTTCTGCTCATCCAGCACGCTTACCAGCACGTTCACCAGATTCACATTGACCTTGATCGTGCCCTTCGGCGCTTGCGTGTCCTGAATCTTCGGCGGCGGATCGACTGGCGCCGGAACCAGCACGCCCGGCGGCCCCGAAGGCTGCCCCCCACTGGGTTGAGGGCTCGCTGGCACCGGCTTGTTGGCCGACGGCTGCGCCCACGGCGGCCGGTCAGGCTTGTCCTGCGCTTCGGCGCGGGAATTCCCGCCCAGCAGAGCCGCTAGCAGTCCGAAACTGGCGATGAATCGTGAGACCTGGAGGATCATCAATGCTTAAGATGCAGATTTCGCGCTGGGAGGTGTCGGCGGCAATTCCCCGTCCGCCCAGACGGCTCCATCCGCGAAATATTCTTTTTTCCAGATGGGCACGGTCTTTTTCAGCGTGTCAATGGCATACCGGCAGGCATCAAACGCCGCTCCCCGGTGCGGGGCGCTCACGGCGATGTACACGCTACTCTCCCCGATTTCCAGCCGCCCCAGGCGGTGCACCATGGCCACGCGATCGATCCGGAACTTCTCGTGAATCTGCGCCACGATCTCTTTCATCTTGCCCATCGCCATGGGCTCGTAGGCCTCATATTCCAGGTAGCTCGTTGCCCGCCCGTGCGATTCGTTGCGCACAAACCCGTCGAACGCCACCATGGCGCCGTCTTTTCCCGCGCGCACGAATTGCTCCAGCGCCGCCCCATCGATCGGCTCGCGCACCAGCGCGATTTTGTCTACATCGATGCTCATCCAATTCACCCGCCGCTAACGGGAGGCAAGAATGCAATCTCATCCCCCGCGCTCACCTGCGCATCCCACGCCGCGAACTCCTGGTTTCGCGAAACCACCAACGACCCGCGAAACCCCGCCAACTTCGGAAACCGCTCCGCATACTTGTCAAACACCTGCGCCAATGTCGCACCTTCGGGCAGTTCGGGCACCTCTTCCGCGAGCCCGATCAACTCCCGCAGCCGCCCAAAAAACAGCACCTTCACCCGCACCATTGCCGCCGTCTTTGCCATGCAAAAATTGTACTCCGACTACCATCCCGTGGCACAGGCACTCCTGCCTGTGCACCGGATCCACCAGTAACCGCCAAATGAACTTGAGGAAGGCTGGGTTTTCCGATCCCACGGCACAATACTCTTTCCGTTCCCTCTCTTCTTCGCTCGTGTCGCGGAACACAAGCCAAATTTCCTCCAATCCGCGCGATAATCATTCCAGTGCCAAAGGACGACCATGAAAATCCTCCTCACCGGCTCCACCGGCCTAGTCGGCACCGCCCTCGCGCAGCAACTCCAGCGCTCCGGCCACATCGTCTGCCGCCTGATCCGCCCCGGCACCCCCGCCGAAGCCATCCGCACCACGCAAGGCTTCGACGTGCCATGGAATCCCGCCACCGGCGAACTTGGCGGAGCCGCCGTCGGCGCCGACGCCGTCGTCAACCTCTCAGGCGCCTCGATCGCGGATGCCCGCTGGACGCCCGAGCGCAAGCAACTCCTTCGCACTAGCCGGGTGGACACCACCCGCGCCCTCGTCACCGCGCTCGCTAAAATGTCCGCGCGTCCCCGCGTCCTCGTCTCCTCCTCCGCCACCGGCTATTACGGCAACCGCGGCGACGAAGTCCTCACCGAAGACAGCTCCGCCGGCAACGATTTTCTAAGTGAACTTGCGAAGGATTGGGAGGCCGAAGCCATCAAAGCCGAAGCCCTCGGCATCCGCGTCGTGCGCGCCCGTTTCGGCGTCATTCTCGCCAATCACAGCGGCGCACTCCCACGAATGATGCGTCCATTTCAATTCGGGGTGGGAGGAAAGTTAGGCACAGGCCGCCAGTGGATGAGCTGGATCACCCTCGAAGATGCCGTCGCCATTTTGCTTCTTGCCCTCGAAAACGGCCACATCACCGGCCCGCTCAACCTCGTCTCTCCACAACCGGTCACCAACGCTGACTTCACCAAAGCGCTTGCTGCCGCCCTGCACCGCCCGGCGCTCTTCCCCGCCCCGGCCTTCGCCCTCCGCCTCATCCTCGGCGAAATGGCCGACGCCCTCTTACTCTCCAGCCAGCGCACCGCCCCCAGTCAACTCCAAAAACTCAACTACCAGTTCCAACACGCGGACTTGCGCACCGCCTTAACCGCCGTCCTCGCAAGGTGAACCGGCAGCGCCGCCATCTTGGCGGCAAGCATCCACGCCTGCAAGATGCAGGTGCTACTACGCGCCGGCCTTCGCCAACCTGCTCCTCCGCGGACAGGCGCCGGAGGCGCGAAACAATCTAGCCCAGCACGTGAGTGCTGGGCCTTAACTCCTGTGATCGGTAAGCACCGTAGGTGCGAAAGAATTTCAACCCAGCCCGCCCCGGCCTCCCTCTTCTCTTCGAAACACGGGCCACGGAGCACATGCTCTAAATATTCAACGCCCGTAACAACTCCTCGAGGTTCGATTCGTCCACCACAAGCCGCAACTCCGCGGCGCCCTCGGCCGTCCGCGGCACCACGCCGTCGTCAAATGCCTGGAACAACCGCATCTTCGCCACAGCGTATTCTTCGCTGCTGCTCAACGCGCGCCCGTTTGCCTGCGCCCAGGCCTCCAGCGCGGATTGCATCACGAAAATTCGCAAACCAAAACTCGTCGCCCTATCCGCCGAAACCGCGTAAATAAACTCGCCAGCCGGCGCACCATCCAGCAGCACGCGATTCAACTCATAAAAGCTGTACTGATACACGTACCCGTCCGCCGCCGAATAACTCTTGATGCGCCGCACCGCCTCAGGCTTCGCCATGGCGCGATTATTCGAGCCGCCCCCGCGAATGTCAATCCGCGGGCGCCGCCTTGGTAGCGCCTGCTTCTCTATTTGCCCTGAGCGGCCAAGGGCAGGCGAGCGTGGCCTCGTCCTATCAGAATTTCGATGGGGGGAAACTGCCACATCTTCGCCCGCAAGATGCGCGCGCTACCAACGGTACCGATCACGTTTCCCAGTTCGGGAACGCCCTGCCGGAATGTTGTTCACTTCGGAACGTTTCTCAGCATTTCGGAACATTCACTGTGAGCCCCGTTCGTGCAAGCGCGCTGCGCCGCACCCCGGCTCAACCTCTTCGTTCCACGAGCCTTAGAACACACAAAGATTTTTTCCGAGGACCCCGCCCGCCGCAGCACCCCGCTGCGCTCGCGCTGGCCCTCGGTCTGCAGTTGCGAAAAGCATGCGGCCCCCTCCGCAAACACGAACAAAGCAAAGCACCAGCGCATCGCGCGTGCGATCCGCACGCCGCATAGCCCTCGCGCTTTTCGTCCTCGCCCTGAGTGTCCTTCTCGGCGCTTGTGGCGGCGGTGGTGGCGGCAGCTCGAATCCTCCCCCGCCTCCTCCCATTACGGTCACGGTTAGTCCCACATCCGGCAGCGTGTTGCTGGGTGAAACACTCTCGTTCTCCGCCACCGTCACTCACACCACGAACACTGGCGTCTCCTGGAGCGTCAACGGCATCCCTGGCGGCTCCGCTCAAGTCGGCACCATCTCTGCCGATGGACTCTATACCGCCCCCTCGGACCTTCCCCAAGGCGGTAGCATACACGTGACCGCGACCAGCCAAGCCGATACCACCAAATCCTCCACGGCGGGCATCACCGTCACCAGCGATATCTCCGTTTCCCTTTCTCCCACCGTCTCCAGCGTCGAGCTCGGCGCGCCGCAGGCCTTCCACGCCTCTATCACCAGCAACGGCAAGCCCGACCTGACGATTCACTGGAGCCTATCTGGCGCCGCCTGCTCCGGCAACTGCGGCAGCGTTGACGCCAATGGCAACTACACTGCGCCACCGATTCTTCCGTCCTCCGCCGGCGTTACGCTCACCGCCATCAGCGCGGCCGATCCCTCCAAGCAAGCTTCCGCGGCACTCACCATTACCAGCCATTTCACGCTGCAAATCACCGCGCCCTCTTCATTACAGCCCGACGCTACGTCCGCCATCGTCGCCACACTCACACCGGTGGTCGGCTCAGCGCCCAGCGGCGTGCTCTCTTGGTCGCTTTCCGGCACGGGGTGCAACGGCAACGCCTGCGGCCTTCTCAGCGTGATCACCACGCAATCGGCGGGCGGTAATTCCATTTCCGACACGGCCAATTACACCGCGCCCAACCTTCCGCCGCAGCCCAACGTCGTCACCATCACGGTCACGCCGCAGGCCGATCCCACCAAGCAAACGCAAGCGTCCATCACCATTCAGTCCGGCCCTAGTCTTTCCATTTCTCCATCCACATTCACGCTCGCGGCTAATCGTCGCATCACGCTCACCGCCAGCGAAAACGGCACCAGCGGCGAATCCCTCGCCTGGAGCGTAAATGGCATCTCCGGCGGCAACGCCACGCTCGGCCTGGTTTGCGTCGTCGGCTCCTCGCCCTGCCAAGCCGTCACCAGTAGTGCCATGCAGGTGGACTACATCGCCCCTGGCGCGATTCCCTCGCTGAATCCTGTCTCCGTGCAAGTCGCGAGCACCGGCAATCCGGCGCTCTCCGCGTCCGCGCAAATCACCGTCATCAATCACATCCTTGTCAGCGTTCTCCCCAACAACGTCACGTTGCCGCCGCTCGGCGTTCAGGGCTTCACCGCCACGGTGCTCGGCAGCACGAATCCAGGAGTGGTCTGGCAAATCCAGGGGACCCCGTGCGGCGTCAGTGGCGCGTGCGGCTCCATCGATTCCAGCGGCACGTTCACCGCGCCACCCGCGCCGCCTTCGCCGGACTCTATCCAGGTCGTCGCCCTCAGCCAGGACGACACCACACAATCCGGCTTCGCCAATGTCTCCGTCTCCGCCGGCACGAATATCCTCGCGCTGCATCCCGCGAGTGTATACGCGGGCTCCGCCGACGGCTTCACACTTTCCGTGAACGGCAGCGGCTTCGTGCTCACGAGTCCCGGCCCCGGCTCCACGCTACTCATCGCCGGCACCCCGCGCGTCACCACCTGCTCCACCGTCAATTCCTGCACCGCTCCGGTCACCGCCTCCGATGTGGCGCAAGCGGGCAGTGTCAACGTGCAAATCCAAAATCCCGGCGGCGCACTCTCCAACATCGTTCCGCTGGTCGTCGCCATCCTCGGCACGACGGACACGGTCATCTCTCTCACGAGCGCCTCGCCTTCCTCGACCGGACAAAACATCACCGTCGTCGAGCCCAGCACCGCCGGCGAGGACAGCTCTTCCGTTTCCTTCGACCTGGACGTCGCCGCCCTCGGCGTCTTTAACACTTCCAACAACTCCTGCAACCTGGGCGGCAATCCGATTCCGCTCGTACGCCCCGCAAGCGGCACCACCGCCGCCGACGTCTGCCTGTTCTCGCAATCCGGCTTCGACACCAGCATGAACTACACCGTCTCCGGTCCCGGCGACGTCGCCGTGATCGCCAAGCAGCCCGCCGGCCTCGGCATCATCCACCTCACCCTGCAAATTCCTTCCACCGCCGCACCCGGCGCTCGAACGCTTTTCATCCAGAACGCCAACCTCGATAAAACCACCGCTTCCGGTGCGCTGGAAATTCAATGAACAGGAGCCGCAAAACATGAGCTACAAGGATCGCCGGCGGGTTCTCTGGATTTTGTTTCTGATCGGCCTCGGCCTGATTGCCGTGGTCGCGCAGGCCACCACGCTGGTGCGCCTCCGCTTCACCGACCTGGTCCGCTACTCTTACGCCGTCGCCCGCGTGCGCTGCGAACGCTCGCGAACCACGCTGCAAAACGGGGAAATCTGGACGGAAACCACCTTTCGCGTGCTCTGGCAGGAGAAAGGTTATCTACCCGAGGAAATTGTCGTGAGGCAGCCGGGCGGGAAATTCCTGCACCTGCGCTCGCACGTGGAAGGCACGCCGGAATTTCGGCCCAGCGAAGAGGTCTATCTCTTCCTCAGCGGGCATCTCGGCCATCCGTTCTACATCGTCGGCTGGACGCAGGGCACCTTCCGCATTCACCGGGATCCGGTCTCCAACATCGAAACCGTCACGCAGGACTCGGCGGAAACTCCGGTCTTCGATTCCGCCTCGGACACCTTCACCCGCGGAGGCACAACCAATTTGCCGGCGGAAATCTTCGAGCAGCGCGTCTTCCGCGAAGCCTTGCGCCAGGGCGAAATCCCCAGCAGCCCCAAAAAGAGATAAACCCATGCCTTCATCGCTCCAGCAAATTCGCTCCCTCTGCGTCATGTTCTTCTTCACGCTGTGGTCCGCCGGCCCGGCGCACGGCTACGCCTTCAACGAAATCGTGCCCGACGTGCGCCAGCCCGCCAATCTTTCCGGCGGCTCCGCGTGCCCGATTGCGTCCCATCAACTGTCAGGTTCCGCCGCCATCGCCTTCCGCTGGAGCACCGCCCTCGGCTCAAATCCCGCCACGATCCTCACGCAAAACCAAACGCCCGCCGGCAGCCTCAACGAAATCGAACAGGTCATCGAGCAATCCATGAGCGTCTGGGCCAATGTCAGCGGTACTTCCCTCACTCCGGCTTCCTACGCGCCGCTCACCCGCATAACATCCAGCAACGCATGCGGCTCAGACGGCATCAACTCCATCTGTTTCGATCAACCGGATATGGCCTTCACTCCAGGCGTGCTGGCCTTTACGCGCGTCATCACCGCAGATCAGATCGGTATCCAACTTGGCAGCGGCCCGCCCGCCACGCAGGTTGGCCAAATTCTCGATGCCGACATTTATTTCAACCCCAGCGATTCCCTGGTTACCTTCGCAACGCCCTCCGCGCTCAGCGCCAATCCGAAGGCTTACGACCTCGAATCGCTGCTCACGCATGAGCTCGGCCATTCGCTGGGCTTCAGCCATTCCGCTGTGTGGAGCGCGATGATGTACCCCTTCGCGCCCGCGCCCGGCACCTTTACCAACCTGCGTCCCACCGCGCAGCAACTCGACGCGCCGCTGGCCGACGACGATCGCACCGGCCTGCGCGTGCTCTACCACGATCCCAACGATACGCAGTTCGTGGGCTCGATCCAGGGCCGCGTCCTTCCCGCGAATCCGCTCTCCCTGCCCACGGCTCCTCCCGGCGTCACCGGGATTTTCGGCGCGCACGTGGTCGCCGTGGACGCCTCAAGCGGCGCCGTGATTGCCGGAACTTTGGGGGGATGGAGTTGCCAGGCGCCAGGGCCCGTGCAGTTTGACGGCACCTATGCGATCAACCAGCTGCCCGTCAATCACAGCTACAAAATCTACGCGGAACCCCTCAACGATACCGTCGGTCCGTCCCAGGTTTCCAACGCCATTGTCTCGCTCTGCCGCAACGCCACCACCGACCCCGGCTGGCCTCCCTTGCAGGCCTGCGTCGTCCCCGCCGCAAACCTCGAATTCACGGCCGCCGACCTCTCTTCGCCGTAGGCAGGGACGATTCTTTGCCGGGAAAGCCGCGCATCACGTTTTAAGTTTTAAGTTTTAGCTTTTAATTCTTGGTTGTTGATTGTTGCCGCTTGGCCTTGGTCTTCTCCGATTGCCGCCTGGCGACCGGCTCTTCCCCCCGCCACCCGCCTTCACCCCACCGGCATCATCCAGCCGCCGCCAAACAACAATCCCGGCGCCAGCGACGCTAAAAACACGGCTCCGCGTTCTACCGCGGGACGGGCAGCGGCCTCCGCAAACGCCAATTGCAACGCAGCGCCGCACGTGGAGGGCCCCAAATTCCCCTTGGTTTGGCAAATTGGCGGAAACACGCTGGCCGGCACATCCAGTTGCTTCGCCAGCAGCTTCACCAGCCGCGGATTCGGCTGGTGCGTCGCGAACGCCTCGGCCTTTTCGCGGGGAATGCCGCTGCGCCGCTCGACCTCGCTTAACACCAGCTCCATGCGGTTCACCGCCGCGCGCGACAATCCTTCTCCATCGAATTGCACTTCCAATTCGCCGCCGCCCGTTTTGCACACGGCGATCGCCTCGGCATATTGCGACGCGCAGCCAAAAAAGAATTCACCCAATTTGTACGCCAACTTCCCTTTTTCCGGCGCTTGGTTCGAAACTAGAAACGCGCTGGCTCCGTCCCCGAACAACCCCCCGAATTCGCCCGCGCTTTTTCCAGGTCCCAGCGCGCGGCTGTGCACGTCCGCGGTTGCCACCAGAATTTTCTCCGCGCGCCCGCTCAGCACCAGCGCCTGGGCCACAAACAGCAACTGCAGCAGCGCCAGACATCCGTTGCCTGCGTCCAGCGCCATGCGCCATTCCGGCATTTTCAGCCGCGCGTGCAGCGCCGCCGCCAGCGAAGGATAAGCATGATGCGTCTCGCTGGCCGCGATCACGCCGTCGAGATCCTGTGCGCTCTCGCCGCACTGCTCCAGCGCGTTCTGGCAGGCATCCGCGGCCAGCGACTCTTCCGATTCGTTTTCCGCCGCGTATGCCACGGACAGAATTCCCGCGCGCGTCCGCAATTTCCCGATGGGCATGCCGTAGGCCTTGTCCACTTCTTCGGATGGCAGGATGCGCGAACCGAACGCGCTGGCGGCAGCGGTCAGATAGACAGGAATGGCTTGCAAGTGAGGAGCCCCTTTGTTTGCCGGGCGGCCGCAAGGTCCGTGAGCGGTTTCGGCCCTGGAAATGCTAATCGAACGTCTTCCATCATCCGGCACCGCGCCGTTCTTTTCCAGTCCCGAACGAAAAAATCCGCGTGGATGTCACCTGCCGGGGGTGCGCGCCTCCGGGCGACTTTCAGCGATTCCACGAGTGGCTTTCTTTTTTCCAGTTATCGTTGGCTGGTTGGTCGAACTTAACGGCGGCGCATCTGGCTCAGCAGGCGCAGCATCCGGATGTACAGCCACACAAGGGTCACCATCATGCCGAAAGCGCCGTACCATTCCATATACTTTGGCGCGCCCATGCGGGCCCCAGTTTCGATCATGTCAAAATCGAGAATCAAGTTCAGAGCGGCAATCACCGTGATGAACAGGCTTATGCCGATGCCCAGCGGAGAACTGCTGTACAAGATGGAAAACGGCGAATGAAAGACGAGAGTGGCTACCAGGTTGGCCATGTAGACAAGGAAGATTCCCCCGGTCGCCGCAATAATTCCCAGCTTGAATCCCCGCGTGGCCTGGACGATGCGGAGTTTGTAGGCCACCAGCAGAACGAAAAGCACGCCAAAGGTCAGGCTGACGGCTTGCACCGCAATTCCGGGGTAGGATTTTTCGAAGAGCGCAGAGATACCCCCGAGAAATAACCCCTCAAACAGGGCATAGACGGGCGCAGCGATCGGCGCCCAATTTGCCTTGAACGCAGCCACCAACCCGACCACCAACCCGCCGAGCAAACCTCCCAGCATCCAGGGGTATACAGCCTCGGGTGTTTCGGAATGCGCCAGTCCCCAAGTCCATGCCGCGGTGATCACCACGAACAGGAGCAGCAACCCGGTCTTGTTGACCGTACCCTGGATGGTCATGGTTTCGCCGGTGGGAATCGCACCGGCGAACACTTTTTCCTTCAGAACGGGATTGTCGGAACGCAACAAATCAGCCACGGCGGTTTCCTCCGATGACGCTACTGTCTGTAGGTGATCAGAATAACACTTTGCCGCTCGTCAAGCGATTCGCTGCGCCCGCGAAAGTTCTTTG
>Ga0335082_10005345_pt1 | contig 14045 bp, 17 predicted proteins | sample Lox_Sample_41_FD_206718 | JGI IMG/M metagenome (GOLD analysis project Ga0335082, IMG submission 206718) | Soil microbial communities from Loxahatchee National Wildlife Refuge, Florida, United States - Lox_Sample_4.1 | ecosystem: Environmental > Terrestrial > Soil > Wetlands | place: USA...
ACCCGGCCGTGTCCATCGAGCGCTATCGGGATTCGACTCCAGAGGGGCCTTTCCGGTGGCTAGCGGCGCGCCCCGCATTGGCGGGGATCGACGGCAAAGCGATTGCGGCCAGACGCCGACGCGAGATTATGGGTGTGCCAACGCCCACGGAAGAGGCGGCATGAGCCAGGACGCGCTGCTTCGCGTACAGGATCTGCAGGCCGGATATGGTCCCAGCCAGGTGCTGTTCGGAGTCGGCTTCGAGCTTCGCCGCGGGGAGATGGGAACGCTGCTGGGGCGCAACGGCATGGGCAAGACCACGACCATCCGAGCGCTGCTCGGCCTCACGCCGGCGCGCGGCGGAGCGGTCAGTCTGCTCGGCCGGCGCGTCGAGCGGCTGCGCGCCGATCAGATCGCGCGCATGGGCGTGGCGCTTGTGCCCGAGGGCCGTCAGATCTTTCCAAACCTCACCGTGCGCGAAAACCTGCAGGCATTTGCCCGCAACCGTACCCGGGTCTCCAAGCCGTGGACTGTTGACGCCGTCATGACTCTGTTCCCGGCGCTGGCTGCGCGTGCCGATCACATGGGCAATCAGCTGTCCGGGGGAGAACAGCAGATGCTGGCGATCGGGCGTGCGCTGATGACGAATCCCTTGCTGCTGATCCTCGACGAGGCCACCGAGGGCCTCGCGCCGCTCATCCGCGCCGAGGTGTGGCGTTGCCTCTCCGCGCTACGCGCGCAGGGGCAAACCATCCTCATCGTCGACAAATACGTCGACCGGCTCATTCCGCTCGCGGACCACCACACGATCCTCGAGCGCGGACGGGTTGCCTGGCAAGGGAGCTCGGCCGCACTCGCTGCCGACCACGGAGTGTGGCACCGGTATCTGGGAGTCTAGCCCAAGCGCTCACCCGGGCCTGGCGCGCACCCACAGCGCTTGCGGCCCGCGGAACGAGATGTTCGGGTGGAAGGAGAATGCCTGTCCGTCGACAAGACGCAGGCGAGGGAAGCGTCGGATCAAAGTCTCCAGGCTACCGCTGGACGTCTTTCGCCTCGAGGCGGAAGCACTGTGAGCCCGCGCCATGCGCCCAAAACTCGACCCGAGGAACACCGCGATCCTCTCCACTCGGCCCGGCAAATTGTGCGCACAGCTCGTAGCTCTTTTCACCTGTGACCCGATAGCTATACGGCATGCCCGTCACGGGGTCGGCGGGGTTGATCTGAAGTTCCGCTTCGTGTGAAAGATCGGAAAGCGCCGCGGGCAGACGTGCCTGCCGGCTCCAGAACAGATCGACCGCCATCGCGAGTTCACGCAGGTCGGCGACGCGACGCGCGTCGAGGCGGCGCTCGCGCTCTCTCCCAGGCGGACCCAGCAGAAACAATCCGACAACCACGCAGACCGCAACCGTCGCGACGACGATCGTGACGAACGTGCGGCGGCCCGCTCCGATCACGCCTCCGCCTCCGCTTCTTCCGCGCGAAGGTCCCAGAGGTAATAGCCGAAGACTGTGCCGGCAATCGCTCCCACGGTCAGGACTTTGAGTACGAAGCGCAGCCCGAGCGCACCTGCCAGGAAGTTGTCGACCAACGTGATCAAATCCCCGATCAAAATGCTGGCGGCGATAAACAGCGTCAGATATGTGAGCCACTTGCGCACCCTCGAAGCGCGTTTGGTAGGCTCGCGGCGGATGGCGTGACCCACGAGTCTCGACATGTACAAGAACACGGGAAAAGCGATGATGAGCGAAGCCACCGCCCAGCGCATGGTGGCGTTCGTATATTCGACGAAGCCCCGTACCTCCACCGGATCCGGAAAGGCGCGATCGATGAAGGTGAAGATCAGCTTCCCCAGGTTGTACGCACAGACGTACAGCGTCGAGAAGAGCACGAGGTACAAGAAGGTTTCCCGAGCGGATACATAAGCCTTTGGCTTCGGAACCGGGACCGGGAAATCCAAATCGGCATAGGCTGCGAGCGCCCGCTTGGTCTGGTCCTGCGCCCATCCCGCCCGCAACAGGGCCTGCTCGATCTGGTCCCGCGGGATGCCTTTGCTCAGCGCGTCTCGGACAAATGCTGACAGCTCATCGTCGATTGCCATCGTCGTCGAATCCCCTCGCTAGCGTGCAACGGAATCCTTGGCCCGGGCGCCAGCGCGCCAACCGAGCTCCCGACGGCGATGCGGCAAGTCCGGTTGGAGCGTCGTGTCAGCACCCGTATTGATCTACAAACCCCCGGCTGGCTTCGATCGTGGGCGGCACGTCGACGGACACGAACCGCACCGAATAAGTCGGATAGTCACATTCCACCGAAGCTTGATAGCTGTCCACCCAGACCGCTGCACGCCCACTGACCGAGAACCGTTCCTTCGCCTGCAACTGATTCAGGACCCGCGTGGGGATCACTGCCTCCACGAACTGCCGGGCGTTTTGGAATCGGATCTCGTGCACTGGAGGGTGTTGGTGCCAGTAGGGCAGCAAGGCACTGATCTCCTTGTCAGGTAGGAAATAAAGATCCAACACTCCGTACGTTGCATCTGCGGCGGGATTGTCGGTCAGATAACCGTAGTGATACGTCCCTCTCAGAAGAAAGCGCCCCTCGAAGTATGCAACCCCGTACGCTCCGATCGATGAGAAGCGCACCGGGCTTCGTTTCGGTACCGCATAGGTAGCAGAGTCCGATGCCTGCACAAGCTGGAGCTCCTCTGCCGAGACCGAGGGGGCCAGCAAGCCGAGCATGACCGCGACGACCGCAAGCAATTCTTTCATCAGGTCGGAGGGGACGTGCAACTCTTGGGCTCGTCGGGCACGACCGGATGCCCCGTCATCTCGGGTACCGAGGCCGCCCGTATTGCTGCCAATGGAGCCGCAAGTTCCATCACCCGTAAGCCAACACGAAGGAGTGAATCGGAAGCTCCGTCCATCCCGGTTGGGGCGTGCCGCTCTCCAACCGATGCTCAAGCCGCCGGTCTTGGAACCAGAGCGAAGACTCTGCCAACTATAGCGCAGGTAGGAACTAAAGCCAGAGGAATCGGCGCCAGCCCCGACCTCAAGGGCAGCCGTGAGCGTTCACAAGGCGCCGCGACGTGCGAGCTGAGGCCGTGCCTCAGGCGCCGTAGTCGATGGAGTAGCGCAACATCTGAATGCCGCTTACCAAGGCCTCTGCGGACTCGAGCGAGAGCTTCAACGCATCTCCCTCTGGAACGATCCGGACTCCGCGAGTGAGAAGCACAGGCATCAACGCCACCTCGAGCGTGTCGACGAGCCTCGCGTCCATGAGCGTCCGTGCGAGCTTGCCGCCGCCAAAGAGCCAGATGTCGCGGCCGGGTCTGCTCTTGAGATCTGATACGGCCTCGGTGAGGTGCTCGGCGATGACCTGTACGTCCGGATGCTCCGCTTGACGGAGCAACTTTGAGGCGACAATGACCTGTCTGCCAAGCAGCGGGTTTCGGTCGCCTTGCGACCTCACCGCCTCGTAGGTGATACGACCTAGGATGAACGTGTCGAACTGCGCGAAGAGAGCGTCGAAGTCGATGCTCGGATCCGAGACGATCCAATCGTAGTCCCCGTGTGGCCCGGCGATGAAGCCGTCCAGGCTGCAGGCGACGTTGTAGCGAAGCCGGCGCATGGTGAGACGCGATGATGCCTGACGTTTGACGCTGGCCCCAAGGACCGTCCGTAAGCTGGGCAGGATCGGCCCGATGGAAGGGTTCGGTACGGCGGCTCGCACTCCGTGCGCAACGGAACCGACACGAATCGTACCGGAGAGTCAGGCCTGGCCGCGAACAGCGTGTTTTGCTCCGGCTTGTCCTTCTCGAATGTGGTTCGTGACCCCGCTTATGGGGAGCGTACCGTTGCCGCAACCGCCACCCGAAACGAGCCAACGCCGACTGCAGCTGGTCCAGCTCGCCCGCGCGTCAGGCCGCAGGCTGAACCAGGTTGATCAGGTTGCCACAGCTGTCTTCGAAGAGCACCGTCGTGATGGGGCCCATGTTCTTCGGTTCGCCTCTGAACGACACGCCAAGGCTCTTCAATCGCGCATATTCCGCGGCGATATCGGTGGAGATGAACGCCGTGGCTGGTATGCCGGCCTCGAACAGCGCTCGTTGATAGGCGGCGCCGGGAGGAAAACTCGCCGGCTCCAGGACGAGTTCAACGCCATCGGCCCCTTCGGGCGCAACCACGGTGAGCCACCGGAAGGGGCCCATCGGAATGTCCTTGCTCTTCTTGAAGCCGAGCTTGTCCACGTAGAAGCTCAACGCCTTGTCTTGGTCATCGACCAGCACGGTTGCGAGACGGATCTGCATGGTTGACCACGTCCAATCGGAGCGCTGCCTTGGGTCATGATGCCCCAAAATCGATTTTTCAGCACGCCAACCGCCGGTCGCTAGCCCCGGGGCAACAGCAGCGTGAAGCGCCGCGATTCCGTGCCTCCGACGTGAAGAAGCGGTGGCGCGCCAACAGGCCGATATTCGCCGCAACGCATGCAACGAGAAGCGTGTGCCATCTCAACCCAGGTGCGAAAGCCGCAGAGAGCCGCTGTTCCGGCGTGAAGGCAATCGGCTTCGCGACGATGCCGAGCCCAGGGGTCAGCCAAGTAATGGCTGCACCGCCTACGATGCCACGAAGCACACCCTGCTGTGCTTCAATGCGCATGCGCGCTACTCGTCCAGTCACGACGGCACGGGTGCACGCTAGCCGGCCAGGCGCTGGCCGTGTCGCCTGGCTAGCTCGCGATATTGCAGCGAAGGAAATTGTCTCGGCCCATCGCTTTGCCCGCACTCAATGTAAGTCGTCTGACACGGAGGGAATCATGCAATCTCCGCCTCCACGAGCTTGGCGAGAAGCGTAAGCGATTCTTGCCAGCCGAGATAACAAGCCTCGAGTGGGATGACCTCCGGTACGCCCTCCTGCACAATGTTCAACTCAGTCCCGCAAGACACCTTCTTCAAGGACACCGTGACCCGCATCTCCCCGGGTAGGTTTGGGTCGTCGAACCGATCCGTGTAGCGGATGCGCTCGTGCGGCATCAGCTCGAGGTACTCACCCCCGAACGAATGGCTCTGGCCTGTGGTGAAGTTGGTGAACGACATCCGATGGACCCCGCCCACTTTGGCGTCCATCTGATGGACCTTGCCCGTGAAGCCGTTTGGCGGAAGCCATTTGACCATCGCGTCGGCGTCGAGAAACGCCCGATAGACACGTTCGGGAGTTGCGCGCAGAACACGGTGAAGCCGGACGGTGTTGGTGGACATGATTACCTCGCTTCGCTATGGGTGGTGGAGCGGGCATCGAAGCAGGTTTGATGCGGCGTGACGCCCGAGGCCGAAGCTCGGGGGTGCACGGCTTCCTCACTCGTTCTTCGGCACAAGGGGTCAGCCGGCCCTGACGTACTCCCTGATGGCATGAGGTACGTCCTGGACCTTTGCCCGTTCCGCTGCGGTCGCGGTGAGGAAGGAGTGGCGCTCTCGTGCCCAGTTCAGGAGGAGTGGTCGATTGAGTTTAGCCCCTTCGCCCATTTCCGAAAGAAACTCTTCAGCCAACGGGGCCGTGCGCGGGAACAGGTGAAAGTGCAAGGCCTTTACTTCCTCCCCAAACCGCGCATAGTAAACAAGCTCGGGACGCACAACCGCTTCGATAGCGCGAACCAGCGAGGCCAACCGGGAGCCGAGGCTCTGTAATGCGTCAGCCGTCAGCCCCGTGACAGATGAGACGGCACCTCTGGCGCTCAAGATCAGGTAGCCAGGGGCACAGTAATCGCGGCACTGTTCCGCTCGGAAGTGAGCATCTTCATAGATCAGGCGCTCATCGGACGCGTGCACCGACGTCTCCTAAGTCGGCTGACGAGGCCGTTGGAAAGCCACGGTCTCCGGCGAAAGGGTGTTTCTACCTGGCAGTTGCATCTGGCATGCGATTTACCCGAACCCGACTCTTCAACGCCCTCAACGCCCTAGCTCACCGGGCCGCATCAGAGAAGCGAAGCGCGCCGCTCGCGGCTCGGGTGCAACTGACGGTTGGGCATCACCATCAGCGAATGCGATACGCCGCGTGACAGGCATTGCACTGCGCAGTCACCGCCGACAATCCCTTTAGGGCGCGAGGAAGATCGTGATCGACGGATGCGTCCTGTGCAATGCGGGCGAACTGGCTCGCGACTCTGTGCATTTGCGTACCGATACGGCGCATAGGCTCTGGCATGTACGGAGCCATATGCGATGCGCCATGCGATGCGAGCGAAGACATCCCAAGCCGTTCTTCCGCGATCGTCGTTGCGGCATCAAACCTACCGTCGGCTAGCGCATCTTGTATCTCAGCGATCGCGAGTAGGTGATCGCGCATATTCGCCAGCATGTGCTGCTGCATCATCTCCGGCAAGACGACAAGTTCTCGGCCATCGACATCAGTCGCTAGGGCATCGCCCAGGGAATGGAGCGCCAGAAGTAGAAGTAATGGATATGATCTCACCGGTCCCGATCCTCTCAACCAGCGGCCCAACGAACAGGTAGTAGACGGACGATGTCCGTGTTATTCCACGGAAACCGTCCGCCTATCAGGTTAACAGCCAGCCTCATTCTCCTCGGCCGACGCTGTCCGGTGTGCGATCCAGGCTAGCACTAAATCAAAGCCTTGCCAACCTTGCGTGCGGTGAAAACCCGACGGTGAAAGCATCGGTCTCGCTGGGGATAGACGGACGTTCGCAGGGCTGCTCTTGCACATTGCTTCTTTCAGTGTAAGCTGTATATAAAAACAGCAGTCGGGAGGGCGCCCAGATGGAGCCGGGTCAGGATTCTTCCCCTTTCCTACGCGCCGTGCGAGACGCGATCCGGGTGCGGCACTTCAGCATTCGGACGGAGGAGGCGTACCTGCACTGGATCAAGCGCTTTATCCTGTTCCACGGCAAGCGGCACCCGGCGGAGATGGGTGAGCCGGAGGTCTGCGCGTTTCTCACGCATCTGGCGGTGGACGGGCAGGTCGCTCCAGCGACGCAGAATCAGGCACTCAATGCCTTGGTGTTCCTGTATCGCCACGTAATGGATCGTCCTCTCGGCGAGTTTACGGGCCTCGTTCGGGCCAAGCGCACCCCGCGGCTCCCGGTCGTGCTTACTCCGGACGACGTCGCCCGGGTTTTGCGGGCCTTGGACGGCATCCACTGGCGGATTGCCTTTCTGCAATACGGGTCGGGTTTGCGCCTGCTGGAAAGTGTGCGGCTGCGGGTCAAGGATCTGGATTTCGAGCATCGCGCAATCCTTGTGAGGGACGGTAAAGGTGGCAAGGATCGCGTGGTGACCCTGCCCGACGAACTGGTGGTTCTGCTCGAGCGGCACCTTGCGAACCGCAAGACGCTGTTCGAGCGGGACTGCAAGGACGGAGTGGGGACGGTGTTCCTCCCGCGCGCGCTTGCCCGCAATTACCCGCGCGCGGAATCGGAGTAGGCTTGGCAGTACATGTTTGCGGCCGACAAGCCGAGCCTCGACCCGCGCTCGGGGAAACGCCGGCGCCACCACGCGGACGGAAGCGGCATGCAGAAGGCACTTCGCGCCGCATTGCACACCGCCAGGATCTCCAAGCCTGCGAGCTGCCACACGCTTCGACATTCGTTCGCGCCCCGTCTGCTGGAGCACGGCGCCGACATACGCACCGTGCAGGAGCAGCTCGGCCACTCGGACGTGCGGACGACTCAGATCTATACGCACGTGCTCAAGCGCGGCGGGCTCGCCGTGAAAAGCCCCCTGGGAGCGGTGCTGGGCTGACTGCCCGGAGCACGCTTCGGGTGGCAGTCTCGCTCTCGGTGCCGGGTATCCGGGATAGTGCCGCAGTAGCCGATGTGCGGTGGGTACGGCCGCCGTGCTTTCGACCGCAGCTCGCATGCTCCACTCCGGGGAGATGAAGCGCTGGTGCGACCCGGAGTCGCTTGGCGGCGGAGCAGCCTGACGCACATTCGTGTATCCGACTAGACTTCTCGGAGCGCCTGCCCGCCGGTGGTACCCCGCCGGCTGGGCCGGGGGGAACGGTAGGCGTCTGCTGCCGGCGCACAGGCTGAGAAGACTCGCGCCCCATGGGACTTTATCGATCGCTTGCCAAGGGCGGACTTCGTGAGATGATCTCGACGCTGCGCCATCAGCGTTGCGTCGTGCCGCCGCCGCTGCGGTGTTGATGCGCGCCTCATCGGATCAGGCACATCGCAATGTCGGCTGCGGAGTTCTACGATGCACTCGCTCCGTTCTACCACCTGATCTACGAGAAACGGCAGGCGAGCATCGAGCGCCAGGGCGCTGCGCTCGATTCGGTCATTCGCTCGTTCTCCGGGCCGCCCCCCCGATCTGTGCTGGACGCAGCCTGCGGCGTCGGCACGCAAAGTCTCGGATTGGCCGCCCACGGCTATGCCGTCACGGGATCCGACATCTCGCCCGGCGCGGTGCAGCGGGCAAACGCGGAAGCGGCTCGGCGCGGCCTTTCGATTGCCTTCTCCGTGTCGGACATGCGGTTCGCACACACGCACCACGCGCGTGAGTTCGACGTGGTCCTTTGCGCAGACAATTCGCTGCCGCACCTGCTGTCCGACGAGGAGATCTCCGCAGCGCTCGGAGCGTTCTTCCTGTGCACGAAGCCCGGAGGTCTCACGATCCTTTCGGTCCGCGACTATGCGGCAATGGAACGCGGCGGCGTTCAGGTCAAGCCGTACGGTGTTCGTGACGATGGCGCAGCGCGCTTCGTGTTGTTTCAGGTCTGGACGTGGCGCGATCGGCTGTACGACCTGAGCTTCTACGTCGTTCGCGATGCTGGAGGCAGCGAGTGCCGGACTCGCGTAGCCCGCACGACCTATTACGCCGTCTCCATTCCCGAGCTCATCCGCCTGATGGAATCGGCGGGGTTTTGCAACGTTCGGCGGATCGATGATCTGTTCTTCCAACCCCTCATTGTCGGGGTCCGGCCGAGCGCGTCTGACGCCGCGTCTCCCCGGACCGTCTGAGCTAACCGAAGACCCTTACCGTTGCGTACCCGTACCAAAGTCCGAACGCGATCAGTGCGAGCGCCACCGAGAGCGTAAGCGGTCGCGCCGCAAGCCGGCCGGCCAACCACGCGCCAGTTATCGTCCCACAGACGAGAAGTGTGCCCACGGCGAGCCCAAGGCGCCAATCGAGCCGCCCCGCGGCCGCGTTGACGATGGTCGCGGCGACGGCGATCGGGATCTGAATCGCCTGCGCGAACGCGATGGTCGGCACGATCGGCGTGCGCAGGACCAACAGCAGCGGGATCAGCATCACGGGTCCGCCCGTGCCCGAAACGGCCGAGCCCCACCCCACCGCGAAGCCGACCGATGCGAGCACAGCAGCGCTTCGCGGCGCGGTGCCGCGAGCATGCACGGTTGCGAGCGCTTGCACGCCCGAGACGAGCGCGAGCGCGGCGATGAACAACCGGATCGCGAAGGCAGGCAGGATATCCAGCATCGCCGCGCCGGCGAGCGCGCCTAGGGCAGCCGGCAGGCACAAGCTCAGCAGCTCGCGCGAGCGCAGCGGTGTCCGGCGCAGGTGGACCAACCCTCCGACCAAGCCGGTAGCGAGAAAGCCGAACATCGACGCCGCCACGGCGCGCTCGAGCGGGACGCCGCCCGCATCGGTCAATGCCGGGACGACCAGCACACCCCCGATCCCGGTCAGTCCGATCAGCAGACCGGCGACAAGCGCCGCGACGGCGACGATCCAGAGCATGTGGTCGGGGCGGACGGAACACCCATGGTTCGGCTGCGCGATGGACTGCGATTCGATGGCGCGCCGCGAGCATGCGACCATAACACGAGATGGCGGCTCGCCCTGCCGGCGCGGAGACGCGTCGGCTAAGGGTAGGCGCTTCAGGGCGGAGTTGCCGCCGAATCCCCGCATCGACTCAGGATGGGATCGAGCTCCACGTTCTGAGCCTGCTTGTGCCGGCCCCCGGAACGGACGTACGATTCCGGCGGGTGGTCGCCTGGTGTGGGCGTGCGTACCCGTTCTTGCACGCGGACGCTTCGACCGTTACCGGCCGCAGGCCCGCACCGCCTCACTCATCGGGGGCCGCACATTCCGAACATCGGGCAGCGTCGGATGCAACAGCTCGGCTCGCTATTGCTGTTGGTTGTGTTCCTGGCGGCTTCGCAAGGCGCGGCCGGAGAGGGCGCGACGAATCCGGCTGTCGCCGTCGTCGACGGATACCGCGCGGCGGTGATCGGGTTCTTGCCGCCGGCGGCGCGAGACGCACAAGACGAAGCCGCGAGCGACGCTCGAGCGCAGGTTGGGCTCGCGATCGAGCGCGCGAAACAGTGCCTGGGACAGGCGCAGATCTCGTACCAGGTGGCGTTCGTAGACCGCATCGTGATCCATCGGCTCGAGGGCGACGACACGTTCCAGGTGAGCCAGGTTGCGCCACTGGTGGGTGCATTGCTGTTTCGTCCCGCCTCCAATCCTCGGATCCTCGTTGCCGGGGGCGGGCCGGCGGGGCTGGTGCAAATGCTTCCCCGCGCGCTGAGCGAGTACTTCGGCACAAGATGCTCCGACACACGATGATCGATGCGCACGCATGCGCATCGGCGAATCGCTATGCTGAGGAGCTTTCCGTGAATCTCGTATCGGACGGTCGGTTCGACGAACGTCAGCAGATGCCGACCGAAGAGATCCTGCGCGTCATCAAGGGCGAGCTGGAAGCCGTGGAGGCGCCGGAAGACCTCATCGAGCAACTGACCGGGAGGATCGCATTCGCCGTGACTTGCCTGATCGATGGAGTCGCCAGCGTAAAGGTCGAGGGGCGCGAGCTTTCGCCGAACCTCACCTTCAAGGTCGGCGAGGATCAGCTCTTGTTCGCGGGCGGCAACTCCTGGATGCATGAATACGTGTTTCGGATCCTGCCGAAGTTGTTCGCGCAGCCGGCTCCCTGACTCAGGCACCGCGATGTAGGCACGAGTGAGCTGTCCTGCTCGTGCGAGGCAGAGATGACGCTCGTATCGTTGGCGATCAGCGCTCCCCCGCGTGCGCGCGAGTCTGGTCCCGAAAAAAACCCTGTTTCTGGCTCGGGCCGATCGTGAACTTCCGGGGCGGCGCAGTACGAGACCCAATGGCTTGCGACCCGCCTGGGCGGGAGTGCTTCCTGCTTCTCAGGCAGGGGCGAAGGGGTGCCGGCCATGATCCAGATCCTGGGAATCTTCATTGGGCTCGGGGCGTTGAGCGCGTTGCTGTGCACGCTGGAATGGATTTTTCCATCGGTGCGCGGACAGCCGTTGTGGCGCGAGGACAGCAGGGTCGACCTGCTCTACTGGTTCTTCACGCCGCTGGTGACCAGAGCGATCTCGCGGCTGGTGGTGGTCGCGGCGGTAGCACTCGTGTTCGTCGCGATGGGACAGCACCTCGGTCCGCATGCCGCCGAAGGCTTCGGCCCGGTACTGCTGCAGCCGGGCTGGCTCATCGTCGTCGAGATGTTTCTGCTGGGCGATCTAGTCGGCTACTGGACGCATCGGTGCTTCCACGCCGGTTTCCTGTGGAAGTTCCATGCCGTGCATCACAGCTCCACTCGTGTCGACTGGCTCTCCTCGGTGCGCGTTCATCCCGTCAACGACGTCGTGGCGAAAGCGGTGCAAGCGGTCCTGCTTGCCGGTCTCGGCTTTCCGCTCAAGATGCTCGCCGGCTACGTGCCGTTCTTGACCCTCTATGCCATCCTGCTGCACGCCAACGTGAGCTGGTCGTTCGGCCCGCTGCGGTACGCGATCGCGAGCCCGCTGTTTCATCGCTGGCATCACACGAGGGAGCTGCAGGGACTGGACCGAAACTTCGCTCCGCTGTTCCCCTTCATCGACATCGCGTTCGGAACGTTCTACATGCCCAGAGGCGAGCAGCCGAGCCGCTTCGGTACGGTATTTACGCACGTACCCGAAAGCTTCATCGGGCAGCTGCTGTTTCCCTTTCTTCCCACGCGGCCGCGCCCCACCCCGCGGCGCGACTCCCTGCCGCAAACCTGACTCGCGAGCGAGCGGCGCTCGCGCTGGGGCGCCGTGGTGCCCTAGACCCGCTCCCGCCGCGGAACTGCGCAGGCTCAGTAGGTCTTGTACGGCAAGAACTTGCCGGACATCACGATGCGCACGCGGTCGCCTTTCGGGTCCGCCTCGCGCGCGATGTCCATCGAGAAGTCGATGGCGGACATGATGCCGTCGCCGAACTCCTCGTGCACCAGCTCCTTGATCGTCGTGCCGTAGACGTTCACCAGCTCGTATAAGCGATAGATCAACGGATCGGTCGGCACGGCGGTGGGCAGCGATCCTTTGTACGGGACGACCTGCAGCCAGGCCGTCTCCTCGTCCGTCAGCTCGAACAGCCGCTGCACGCTCTCGGCCTGTGCTTTGGTGAGCGTCATCTGCCCCAGGCATGCCGCGGTCGTCCACTCTTTGCTCTGCCCCACGGAACGGGCCACGTCGCGCCACTTCAATCCCTTGCGCACCTTCACTTGCAGGATCTTTCGGGTGACGTCGTTGCGGTCCATCGTTTCCCTCCGGGTTCGTGATTGCTCTGTGTCGTGCGAAGCGGGTCCAGTGTGTTGCGGCGCAGGCGCCGGGTGCCCGGTCACCGCTCCGGCTTCTTCCAGATCCCGCGCTGGTGCATGAGCTCGATCTGCTTCTTGATCACCTTCTGCCGGTACTCGGCGTGCTTCATGGGCTCGCGCTTCAGGTACAGGTTCTTCGGGTAGATCGGCTGCTCGTACACGATCTGGTACAGCTCGGTGCGCAGGTCCTTCATCCAGTTGTCCCATTGGGCGCGGGCGCGATGGTCGCGCAGCGCCTCGATGTCGATCACGCCCCCCACGTAGGTCGAGCCCGCCCCGTAGTCCTGCCGTCCGACGATCTGGCCCTTGTAGTTGATGATGAACGAGCGCCCGCCGAAGGTGTCGATCGGCGTGCTCTCCTCGGGAAACAGATAGTAGGTACCCATGTTGGGCGCGACGACGTACATGTTGTTGTCCAGCGCGCGCGCGCGGCTCTGGATCTCGAACAGCTCGTTGCCGGTCCCCGGATGCGGATAGGAGGCGCGGTAGACAACCTCGGCCCCGTTCATCGCCAGCGCCCGCGCATTCTCCGGGTACGAGCCTTCGTTCGCCATCATGATGCCCAGACGCCCGATGTCGGTGTCCACGACCGGCCAGAACGCTTGCAGGTTGCGCCCGTATTTCTCGATCCACCAGTCGTAGACGTCGTGAGGACAGACGGAATGCTCGACGGGAAACAGCGGCGACACCTTATAGTGCTGTAGGATCACCTCGCCCTTCGGATTCAGGATGAACCCGACATTGAAGAAGCGGTCCTTGAGCTCCGGGTGCCGCGCCTTGGCCTGCGCCACGATGAAGCAGTCGTAGTCGCGGGCGATCTTGCCGAGAAACTCCGTCTCCTCGCCCGGGATGTCGATCGCGCCCTCGCGCGCGAACTGCACGTGATCCAGGTCCAGCACTTCGTCGTTGAAGCCTTGCAGCGCGCCCTCCGGGAACGCGATCAGCCGCACCGGCAGGTCCAGGCTCGACAGCCAGGCGGCGGCCTTGACCAAATGGGACAGGTGCTCCAGATTCAGCATGATGTCCTTGCGCGTACGGATGCCGCGGACAGTGGGGACGAGGCCCACGGCGGTATAGGGTTTGATCATGGCTTGGCTCCTCGGGTCGATGGGGTGTGAGATGCAATGCCGGCTGCGGCTAAGTTTACCGGTACGCGGTGAGTGAAGCGTGAAGGGTTAAGGGTGAAAAGGTGAAGAGGTGAAGGAGGTGAATGAGGTGAAAGGGCGCGGGCGCGCCCCGACTCTTCCGAGCGAGGACCGACGGCGATTCCTGCTCGGGATGGTCGCAGTGGCAGTGTCAGGTCGCGCGGCCAACGAGTACCCGGTGGTGCAGCCTGGTCGTGTGCTGAGATTTCCGGCGGATCACGGCAGCCATCCCGACTATCGCACGGAATGGTGGTACATCACGGGCTGGCTGAAGGATCGCGACGACCATGACATCGGAGTGCAGGTCACCTTTTTCCGCAACCGGCCGCAGGTGCAGGAGGACAACCCGAGCGCCTTCGCGCCG
>Ga0335082_10005346_pt1 | contig 14044 bp, 6 predicted proteins | sample Lox_Sample_41_FD_206718 | JGI IMG/M metagenome (GOLD analysis project Ga0335082, IMG submission 206718) | Soil microbial communities from Loxahatchee National Wildlife Refuge, Florida, United States - Lox_Sample_4.1 | ecosystem: Environmental > Terrestrial > Soil > Wetlands | place: USA: Florida...
TCGTGGAGAGTCCCCCTCACCCGGATCGCATCTGAAGATGCGATCCGACATCTCCCCGCAAGCGGGGAGAGGTGAAACCACCAGGCTCTACGTCGAGCGCTGCATCGCGGGCTTCTCGCTGGCGTGCTTGGCGCGGCTCAGATTTTGCGCGGTGTTGATGATGGAAATATGCGTCAGCGCCTGGGGAAAATTTCCGGTCTGGCGTCCCGCGCCGGGATCGAACTCCTCGGCAAGCAGGCCGAGATCGTTGGCGAGCGCGACGACGCGGTCGAACAGCGCCTGAGCCTTTTCGGCATCCCCACCCAGCACATAGGCGTCGGCGAGCCAGAGGCTGCACGCCAGGAACGCGCCCTCGATCGGCTGCACCTCTCGCGTCATCTCGCGTGGATCGTGCCGCAGCACAAAACCGTCGCGCAACATGTGCTTCTCGATCGCGGCGACCGTGCCGCGAATGCGCGGATCGGTCGCGGGAAGGAAGCCGACGGCCGGCAGCAGCAGGACGCTCGCGTCCAGCATCTTCGAACCATAGGATTTCACGAAGGCGTTCTGCCGGGGATCAAAACCCTTCTCGCAGACGTCGCGATGGATGGTGTCGCACAGTTTTCGCCAGCGCTCGCGCGGCGCCTTGAAGCCAAACGTGTCGGCGCTCTTCAGCGCGCGGTCGAAGGCGACCCAGGCCATCACCTTGGAGAAGACATAGTGCCGTCCCGCGCCGCGCACTTCCCAGATGCCGTGATCCGCCTCGTGCCAGACCTCGGCGAGGTGATTGAGCACCTCGCATTCGAGATCCCAGGTGCCGTCATCGAGCTTGAGCTTGGTCATCCGCGCCTGGTGAAACACATCGAGCAGCTCGCCATAGACATCGAGCTGCACCTGCGCATGCGCCGCATTGCCGATCCGGACCGGTTTTGCGCCTTCGTAGCCGGGGAGCCAGTTCGCCTCCCATTCGAGCAGGCGGCGCTGCCCCATGATGCCATACATGATCTGCATATTGCCGGGCGATCCGGCCACCGCGCGGAGCAGCCAATTGTGCCAGTCGGACGCTTCCTCGGTGTAGCCGGCGTTCATCAGTGCCAGCAGCGTGAAGGTGGCGTCGCGCAGCCAGCAAAAGCGATAATCCCAGTTCCGCGCGCCGCCGAGCTTTTCCGGAAGCGACGTGGTGGGAGCCGCGACGATGCCGCCGGTCGGCGCATAGGTCAGCGCCTTCAGCGTGATCAGCGATCGCAAGACCAGATCGCGATAATCGCCGTCACAACTGCAGCGATCGCTCCACTCGGTCCAGAACCGCTCGGTGTCCTGCAGCGCGCGCTCGGGATCGATCGGCTTTGGCACCGGAAGATGGGACGGGCCATAGGTCAGCACGAACGAGACGGTCTCGCCGGCGGCGACCTCGAACGCCGCAACCGTGGTCATGTTCTCGCCGTGGGTCTGGACAGGTGTGCGAAGCACCGTCATGTCGGACCCGCAGATCGCGAGCAGCGCGGAGCGGTCTTTCGTCCGCTTGACCCAGGGAATGTCGCAGCCGAATCCGAAGCGGATCACCAGCTCCATCCGCATCGCCACCCGGCCCTCGACGCCATGGACCAGACGGACAATGTCGGACGCGTCGCCGCGCGGCGGCATGAAATCGATCAGGGCAACGGTGCCGTCGGCCGTCGCGAAGCGCGTTTCGAGGATCAGGGTCTTGTCCCGGTAGCGGCGCGAGATTTTGGCTGTTTCGTCTTTCGGCGCGATCAGCCATCGGCCGTTCCGCGGCGTGCCGAGGATCGCCGCAAAACAGGCGTCGGAATCGAACGACGGCCAGCACAACCAGTCGATCGATCCGTCGCGACCGACGAGAGCTGCGGTCTCACAGTCGCCAATCAGTCCATAATCCTCGATCTTACAGGGCATTCTCCTGCGCCCTTTCTGGAAATGCGCTTTTCAGCGCTTGTCGGCCCCCGTCAACTCCTGGCGCGCCCGGCGGTCGCAGCCTTGAGCGCCGCGACATCGACGACCGCGGTCATGTCTTCGAGCGCGACCGGCAGACGCTGCCGCCAGTTCGGGTGCTCGTCGACGGTGCCGGGAATGTTGGGCTGCTCGACGACGCCGAGCAGATCCTCGATCGCCACGGCGAGCAGACGCGATGGCGTACGCGCCAGAAAGCCGATCACGGACGTGAAATCGTGTTTGTCGATGCCATGACCCCTGAGGATCTCGTCCAGCATGCCGAGCGCATGCCAGCGGGCGTCGTCGGTTTCGCCGGGATCGATGCCAAGGGAGCGCTTGCGCTTCAGATCGCCGAACGACCGCCAGCCGGCATAGGTCGACAGGTCGTGGGTGTTGAAGGTGATCAGCGCGTTCGGCGCATAATGATCGAGACCGTAAAACCGGCGCGCATCGTCGCGTTCGAACAGCATCACCTTGTAGGACCAGATGTTCCAATCGGCCATGTCATCGCGAAAGCCCGGCGGCACGGTGCCGAGATCCTCGCCAATGACCACGCAGCCATGGGCGACGCTCTCCTGCGCGATGACCGCGAGCAACGCCTCCAGCGGCATCTGCACATAGGCGCCCTTCCGTGCGGGAAACCCATGCGGAATGAGGTAGAGCCGCTTCAACCCCAGCACGTGATCCAGCCGGATCGCGCCGGCGTAGCGCATCGAGGCCTGCAGCATGTCACGGAATGGCTCGTAGGCGCGAAGCTCGAGGCCGGCGGCGTTGAACCCGGCGAGGCCCCAGTTCTGGCCCACCGTGTTCAGCGGGTCGGGCGGCGCGCCGACGGCGAGCGAGCGCGAGATCGCCGCCTGCTCGTTCCAGGCGTCAAAGCCGTCGGACTGCACGCCGACGGCGACATCGAGATACAGACCGACCTTCATTCCGAGCCGGTCGGCCTGCGCCTTGCAGGCGCGCAGTTGGCGGTCGGCGATCCATTGCACATATTCGACGAACGCGATCTCGTCAGCCTCGCCGCCCACGCGCAGGCGGTCGCAGGCCGCCTGGTCGGGCCGCCGCCACTCCTCCGGCCACTCCCACCAGGGCGCCTTGAAGCGGTGCCGCAGCACCTCGAAACAGGCAAAATGCTGCAGCAGCATGCCGCCTTCGGCGCGGAAATTCGCGAAATCCCGCAGGCGTTCTGGGTCGCGCCCGGCACGGAACACCGCGAAGGCCGCGCGCAGCGCGGGCCATTTGAGCGCGGCGACGTCGGCATAATCCACGACGGCGCCACGCCGCAGCGCCTCGAGATCTTTGCTGCCGGGACCTGCCCGGTACTCGCTCATTGCCTCGACATCGATGTAGAGCGGGTTCAGAAACAGCCGGCTGTTCGGCGAATAGGGACTGCAATCGGTCGGGCGGTCATCGAACAGAGCGTGCAGCGGATTGAGGCCGACACCGTCGGCGCCAAGATTGTTTGCAAGCTCGATCAGCGCCGCGAGATCGGAAAAATCGCCGATGCCCCAATTGCGCGCCGAGCGGACGCCATAGAGCTGCACGGCCAGGAGCCAGCCACGGTCGAAGTCGCCGCCGAAGGCGCGTTCCGGTGCGACCAAAAGCGGCACCTCCTCGAGGACGGAGGTTGCGTCCGTCATCCGCAGGCGATAGGAGCCGACCGGAAGATCCTGCGGCCAGACAATGACACCCTCGTTGGTCACCCCGCGGGCAATGATTTTGGCGCCGCTGGCGATCTCCCAGCCCAGCGGAAGCCTGACCGCCTCGCTCAGCTCGGTCCGGGTCGTACGACCGGTGCGAACCACGACCGCGCCCTCGACGATGTGACGCGGTGTCCGGTTCGGGAAAGCATCGACAATGATTTTCAATGCCGTTTCGTCGGTCACGTGGCGTTGACCCTGGCCGTCGAAAAATTCGGTGAGGATCCCGAGATCGCGGGCTTGGGCGGAAAGGTTCATTCGGCACACGTTTTTTTTAGGTAACGGCGTCAGGATGCCGCTGGATTCCCGAGGTTGCATAGGGCGATAGCCCATACCCAACTCCCGGGGCGGCATCGCGGTTCCCAGCGGGAACCAATCGCCACCAAACGGCATTCTAGAGAGTTCTGCAATCTCTGTCTTCGCGCTGGTGGTCCGGTTAAAATATTCGCACGCCATCGACCAGGTCACATTTGCGAATGTTTGAATCGAAGGACCACCGGCGAGCGACTATGATGGTGGGACCTGGGATTGACGTTCGCTTCGAGGGCTCGCGGAAATGGTTGAGCGAACGTCAAATCCGCTCCATCACCGAAGCGGGGGCGTATCTCAAATCAGTGGCGCGATCGTGAACGACATGTCTGAAGCAGGCGCACGTGCGGCAGCCGCACGCGCCGCCTTTCCGCGTGATCTGCGGCCCCCACATACGGGTTCCGCGAACGAGGCCGATCGCACCTGGCACAGCGAGGTCCGGAGCGCATCATGAACCTGATGTCCTCGATCGACGATACGGACCTGCCGGTCGCCTCCCTCGACAGGGATGAGCTCTGGTACAAGGACGCGATCATCTACCAGCTTCACGTCAAGGCGTTCGCCGACAGCAACAATGACGGCATCGGCGATTTTGCCGGACTGACCGAGAAGCTCGATTATCTGCAGGAGCTCGGCGTCACCGCGCTCTGGCTGTTGCCGTTCTATCCCTCGCCCGGCCGCGACGACGGCTACGACATTTCCGACTACGGAACCATCAATCCCGACTTCGGGACCATGAAGGATTTCAAGCGCTTCATCCAGGAGGCGAAGAAGCGCGGATTGCGCGTCATCACCGAGCTCGTGATCAATCACACCTCCGACCAGCACGACTGGTTCAAGCGCGCCAGGCGGAGCGCCAAGAACTCGAACATGCGCGGCTGGTACGTCTGGAGCGATACCGACCAGAAATACCAGGGCACACGGATCATCTTCACCGATACGGAGAAATCCAACTGGACCTGGGATCATGAAGCCGGCCAGTTCTACTGGCACCGCTTCTTCTCGCACCAGCCGGACCTGAATTTCGACAATCCGCGCGTGGTCAGCGCCCTCATGAAGGTGATGAAGCGCTGGCTCGACACCGGCGTCGACGGCTTTCGGCTCGATGCGATCCCCTATCTGTGCGAGCGCGACGGCACCAATAACGAGAACCTCCCCGAGACCCACGCCATCATCAAGAAGCTGCGCGTCGAGCTCGACAGCTACGCCAAGGGCAAGATCCTGCTGGCCGAGGCCAATCAATGGCCGGAGGACGTGCAGTATTATTTCGGCGACAGCGACGAATGCCACATGGCCTATCACTTCCCGCTGATGCCGCGCATCTACATGGCGATCGCGCAGGAAGACCGCTTTCCGATCACCGACATCCTACGCCAGACCCCGGACATTCCTGCGACCTGTCAATGGGCGCTGTTCCTGCGCAACCATGACGAGCTGACCCTCGAGATGGTGACCGACGTCGAGCGCGACTATCTGTGGTCGACCTACGCCCACGACCCGCGCGCTCGGATCAATCTCGGCATCCGCCGGCGCCTTGCGCCGCTGATGGACAATGACCGGCGCAAGATCGAACTGATGAACTCGCTGCTGCTGTCCTTCCCGGGCACGCCGATCATCTATTACGGCGACGAGATCGGCATGGGCGACAACATCTATCTCGGCGACCGCAACGGCGTGCGCACGCCGATGCAGTGGACGCCGGACCGCAATGGCGGCTTCTCCCGCGCCGATCCCGCACGGCTCTATGCCCCGATGATCATGGACCCGGTCTATGGCTACGAGGCCGTCAACGTCGAGGCGCAGTCGCGCAGCCTATCGTCGCTGCTCAATGCCACCAAGCGGCTGATCGCGGTGCGCAAGTCGACACTGGCGTTCGGTCGCGGCAGCATGACCTTCATCCGTCCGGCCAACCGTTCGGTGCTCGCCTATGTCAGGGAGCATGACGGCGAAATCATTCTTTGCGTCGCCAATCTGTCGCGCTCCGCGCAGGCCACCGAGCTCAATCTGTCCCGCTTCAGCGGCCGGGTGCCGATCGAGATGCTGGGCCGCACGCGTTTCCCGGCGATCGGCGACCCGCCCTACATGATCACGCTTGCCCCTTATGGCTTCTACTGGTTCCAGCTCAAGGAGCGCGACAAGTCGGAGCCGGCGCCGCCGCCGACGGTGCCGGAATTCGAGACGCTCGTGGTGCCGCTCGGCTCGACCTGGGTCTCGCTCGCGCGCGCCCGCGGCGTGTTCGAGCGCGACGTGCTGCCGATGCATCTGGCGCGAACCCGCTGGTATCCCGAGCGTTCGCCGGAAGCGATCCATCCGACGCTGACCTCGGCGATCCCGTTCTGCGATATCGGCGACAACCGGCCGTGGCTGGCCTTTTTCGAGACCAGGCAGCACGGGGCAACTGCCCGCTACGTGCTGCCGATGCAGATCGAATGGGTGCGCTTCGACCGCGAGCGCTACGATTCCAACGCGCTCGCCGCCGTGCGCCAGGGCGCGCGCGAAGGCACGCTGCTCGATGTCGCGACCGGCCAGATCTTCATCGCGCTGTTTCTGCGCAATCTGCGGCAGTCCCTGACCGTCAGGGAAGACGCGCAGCGACTCGAGTTCAAGCCGACCTCCAAATTTCCGGACCGCGCGATCCACCAGCCGGAGCATATTCGCGTCATCGAGACCGAGCGATGCAGCATGGCGCTGGTGGACAACGACTATGTCGTAAAGCTGTATCGCAAGGTCGAGCCCGGCATCCACCCGGAAATCGAGGTCGGGCGTTTTCTCACCGATGTCGTCGGCTTTTCCAATGCGCCGCCGCTGCTCGGCGGCGCCGAGCTGGTGGAAACAGACGCGACGCACGCGATCGCGAGCGTGCACGGCTATATCGAAAACCAGGGCGACGGCTGGACGGTGTCGGCGGCCTATCTCGACCGCTTCGTCGACGACCAGCGCCTTTTGATGTCCGACGACCAGCCGCGGGACAGCGAGCAGCAATCGCTGTATCTGCGCTATATGGCGCAGGCCGGCCGGCGCGTGGCAGAACTGCACGCGGCGCTCGCAAGCGGGCCCGAGCACGCAGATTTTGCGCCCGAGCCGATCCGCGCCGATGACGTCAGGCGCTGGAGGAGCGACCTCCTGGAACGGGCTCGCGGCATCTGCGAGGCCTTGCAGGCCAGGCGCGACGCCGGCAAGGGAGCCGACGCGGCGCTGGTCAATCAGTTGCTCGCCCAGCAGCGTGGGCTGCCCGACCGCCTGCATGCGCTGTTGCCGGAAGCCAGCGAAGGCCTCAATATCCGCCGGCACGGCAACCTCGAGCTCCGCCAGACCCTCGTGGTCAAGGACGATATTTTCCTGATCGGTTTCGACGGCGATCCGCGCCGGACCTTGGCCGAGCGGCGGTTGAAGCAGCCGGCGGCGCGCGACGTCGCCGACGTCATCTGCTCGATCGGCTATTCGGCGGCAGCCGGCCTGGCGCGCTACGAAAAGATCGCGCACGACGAGCACGGCAGGATCGCCGGCACGCTGTCCCGATGGCGCACCCGGTCGGCGTCGACCTTCCTGTCCGCCTACCGCGAGACCCAGCCGCACCAACGCCTGTGGCCAGCCGATCCGCAGGCGGCGGAGGCGATGCTTGACTTCTTTCTGCTGGAGAAATTCTTTGACAAGATGGAATATGAGCTGAAGCATCGCGTAGAATGGCTGCAGGTCCCGTTGATCGAGATCCTCAATATCCTGTCCAAGCCGGCTAACGAGGCCTGATGACCAAATTGTCCGCAGAGGCCTATGCGATCGTCGAAGGTCGCCACGCCGATCCGTTTCACTATCTCGGCCCGCATGACGAAGGCGGCCGGACCGTGGTCCGGGCGTTCCTGCCGAATGCCGTAACCGTGGAGGCGATCGCCGGGCACGGCAAGGCGGCCCCGCTCGACCGCATCCATGATGCCGGACTGTTTGTCGGCGGCCTGCCGGACGGCGCCGGGCGCTATCAATTGCGCGCCCGGTTCGGCGATCAAACCGTCGAACTGGAGGATCCCTATCGCTTCCCGCCGGTCCTGAGCGACTACGATCTCTATCTGCTCGGCGAGGGCACGCAGCGACGGCTCTATGACAAGCTCGGCGCGCATCCGCTGCAGCTCGATGGCGTCGCGGGGGTGGCCTTCGTGGTCTGGGCGCCGAATGCGCGGCGGGTCAGCGTGGTCGGCGATTTCAACGGCTGGGATGCGCGGCGTCATCCGATGCGCCGACGCGGTCCGGGCTACTGGGAATTGTTTATTCCGCATGCGGGGAGCGGCGACCACTACAAGTTCGACATGGTCGGCGCCAAGGGCGAGCATCTGCCGCAAAAATCCGATCCGCTGGCCTTTGCCGCGGAGATGCGGCCGAAAACCGCGTCGGTCGTGTTCGACGAAGCGAACATCCCGCGCCCGCGACCCGCGCCCGATGGCATCAACGCGCGCTCTGCGCCAATCTCGATCTACGAGGTCCACCTCGGCTCATGGCGGCGCAAGGGTAACAATGAGTGGCTGAGCTATCGCGAACTGGCCGAGCAGCTTCCTGCCTATGCGCGCGATCTCGGCTTCACCCATGTCGAATTCCTCCCGGTCAGCGAGCATCCGTTCGACGGCTCCTGGGGCTATCAGCCGACCGGCCTCTATGCGCCGACCAGCCGCTTCGGCAGCCCGACCGATTTCGCAGCTCTGGTCGATGCCTGCCACGCGCACGGCCTCGGCGTGCTGCTCGACTGGGTACCCGGCCATTTTCCAGACGATCCGCACGGGCTTGCGCAGTTCGACGGCACCGCGCTCTATGAGCACGCCAACCCGCTGCAGGGCCGCCACCTCGACTGGGGCACGCTGATCTACAATTACGGCCGCACCGAAATCGTCAATTTCCTGGTCTCCAACGCGCTGTTCTGGCTCGAGCGCTTTGGCGTCGATGGCTTGCGCGTCGACGCCGTGGCCTCCATGCTCTACCTCGACTACAGCCGTCCCTCCGGAGCCTGGATCCCCAACAAGTTTGGCGGACGGGAAAATCTCGAAGCCATCGCGTTCCTGCGCCGTTTCAACACCGAGCTGTTCGGCCATTTCCCGCAAGCTACCACGGCGGCCGAGGAATCGACCGCCTGGCCGCAGGTGTCACAGCCGGTCGACAGCGGCGGCCTCGGTTTCGGCTACAAATGGAACATGGGCTGGATGCACGATACGCTGCGCTATGTCGGCAAGGACCCGATCCACCGCAAATATCATCACGGCGACATCCTGTTCGGCCTGCACTATGCGTTCTCGGAAAACTTCGTCCTGCCGCTGTCCCACGACGAGGTCGTGCACGGCAAGCGTTCGATCCTCGGGCGGATGCCCGGCGACGACTGGCAGCGCTTTGCCAATTTGCGCGCCTATTACAGCTTCATGTTCGGCCATCCCGGCAAGAAGCTCCTGTTCATGGGCTGCGAATTCGGCCAGGAGCGGGAGTGGAATCACGACATCTCGCTGGACTGGCATCTGCTCGACCAGCCGAAGCATGGCGGCATCCAGGCACTGATCCGCGATCTCAATCGCCTGTATCGCGAACAGGGCGCGCTCCACGAGCTCGATTGCGAGCCGTCGGGCTTCGAATGGCTCATCACGGAGGATGCCGGTAGCAACGTGTTCGCCTTCCTGCGCAAGGGGCGTCAGGAGCGGACGCGCTGCGTCGTGGTGGTGAATTTCTCGCCGAACGTCTATTACAATTATCGCGTTCGCGTACCGCTTGCCGGCAAGTGGCGGGAGGTCTTCAACTCGGATTCCGAGCATTATGGCGGCAGCAATGTCGGCAACGTGGGAGAAGTCGCCACGTTGCCAGGACCCCAGCCCGCGCTTAACGTCACCATCCCGCCCCTGGCTGCGATCTTTCTGGTCCCGGAAAGCTAGACCATGCGCCTGTCCGCCGGAAGTTCTGCGCGCCTCGGCGCGACCTGGGACGGCCGCGGCACGAATTTCGCGCTGTTCTCGGCCCATGCGGAGAAGGTCGAGCTGTGCCTGTTCGACAACCAGGGCCGCCGCGAGCTCGAGCGCATCGAGCTGCCCGAGCGCACCGAGGATGTCTGGCACGGCTATCTCAACGACATCATGCCGGGCCAGCTCTACGGTTATCGCGTGCACGGCCCCTACGAGCCCGAGCATGGCCATCGCTTCAATCCCAACAAGCTGCTGCTCGATCCCTACGCCAGGCGCCTCGCGGGACGGCTGATCTGGAGCGACGCGCATTTCGGCTTCCGCATTGGTTCATCGCGCGAGGACCTCTCCTTCGACCGGCGCGACAATGCCCGCGGCATGATGAAGGCCGTCGTGATCGACGAGACCTTCAACTGGGGCCGCCGCGAGATGCGCCCGCAGATTCCCTGGGAAGATACCGTCATCTACGAGGCGCATGTCAAAGGGTTGACACAGAAGCGTGGCGACGTGCCGCCGAACCTGCGCGGCACCTATGGCGGGCTGGCCTCGCCGGCGATGATCAAACACCTGAAGCGGCTCGGCGTCACCACGATCGAACTGCTGCCGATCCACGGCCTGGTCGACGATCGCAATCTGGTCGAGAAGAAGCTCGCCAATTACTGGGGCTACAACACCATTGCGTTCTTCGCTCCCGAGGCGCGCTATGCGCAGGACAACCCGCTCGATGCATTCCGGACCACGGTCGCACGGCTGCACGATGCCGGCATCGAGGTGATGCTCGACGTGGTCTATAACCACACCGCCGAAGGCAATCACCTCGGCCCGACGCTGTCGTTTCGCGGCATCGACAACGCCTCCTACTACTGGCTGAAGCCCGACAATCCGCGCTACTACGACGATTTCACCGGCTGCGGCTCCTCCGTCAATCTCAGCCATCCGCGCGTGCTGCAGATGGTGATGGATTCGCTGCGCTACTGGGTCGAGGTCTGCCATGTCGACGGTTTTCGCTTCGATCTCGCCACGACCCTGGCGCGCGGACCGAACGGTTTTGATCGTCATTCCTCGTTCCTGACCGCGGTGCGGCAGGATCCGGTGCTGGCGACGGCAAAACTCGTGGCCGAGCCCTGGGACATCGGCCTCGGCGGCTACCAGGTCGGCGCCTTTCCCTCGCAATGGTCGGAATGGAACGATCGCTATCGCAGCACGATGCGACGCTACTGGAGCGGCGAAGGCAGCCTGATCGGCGACGTCTCGGGCCGGATGACCGGCTCGTCCGATCTGTTCAATCATGACGGCCGAACGCCGCGCGCCAGCATCAACCACGTCACCGTCCATGACGGGTTCACGCTGCAGGATCTGTTCAGCTACAGCGAGAAGCATAACGAGGCCAATGGCGAGGACAATCGCGACGGCTCCAACGACAACCTCAGCAACAATTGCGGCCATGAGGGCCCGACCGACGATCCTGCGATTGTGGCACTGCGCCGGCAGCTGCGGCGAAACCAGCTCGCCTGCCTGCTGCTCGCGCAGGGCACGCCGCTGATCCTGGCCGGCGACGAGGTCGGCAATTCGCAGGACGGCAACAACAATGCCTATTGTCAGGACAATGAGGTCGGCTGGGTCGACTGGCAGGGCCTCGGCCGCCCCGGCGACGACCTCACCGATTTCATCGGGCTGCTCACCGGGCTGCGGCGGAAATTCGGCCAGGTCCGCACCCGCCGCTGGCTCGACGGACGGCGTGCAGATGGCAGTTATGGCGTGCTGTGGCTGACACCATCGGCGGCGGAGATGACGGAACAGGACTGGAATTTTCCGGAGGGACGCTTCCTCGCCTATGTGCTGGGACCGACGCAGGAAGGGCAGCCGCCGCTCTTCATCGTGCTCAACGCAGCGCCTGAGGAAATCGCATTCAAGCTGCCGACGCTGCCCGAGTACAAGATCTGGCAGCAACTGCTCAACTCGGCCGACGCCAGGCAGACCGTGGTAAAACTGCCGGCGGCCAGCGACACCAAGGCGCCGGCCCGCACCGTGCTGGCGTTTGCGGGTCTCACATGACGAAGCCCTGCTTTGGCGCGCGCCTGACTGCCGGCGGCGTGTCGTTCGCCCTGTGGGCGCCGGCGGCGCGACAGGTCGAGCTGCTTCTGGATCAGCCACAACCGATGCGGCGCGATGACGACGGCTGGTACCGTCTCGATGTCGGCGGGCTGGCAGCGGGCGCACGCTACAAATTCAGGATCGACGGCGAGATCGACGTGCCCGACCCCGCATCGAGCTTCCAGCCCGAAGACGTGTTTGGCCCGAGCGAGGTGATCGATCACGCGCGCTATCCGTGGAAAAGCGCCGACTGGCGCGGCCGTCCCTGGGAAGAGGCGGTGCTGATCGAAACCCATGTCGGCACCTTCACGCGCGAAGGGACGTATCATGGGATGATCGATCGGCTCGATCATCTCGTGGAAACCGGCGTCACCGCACTGGAGCTGATGCCGATCGCGGATTTTGCTGGCAAGCGCAACTGGGGCTATGATGGCGTGTTGTGGTACGCGCCCGACAGCGCCTATGGCCGCCCGGAGGACCTGAAGGCGCTGATCGACGCGGCGCACCAGTGCGGCCTGATGGTGTTTCTCGACGTCGTCTACAATCATTTCGGCCCGGAGGGAAATTTCCTTCACCGTTACGCGCCGAATTTCTTTACCGCCGCGGAGACTCCCTGGGGCAGTGTGATCGACTACGGCAAGCCGGAAGTGCGCGGGTTTGCGATCGAGAGCGCATTGAGCTGGCTGCGCGACTACCGTTTTGACGGACTGCGGTTCGATGCGGCCAACCACATCGTCACCCCGCCGGGCGGGATTTCGATGCTGCACGATCTCAGCATTGCCGCAGGAAAACTCGCCGCGGAGACCGGCCGGCACATCCATCTGGTGCTGGAAAACGGCGACAATATCGCGAGCATGCTCGATTCGGTCGAAGAGCCGCCGCGCGGAAAATTCCGCGCGCAATGGAACGATGATTATCACCACGCCTTTCACGTGCTGCTGACCGGAGAGTCCCAGGGCTATTACGGCGACTATCAGCGCTCGCCGCGCGGCGACATTGCACGCGCGCTGGCTACGGGCTTTGTGTATCAGGGCGAAGTCGCTGCGTTCTGGGGTAACCGGCCGCGCGGCGAGCCGAGCGGCGCGCTTGAGCCGACCGCCTTCGTCAGCTTCCTGCAGAACCACGACCAGACCGGAAACCGCGCACTCGGCGAGCGGCTTGATTCTCTCGCGGATCCAAATCAGGTCGAAGCTGCGCTCGCAATCACTCTTCTTGCGCCGATGATACCCATGCTGTTCATGGGCGAGGAATGGGGCTCGCGGCGGCCGTTTCTGTTCTTCTGCGATTTTGCCGGCGACCTGGCCGATGCGGTCCGCCAAGGGCGACGCCGTGAATATGACTGGGCCTACGCCAGATACGGCGATGCGGTCCCCGATCCGCTCGATCCAAAGACGTTCAGCGCCTGCGTGCTCGATTGGGAGGCGCGCGATGCGGCGCCGGGACGCGAGCGTCTCGCGCTGGTCAGGCGCCTGCTCGAGGTTCGACGGCGCGAGATCGTGCCATGCCTCGCGGGTGCCCGGCATGGCGATGCGCGAGCGAACGATGACGGCATGCTCACGGCGCATTGGCAGATGGGCGATGGCACGACGCTGAAGCTTGCGGCCAATCTCTCGGCCACCGCGATCACGCTTCCTCCGGAGCACGCGGTCGGCGCGCCGATCTGGGGGACCGACGATGACCGGCTGCCAGCCTGGTCGGTGTGCTGGCGGCTCGTATCGGGCAAGTGAGTGATTGGACGATCTCAAAACGCTGCCGGCCTCATCCGGTAGATTCGCGCGGTCGCTTAAGAATCTCGACGACGCCGTTGTCGGCGTCGACCTTCACCCAGTCGCCGGTCTCGATCACCAGCAGCGGATCCTGATCCAGGTCGGTCATGGCGGGGGCGCGGGTGACGACGGCGCCGAGCGCGATTTTTGTCGTCATCTTGTTGAAGATCATTGCGCGCGGCGCGACGCCGTTCAGGCGCGCCATGTGGAAATAGGCGGACCAGCCCGACGATCCTTTGGCGCCGGGAAAGACCAGGACGCGGCCGGCAAAACTCTGGCCGCACAGTTCGTGCCGGCGCTCGATGACGGTGCCGGTGCGCTCGTTGAT
>Ga0335082_10005347_pt1 | contig 14042 bp, 11 predicted proteins | sample Lox_Sample_41_FD_206718 | JGI IMG/M metagenome (GOLD analysis project Ga0335082, IMG submission 206718) | Soil microbial communities from Loxahatchee National Wildlife Refuge, Florida, United States - Lox_Sample_4.1 | ecosystem: Environmental > Terrestrial > Soil > Wetlands | place: USA...
ACGCAGTGGAAACCCGGTTCCATTGCATCCGGCACGCTCCCGAAGCCGGGTCCTGGGCGGGCCGGTCCGGCCCGGCCCGGTGTACCTTCGGTACGTGCAGGGGACCACATTTCTCTCCGTTTTGCGCCAGCTGACCGCGGCCGAACCGGACCGGCCGGCGCTGACGTGTAAAGACGAGACGCTGACCCGGGCCGAATTCACCGACCGGGTCGAGCGGCTCGCCGCGCTGTTCGCCAGCCGCGGCGTCACCGAGGGCTCGACGGTCACGATCGGGCTGCCGAACTCGATCGGGTTCGTGGAGAGCATGTTCGCGGTGTGGGTGCTGGGCGCGGTGCCGCAGCCGATCTCCGACCGGCTCCCGGCGCTGGAACGCGACGCCATCGTGGACCTGGCGGACCCCGCGCTCGTGGTGGGGGCGCCGCCGTCTGAGGGACAGACGCGGCCGGCCCTGGAGTCGGTGCCGCGGGACCTTCCGGCCGGCTCGTTCACGCCGGGCGTGTCGCCGGAGTGGAAGCTCATGACCAGCGGCGGGAGCACCGGGCGGCCGAAGCTGATCGGCGCCACCCAGCCCGCGTTGTCCGAGCTCGTGGGACCGGTCGGCGCCCTGGTACACCTGCGTCCCGATGGCTGTGTCCTGATGACCGGGCCGCTCGCCCACAACGGCCCGTTCGTCGCTACCACATGCGCGATGCTGCTCGGCAACCACGTCGTGCTGATGCCGCGGTTCAACGCGGCGGACACGCTGCGCCTGGTCGAGAAGCACCGGGTGACCTGGATGCTCCTGGTGCCGACGATGATGCTGCGGATCTGGCGGCTGCCGGAGGAGGTCCGGCTGGCCACCGACGTGTCCAGCCTGGAGGTGGCGTTCCACCTGGCCGCGCCGTGCCCGGCATGGCTCAAGCAGGCCTGGATCGAGTGGCTCGGCCCGGAGAAGGTGATCGAGCTGTACGGCGGCACCGAACTCCAGGCCGTAACGGTGATCAGCGGCACCGAATGGCTCGCGCACCCGGGGTCGGTCGGCCGGACCGTGCTCGGCGAGATCGAGATACGCGACCTGGATGGCCGCCCCGTTCCGGTCGGCGACGAGGGGGAGATCTGGATGCGCCGGGGGCCGGACGCCCCGTCGCCCTATCGCTATATCGGCGCCACCGCGCGCAGCGCCGCCGACGGCTGGGAGTCCCTCGGCGACATCGGCAAGGTGGACGCGGACGGGTATGTGTACATCACCGACCGCCTCGCGGACATGATCCTGGTCGGCGGGGCGAACGTGTACCCGGCGGAGATCGAGGCCGCGCTGGACGAGCACCCGGCCGTGCAGTCCTGCTGCGTGTTCGGCCTGCCCGACGAGGACCTGGGCAACATCCCCTACGCCATCGTCGAGCTGTCCGGCCCCGCTTCCGACGAGGACCTGATGGCGCACCTGCGCCGGCGGCTCGCCCCGTACAAGCTGCCCCGGGTCATCGAGCACGCGACTACGCCGCTGCGCGACGACGCCGGGAAGGTGCGCCGCTCACAGCTGCGGGCCGAGCGGATGGCCCGCTGAGGCCCCGTCTCCGGCCGAGTCCCTGAGCTGCTCGGCGATCAGCTTGGCCATCCGCTCCATGGAGTCTTCCAGGTCCTTCGTCGTGACCACGTCGGACAGCGCGAGGCGGACGGCGGCGAGTTCGCGGGCGAGGAACTCGGTGTCCGCCTGGGTCCGTGCCGCCACCTCGCGATCCCGCTCGACGCTGGCCCGGTCCCGGTCGTCCTGCCGGTTCTGCGCCAGCAGGATCAGCGGCGCGGCGTAGGCGGCCTGAGTCGAGAAGGCCAGGTTGAGCAGGATGAACGGGTACGGGTCCCAGTGGTTGACGATGCCGATGGTGTTGAGCACGATCCAGCCGACGACCAGCACCGTCTGGCCGGCCAGGAACCGCCCGGTGCCCAGGAACCTGGCGATCGCCTCGGAGAACCGGCCGAACGCGTCGGCGTCGTACCGCGCGCCCATCCGGGGGGTGACACCGCGCGGGACGGACAGGTCGTTCCGCTCGACCAGGCGGCTGGCGAACCGTGCCATCTCAGCCTCCCGTCTTCCGCCAGCCCGCGGGCAGCAGGTGGTCCAGCACGTCATCTACGGTAACCGCGCCGAGCAGGCGGCTGTCCTCGTCGCACACCGCCACGCTGACCAGGTTGTAGGCGGCAAGCCTGGCCGCGAGCTCGCGTTCGGGCAGGTCGGGCCGGACGAATACGCCCGCCTCGACGCAGTCGCCGACCGGGGTGGCGGGCGGCCGGCGCAGCAGCCGCTGGAACCCGACGCTGCCCAGGTACCGGCCGGTCGGCGTGATCACCGGCGGCTCGCACACGTAGACCTGCACGGCCGCGGTGACCGGCGTTTCCGGGTTCCTGATCCGGGCCAGCACCTCCGCGACCGACACGTCCGGGGTCACGATCAGAGGCTGCGGCGTCATCAGGCCGCCGGCCGTCGTGGCGTCGTAGAGCAGCAGCCGCCGCAGCTCGGCGGCCGGGACGGCCTCCATCGCGGTCAGCAGCCGCTCGCGCTGCTCGGGCGGCATCTCCGCGAGCAGGTCCGCGGCGTCGTCGGGCTCCATCTCCTCGACCACGTCGGCGCTGCGTTCCAGCTCCAGGCTGTCCAGAAGCCGGATCTGGTCCTGTTCCGGCATCTCCTCCAGCAGGTCCGCCAGTTCCTCGTCATCTAGCGCGGCCGCGAGCTGGTTGCGCCGGCTGGGCGACATGCCCTCCACAGCCGCGGCGAGGTCGGCCGGCTGCAGTTCGCGCAGGCCGACCAGCTGGTCGGCCATCGGGCCGGCCCGGAACAGCTCCGGGTACTTGTCCCACGAGACGACCGTGGTGCGGCGGTGCCGCAGGCCCCGGCCGTGCACCACGGCGAGCGCGCTGACCTCCCAGCCGACCCGCCGCTGCTCGCGCGGGATGATGGCCACGTCGACGACGGTTCCGTCCTGGGTCTGCTTGCCGTACAGCTCCGAGGCGAGGATCTCCCCGGTCCGCCGGGTGAAGCGGTCCAGGTCGACGGTCCCGCCGCGCAGGTGCGCGCCGTCGACGGATATCTCCGTGATCGCGCCGAGGTTGACGAAGATGCGGCGCCGCTGCAACGTCACGACCAGCCCGAGAGCACGCGGCGGCTCGCTCCCGGCGGCGGGCAGGAGCACCACGTCCCGGATCCGGCCGATGGTCAGGCCCTCGCTGTCCAGCAGCGGACGGCCCCTCAGCCGGGACGTGAACACCTGGGGTTCGGCCACGGTCTGCCCATCACCTCCCGCGCCTATCCCACCAGCACCATTATCCTTTCCGCCAGAACTGGCGGAAACTCAGAGCCGCTCGCCGGCGGCGACCGGGGCGGCGATGGTGTTCCCCGGGGGGGCCAGCGGGCACTGCCACGCGTCGTTGTACCGGCACGACGGGTGGTACAGGAAGTTCAGGTCGACGACCAGGCTCCCGTCCCGTCCGCCCAGGTCGGCGCCCTTAGCAGTGTCCAGCGCGTACCGGCCGCCGCCGTAGCTGGACCGGCCCGCGGTACCGTCGCGCAGCGGCAGCAGCAGGCCGCCGGCATACTGCCGCAGCCACCACACGTCGATGACGGTGTCCAGCGGCGCGGGCAGCCGCAGGCAGCCGATGCGGTCCATCGGCATGATCCCGTCGCTGGTCGGCACCGACAGCGACAGCTCCCGCCCGGCCGGGAGCAGCGGTAGCTCGAACCGCAGCCCGGGGTCGTAGGGCCAGTACGGCAGGCCCGTCGCACGCAGCGGATCGCCCGCCGGCAACGGGCTCTGCGGGTGCGACAGGAACAGCTCGTCCCGGCCCTGCCGCCACAGCTCATGCGCCCGCTTCGGATCGTCCTCGGCACGCACCGCCGCGTAGAGTTGGCTGACCGTGCGCCGCCAGCCGGCCAGTTCCAGCTCACTGCTCATCGTGCTGCTTCCGTCCCGCCGCGGGTCCGTTGTCATGACGCTCCCTCAACCCGGAGCGGGGCGGCACGATTCCCTGCGCGGGGGCGGGAACCGCATCCGTTCGGGGCCAAACGGCACCCGGATTCGCCGTGACAACCTGGTGACGATGGCCAACGTACGGTTTGAGGGCTAGTTTCCCGATCAGGGGGGCACACGCGATGGCGACTAGTCCCGCGGCTTTTCTGGCCCGTAACCCCGACCCCGCCCAGGCGGCTGTGCTGCACCTGCTCGGGGGGCCGTACATCACGCTGTGCGGGCAGCGCAAGGAGGTGCCGGAAGGCAGCAAGCGCCTGCTCGTCTTCGTCGCGCTGCGCCGGGTGCGGGTCGAAAGAAGCTGCGCGGCGGGGACGTTGTGGCCCATCGGGGGCGAGCTGCGGGCGGCGGGAAACCTGCGCTCCGCGCTGTGGCGGCTCCGGCGAGCCGGGATCGACCTGATCGTCGCGGACAAGTGGTCGCTGATGCTGTCCGACGAGGTGGTCGTCGACCTCAGGATCATGGAGGAGTGGGCCGCGCGGCTGATCGCCGGCACCGCGACCCGTGACGACCTGGAGGTCATGCAGTGGCACATGGATGCCCTGGACCTGCTGCCCGGCTGGTACGACGACTGGGCCCTGATGGAGCGTGAGCGCATCAGGCAGCGCATGCTCCATGCGCTCGAGGCGCTCAGCCGCAATCTCGCTCATCAGGAGCGATGGGCCGAGGCCGTGGAAGCCGGGTTGGCGGCGGTGACCGCCGAGCCGCTCAGGGAGAGCGCGCAGCGGACCCTCATCGACGCGCACCTCGCCGAGGGGAACTGGATCGAGGCCCGTCGTGCCTTTGACGCCTATCACGAACTGCTGCGGCGCGAGCTGGGGACGGAGCCGTCCGCGGATCTCGCGGCGCTGATTTGCGCGCGCCAGAAGCCGCTCGCGGCGATCAGGCGGGTGCCCTAGACCGGTGTCACGGCTCGCGGGTGGCCGGGGACGCCAGTCCGGGGCCACACGCCAGCCACGACGTCAGGTGCGATCCCGGTAACCGCCGCGATCGCGGTCCCGGCGGCCGTAGTCCCGGGTGCTCTCGCGGCGGCGGCGGTCCCGGTCATCCTCGCGGCGGCGGCCGTAGTCCCGCTCGCGGCGGCCGCGCTCCCGGTCCCGGTCCCGGTCCCGGTCCCGGTCGTCCCGGTCGTCGTCGTCATCGTCGTCCCAGTCATCGCCGCGGCGGTGCCGGTGCTCACCGTCGTGGTCATGGTCATGGTCGTGGTCGTGGTCGTGGTCGTGGTCGTGGTCATGCCGGTGCCGCGGCCGGCACCTCCGCACGTACTCTTCGATGATCGCTTCGGCGATCTTCCCGCGAAGGGTCTTGCACCGGCCTTCCCGCGCCTCTATCAGGCACGTGCGCACGGCCAGCTCACCCGTGAGCCTCGACAGGGCCGCCCGGCCCCGCAGCGAGATCCGCAGGGCGAGGCACATGCAGTCGACGTAGTCGTGCGGATGGTCGTAGCCCCACCAGACCTCATCCAGGTGACGGTAGGCCACCAGGGCTCTCGCGTAGAGCAGCTTGCGGTCGCCGGACTCCTCGTCGCAGATGTCCTTGTCGATGCCGGCCACCTCGGCCTCGAGGTCCGAGACCCGCTTGGTCAGCTCCTCGGGCTCCTTGAGCAGCGTGGCGAAGCACTTCTCGGCCGCGTCGGTGCGGTGTTCGTACTCGGCTATACGCGCCTTCAACGTCTCGATCCCGCATCCTGAGACATCCGTGTCGAAGTCGCCCTCCTCGTCCACACAGCAGCCGAGCTGCGGGTCGCACACCTCGAGTCGCCGCTCGACGTCATGCCAGGCCTCGTCGAGGCACTCGATGATCTCGCTGTCATCGATGAGGCACCTCAGCTTGTCGGTTGCCTGCGCGAGCTGCTCCCGGATCTTCGCCACGGTCGGCGTCGCGTCGTGCCGGGCCTTGCCGTACTGCAACCTGGCCGTCTCGTACTGATCGGGGTTCGGGCCGTCCTTGTGCTGCTCGTCGTAGGCGGCTTCTTCCTTCACGCCCTTGGCCCGGCAGCCGAGCGGGTCGAGCGCCTCGGGCCTGCAGTCGGGGCATTCCCGCGGCGCGATCAGCTCGAGGTCCTCGGCCGGAGGCGGGGGAGCGCCGGCCGCCGCGGGCGGCTCGGCCGGGTTCTGATCGTTAGCTGGATTGTTCATGGGCCCTCCATGGTTGCGGACCCTGGCATTTTCCGGCTGCCGCGTCACCGCATCGTCGCCGCGGGATGGCGCGTCGAGTCGCGATCGTCCCGGCGGCACGGATTTCATTCCCGGCAACGCGGAGGTCAACGTTGCGGTGACAATGCATTGTCATAGTTGTCCTATGCAACCCGAGCCCGAACGGTGTGGCGTGTGCATCGTGCGAGTGGTTCGGCAGGCCTCCGGCCTGAGGATTACCCTCACCCAGCGATCCGACGTCGACGACCCGTCCACAGAGACCCGGCGTAGCACGACTGACGTGGCGCGGGCCGTCGAGGCCGTCAGGAACTTCATCCTCGGATTGGATCACCGAATCGGTGACTTAGCCGGTGACGTAGGGGTGACGGCTTTCCGGCAGACTCGCCGCGTGGCTGGTTTCGGGAGCATAGCGGCAGTGGGCAAAAGCCTCGAGATGCTGCTCAACGCGCGCTTCTCCGCGGTGGAGCCTATCGCCGGCGAGAATGCCCGGGCGCAGCTCATCCAGACGGAAGATCTCGATCCCGGATCACATTTCCTTGTCCGCCCGACCGTGTCCATCCTGCTGTACCGGGTGGACTTCAACAAGACGATGCGGGCAAGCTGGTCGGCGGCCGGCGCGACCGACGGGAAGGCCCACTTGCCGGTCGACCTGCACTACTTGTTCACGGCCTGGGCGGACAACGCCGATCATGAGCACCGCCTTATCGGCCGGGCCATGCAGATCCTCGAGGAACTCGGCTCGCTCAGCGGTCCGCTTCTGCATCCAGATGGGGACTGGTCGGCCGACGAGGCCGTGCAGCTCTACCTGGAAGACATCGCGACCGACGACCTCATGCGCACGTTCGAGAGCCTGGCGTGCGACTTCCGGCTGAGCATTCCGTACATCGCCCGGGTGGTCGTCGTGTCGACGCCGGCCGGGCAGGCGCAGCCCGATGTGCTCACCTATGTACGGGGAATACGTCCCGACCTCGGCTCGAATGGCACCGGGACGAGCCCGTGAACGAGATTCTCGCACCGGAATGGGACGAGCGCATCACGCGCCTGCGGCTGGGAATCGAGCTGGCCGACGCCCTCGGGCGGCCGGGCCCGGTCGCTGGCCTCGGCGTGTTCTCCGAGAACGTTCCGCGTCCGCACCCGGTGCCCCGCCGGCATGGCCGTCCCGACGACGATATCGGGCTGCCTGGGGTGCGGCGGAATCCCTCCGGCCGCTTCGCGATCGCCTTCACCGCACGGGACGCCGCGGCCCCGGTAGCCCCGGCACGGCTCGACGTACGGGTCACCGACCCGAGCCGCCGCTACGTACCGCGGCGGCTATCCATCCCGGTGCCGACCCTGGCCGGCGTGCTCGCGGCCGACAAGGCCCACGACATCGATCCCACGGTGTCCCTGGCCCCGCGCGCGTGCCGGCCGTCGCTGTTTCCTGGTGCCGACTACGGCACTCACGCCGGAGCCACCATCATCAAGGGCCGGGCCACGTGGGGAGCGGGCGGTCCTCCGGTTCAATGGGCCCGTATCGAGGCCACGGCGGACGGAGCCGGCCACTCCGGGCCGTGGCGCGCCCACGGAGATGACAGGGGAGAGTTCCTGCTGGTCATCGGCCTGCTGTCGCTCGTGCTGGCGCAGCGGCGGAGCCTCACGGTCGACGTGGACGTCACCGTCCATGCGCGCCCGGTGCCATCGCCGGATACGCCCGTGGATCCGCCGGCGCAATCACGCGACGATCCGCTGTGGCACCTGCCCGTCGAGCGACTGGCCACGCTCGACCCGTCGGACCCGGTGGCCACCGGCGAGGCCCTGCCGCCCGGTTACACCTCAACCACCAGCCGGGTGGTGACCTGCCGCCGCGGCCAGCCGGTCCGCCCGCTCCCGTTCGTCCTCAACTGACAGCTACCCGAGAGGAGGCCCATGCCTGAGTACCTGGCTCCTGGCGTGTACGTCGAGGAGGTCAGCTTCCGCTCGAAGTCGATCGAAGGCGTGCCGACCTCGACCACCGGCTTCGCCGGTCTCGCGCACTACGGGCCCGTCCACTACACAGACGGCCCGAGGGCGACCGAGCCCCGCCTCGTCACCAGCTACGCCGAGTTCGAGCGCGTCTACGGCGGCCTGGATCCACTCAGTGACGGCCTGTCTCAGCGGCTGCCGTACCTGGCGCACGGCGCCCGCGCCTTCTTCCTCAACGGCGGAAGCCGCCTCTACATCTCACGGATTTACCACACTCCCGCCGGAGGCGGCGACGGCGTGGCGTCGAGGGACATCTCCATCCAGTCGACACCCCCGTCGGTGGCCAGGTTCCGTGCCCGCTGGCCCGGGGCTGACGGCAACGTCCTGGTCACCGTATCGGCGGTCCGCGGCGGCGACGTGGGCGTTCACACCGGTCCCGCCGTGCAGGTGTCCGGTGGGGCCAGCACCGGAACGATCCTGGAGGTCGTCCCGGCCGGAAGTCACCCCGGGCCGGACACGCCGCTGACCGCGGCCAACCTCCGGCTCCTCAAGATCAATCAGGACAACAGCCTGGTCTTCACGGACAGCACGGGCGCCAATTCGCCGCCCGCGGTCACCGACTGGCTGCTGCCCATCCAGGTCAACGTCATGGTCGAGGGGGGCAGCGACCGCCGGGACCTGTACGCGCGACTTGGCCTCGCCGACGGAGGCAACCGGGCCATCAGCAAGGTGCTCGCGCTCGACGGTCCCGAGGACGAGGACTGCATGGTCTGGTTCAGCTACGGCTTCCCGCTGGACCCGGACCACACCGATCCCTACCCCATCCAGCTGCTCTTGGGCCTGGTCGGCACCGACGCCCTCAGCAGGACGTTCCGGCTGCAGGGCGGCGACGACGGCATCTTCCCCGATGAGCTGGACTTCGCCGGCCACGACGCCGACCCTGACGACGTCACCAAGAAGGCGACCGGACTTGCGGCGCTCGCTGAAGTGGACGACATCGCGATCGTGGCGATCCCGGACGCCGGCGCCATAGATGATCCAGACCTGCGGTTCCTGGTGACCCAGGATCTGATCAACCACGCCCAGATCAACAGGTACCGGATCGCCATCGTCGACGGGCCGCAGGGCGCGTCGATCAACACGATCCGCGCGTTCCGCGGCAACTTCGATTCCAGCTACGCCGCGCTGTATCACCCGTGGATAGAGACCCTCGACCCGAAAGGGCCGCCCGCACCTGGCGTTCCGACGCCCAAGCTCGAACTCCCGCCGTCCGGCTTCGTCGCGGGCATCTACGCGCGCAGCGACATCACCCGCGGCGTCTTCAAGGCGCCAGCCAACGAGGTTGTCTACGGGCTGACGAAGTTCGAGAGCAATATCAACAAAGGCCGCAACGAGGTGCTGAACCCCGAGCACATCAATGCGCTGCGTTTCTTCCGGGATCGGGGAAACCGGGTTTGGGGAGCTCGCACGCTGAGCTCGGACCCGGAATGGCTTTACGTGAACGTGCGGCGACTGTTCATCTACCTCGAGCATTCCATCGACAAGTCGACTCAATGGGTCGTATTCGAGCCCAACAACGAGGCGCTATGGCGCAACGTCACCCAGACCATCAAGGACTTCCTCGAGGTCCAGTGGCGTAACGGCGCGCTGCTCGGCGCTACTCCCGATGAGGCGTATTTCGTCCACTGCGACCGCAGCACGATGTCGCAGAACGACCTCGACAACGGCCGCCTGATCTGCCTGATCGGCGTGGCGCCCGTCAAGCCGGCCGAGTTCGTGATCTTCCGTATCGGGCAGTGGACCGCAGACGCCCGCGGCTGAGGAAAGGAACATCGCCATGGCCACGAAACGGGACAACCCGTACGGCGCGTTCAATTTCAAGGTCGAGTTCGGCGACGTGGCGGGCGGCGGGCCCATAGACGCCGGCTTCTCGGACGTATCGGGCATCGGCCACGAGGTGAACTACTCCGAATACCGGAGCGGCGTCGACAAGACCAACACCGTCCGCAAGATCCCGAACACGTTCAAGACCGACGAGGTCACGCTCAAGCGCGGCCTGGTCGGCACGACGGACATCTTCGCCTGGTTCAAGGCGACCCGCGACGGCCAGTACCAGCCGCGCACGGTCACGATCGTGATGCTCGACGAGGCCCGCAACGAGGTCCTGAGCCTGGTCCTGAAGAACGCGCAGCCGAAGAAGTGGGTGGGACCGACGCTGGCCGCCAAGGGCGGCGGCGAGGTGGCGCTCGAGGAGCTTCACCTCGTCCACGAGGGCATCGAGTACGAGTAGCTGGCAGCCGTCGTGATCAACATCGCCAGCGTCGGCCAGGGCTTCGCCGACGGGACGCTGACCGGGCCGACCCTGGGACCGCCCGGGGTCTATCTCGCCCCGGTGGCCCCGGCGCCGCCCCGGCTGACGATCGAGCCGATGGACGTGGCCGGATTCGCCGGGGTCGCTCCCCGCGGGCCGGCCTGGGAGCTGGTCGATGACCCGACGCTCAGCGAGCAGGGTCCTTTCCGCGCCCGGTCGGTCGCGGTGCCGCTGGACCGGTGGGACGACTATCTCGAGCTGTTCGGCGGGTTCGAGGGTCCCGGGCTGCTGCCGCGGGCGGTGGCCGCCTTCTTCGCCCAGGGCGGACGGCGTGCCTACGTCGTGCGGATCGTCAGCGCCACAGACGGCCAGAAGGCACCGCCCGGCTGCGCGGCCTACCAGCTGGAGATCGGGTCGCCACGGCTGCTGCTGCGGGCGCGCAACGAAGGCACCTGGGGGAACCGGCTGGTCATCGCGATGACGTTCACCCGCAGGACATTTCAGGCCACCGCGATTTCCCCGTACCAGATCATGCTTGGCCCGGGCAGCATGGTGCCAGACGGCACCACCCTGCGGATCAGCACCCCGGGCCAGCCCGCCGTGCTCAGCACCATCGCCGCCATTTCCCGCACCGGCCGCCAGGCCGATCCCGGATTCGACGTCGTCGCCACGCTGGACCGTCAGACGCTGATGAACGCGCACTCGACGTTCGAGGTCGTCGAGGCCGAGCTGGCCGTCGACGATCAGGATCCGGCGCGGCTGCGCCAGGAGCGCCATACCGCTCTCGGCCTGAGCCCGGCCCACCCGAGGTTCCTGGCCGACGTGCTCACTGCCGACTCACGGCTGGTGGAGGCCGTGACCGACGGAACACAGGCGCTGCTGCCCGACGCCGGCCTGCCCAGCATCGACGCCGCGGTACGGGTGGCGGAGGGCGAGGATCGCTGGGGTTCGATAACCCTGGACGACATCTTCTCGCACGGGGACGAGCCGCCAGGGACCGGCGGCACGGACGCCATCCGCGGCGCGCCCGAGGTGGCGACCATGGTCGTGCCGGACCTGTATGCGCCGTTCGCGGCGGCGCCGGAACAGGATCCGGTGGTCCCCGCGGCCGGCCTCCCGGGCTTCCAGGTCTGCGCGCCGCGGCCGCCTGCGCCGGCCGCGGTCGCGCCGTCCGGGCCGCTGACCGGGCTGCGGCTCGACACGGCCGTCCCGGCCGAGTTCGACCGTATCGTGGAGCGGCAGCGGCAGCTCGTGCAGCTGGCCGAGGGCCTGCAGGTGGTCGCGCTCCTCGATGTCCCGCCGGGGTTGCGGCCCGATCAGGTGCCGCACTGGCGATCGCACTTCGACTCGTCCTATGCGGCGGCCTATCACCCGTGGCCCCGCGGCGTCAGCCCGCAGGACTCGCTCGTTCCGGTGCCGCCGTCGGCCGTTGCCGCCGGGCTGATCGCCAGGTGCGAGCTCAGGGAGGGAATCAGCCGTGGCGCCGCCAACGAGGTGGCCGGCGGCATCGTCGACGTCACGGACCTCGTGGACGATCAGCAGCACGCCGAATTGCACCGGCTGGGCGTGGACGTCTTCCGGATGGAAACGGACGGCGTCTATCTCACCGGCGCCAGGACGCTGTCGCTGGACCCTGCGTGGCGGCAGCTCAACGTGCGCAGGCTGTTGCTGCTGATCGAGCGGGCGGTACGGCGGCAGTTGCAGTGGACGGCGTTCGAGCCCAACGACCTGCAACTCAGGGAGGGTCTGCGTCAGCAGCTCGACGTGCTCCTGGCCATCTTGTTCGACGAAGGGTGCTTCGCCGGGGCCACAGCGGAGGATTCCTGGTTCGTCAACGTTGCCTCCGACGCCACGCTGGCGGCCGAAGCCGACAGCGGCCAGCTCGTCGTCGAGGTCGGCGTGGCCCCGTCTGAGCCCATTGAATACATCGTCCTCCGCGTGGCGGTCCAGGCCGAGGGGACCATCAAGACCACGGTCACCACAGGGCCTGGGGTGATCAGCCATGGCTGACCTGTTCGCCCGGGCGTTCCGGTTCCAGGTGACGTTGACGAACTCACCGTCACCGAGCGCACGCGGGACCACGGCCGCGAACGGCACCCTCGGCGACGGTGCCTTCGCCGAATGCTCCGGGCTCGACCTGGAGATGGACGTGGGCGAGTACCTCGAAGGCGGCCGGAACAACGGCGTGCTGCAACGGGCCGGGCGAGCAAAGGTGTCCCGCATCGTGCTCAGGCGCGGCATGCTCCACCCGGCCGGCGGCCGCGTGAACACCGAGCTGTGGCAGTGGCTTCAGGACGTGCTGGACGGGGTCCGGCCGATCCGCCGCTACGACGGCATCGTGACCGTCCTCGACGAGCGCGTTAAACAGCCGGTCGCCACCTGGAAGTTCAGCCGCGGGCTGCCCGCCAAGCTGGTCGGGCCGCAGCTCAACGCTCGCACCGGCGAGGTGGCCATCGAGGAACTGCAGATCGCTCACGAGGGCCTTCGGATGCAGGTGCGGTGATGGAGTTCAAGAAGGCCTTCCTTGAGGAAGTCTCGACGAAGCCGACCGCCACCGCGCCCAAGGCCGAGAGCGCGAAGGTCGAGGTGCAGATCAACCCCGCGACACTCCGCTACCAGATGGCCAGTACCGTCGACTCAGGCAAGGACGCCGGCCGGCAGAAGACGACCTACCAGGGCTCGACGTCGACACTGTCGTTCGACCTCGTGTTCGACACCGCCGACGAGGGGAGCACCGAGAAGCCGGTCGACGTGCGGACCCGCACGCGCCAGCTCGAACGCTTCGTCCTCCCGAACAACAAAAACCCCAAGGCCGCACCGCCCAGGCTCCGCTTCACCTACGGCACCTTCACGGTCATCGGCGTGATGACCGCCCTCAATCAGGACTTCGATCTCTTCAGCGCCAGCGGAGTCCCGCTGCGCGCCAAGTGCGCCGTGACGATCAAGGAGCAGAAGCCTGAGTTCGACGCCAGCCTGGCCGGCCCGGGGGCCAACACCGGAGCGGGTGCCACCCCGCCGGTTTCACCCACGGCAGGCCCGGGTGCGGCGGCCCCGGGCTCGGCAGGCGGCCCGGGCACGACCCCGCCGGCGCCGGCCGACCGCACCGGAACGGCGCTCGCGGGCGAGACAGCGGCTGATTTCGCCCAGCGGATGGGCCTGGACCCCAAAGCCTGGAAGGGACTCCAGGGCATCTCCGACCCGCTGCGGCTTCAGGCCGGCCAGCAGATCGACTTCTCGTCCTCGCTGTCGCCGGGTGCTGGCATCGGCGTGGAGGTCGGCGCGACCGCCGATCTCGGCGGAGCCGCCCCCGGGACCGGGCCCGCTCCGGGCCCCGGCGCCCCCGGTGCCGCAACGGCAACCGGCGCGGTGCCGTCCCAGCTTCCGGTCGACGGCCCGGGACTGACAGCGGCCGGCGGCCTGGCCCGTGCGCTTGACCGCATGACCGCGGCCACAGCCACCAGCGCCGCCAGCCAGACCAGGCAGGCCTTCGCCGCCGGGCCGGGCCAGTCGCCGGCCCCAGCGGCTGGGCCAGTGCCGGCCCCGGTGCCCGGGTCGGTACCGGCACTGGCGGCTGGGCCAGTGCCGGCCCCGGTGCCCGGGCCTTCGCCGGCCGCCGCGGTCAGCACCGCCGACCCTCGG
>Ga0335082_10005348_pt1 | contig 14039 bp, 12 predicted proteins | sample Lox_Sample_41_FD_206718 | JGI IMG/M metagenome (GOLD analysis project Ga0335082, IMG submission 206718) | Soil microbial communities from Loxahatchee National Wildlife Refuge, Florida, United States - Lox_Sample_4.1 | ecosystem: Environmental > Terrestrial > Soil > Wetlands | place: USA...
TGATGGAGCGGCGTCTCGCCGAGATCCCGACCGAGGAATGGAGCGACGTCTCCGTCGACATTACCCCGCGCGAATATGTCTTATGCCGATATCGGCATAACACGTAACATCCCAAGTGCACGTTATGCTGAGTGGGTGTGGTCAAGGTCTTGATTCGGCGCGTCATTGGCTGCCTCCGCTTGGCATGATCTCAGAGCCCTCCGGCTCTCTCTTCAGCTGGAGGACTCCGCGATCACCCCTCCGCCCTCGACCTCTTCCTGGAGGATGCCGACCGAGGTGGGAACTCCCCCCAACCTCAAGAGCGCTCGCCGCACTCGGATTGCGTGCGGCTGCGAGCACCGCCATCAGCTTGTCGGAGGGTGGCCGGAAGCGGCCGGCCTTGATGGCCGGCGGACCGTGCGCGGCCAGCACGGCGAGCTTCTCCGCCGGGTCGGCGCGCAGGTAATGCTCGGTGCTCTGGATGCTGGCGTGACCGAGCCACAACGCGACCTTGCGGACGTCGCCGGTCGCCGCGAGCGTGTGCATGGCGCAGCTGTGGCGTAGCACGTGAGGCGTGACGCGCTTGGCGGCGAGCGAGGGCGCCTTGCGCGTCGCCATCGCGACATGCCCGGCCAGCCGATGTGCGAAGCCGTCCCGCGTCATGGGCTCGCCATCCCGGTTGAGGAACAGCTCGGGCCCCCGGCCGCTCGGACGAACCGCGAGCCAAGCGCGCAGCGCGGCCTGCGTCTCGCGCCAAAGCGGCAGCACGCGTTCGCGCCGCCCCTTGCCGAGAATGCGCACCGTCGCGAGCGAGCGGTCGGGGAAGTCCTCGAGCCGCAGCGATAGAAGCTCCGACACGCGCAAGCCCCCGGCGTAGGCGAGATGCAGCATGGCGCGGTCGCGCAGCCCGCCGACGGTGCGCGGATCGGGCGCGTCCAGTAGCGCCTTCATCTCCTCGCGGCTGAGATAGTCGATCAACCGCGTGTCGGTTCGCTTGATCGGCAGCGCTCGGATGCTCATCGCCTGCTCGAGGCAGGCCGGAAGGCGGTACTCGATGTAGCGGAAGAAGGTCCGGATGGCGGAGAAGCGGGCGTTGCGCGAGCGGCTGCCGTTGCCGCGCTCGCTCTCCAGATGGTCGAGGAAGGCGCGTACGAGCGTCACGTCGAGATCCTCAACCCAAAGGTCGCTCGGCCCGCGCTTCAGCCGGGCAGCCGCGAAGCGCAGGAGCAGGGCGAAGCTGTCGGCATAGGACGCAATCGTGTGCCGGCTTGCGCCGCGCTCCCGTGGCAGGTGGTCCCTGAGGAAGGCTGTCAAGTGAGGAGCGAGAGCAGTCATGCGGCGCCTCCCGCGAACGCCTGCTCGGCCTGGTCGGCGATGCCGTTCAGCAAGATCGGCGTCGCCTCGAGATACCAATAGGTGGCCGCTACGTCGGCGTGGCCCATGTAGGTGCTCAGCGCCAGCATGTGCCGCGTCACGGCCGTGCGGTCGGGCGGACAGGCCGCGAGCGATCTGACGGCGAAAGAGTGTCGGAGATCGTGCAAGCGTGGCCCTCGTGAGCCGGGCGCGCCGCGGAGGCCGAGCGCGCGGGCGAGGCGTACGAAGACGCAATAGACGCGTACCTTGGTCGGTGCGCGGCCATGCTTGACGACGAACAGGTCCTCGCCACTTGCACCGAGGCGATCGCGCGCGGCGAGATAGCGGTCGAGCGCCGCCCGTGTGCTGGTGTGCAGTGGCAGGAGGCGGCTCTTGCCGAACTTGCCCTCGCGCACGATCAGGCCATCATCAGTGAGATCCTGGCACTTCAGCGCCAGCGCCTCGGAGATGCGTAAGCCTGTGACGGCCAGCAGCCCGAACAGATGGTGATAGGTCAGCGGGCTGACGGTGCCCTTCGGAGGGACGTCGAGGGCGGCGGTCATGATCGCCGCGATCTCACTGGGCGACAGCAGGTAGGGCGCAGGGCGGGGCCGCCTGCCCCGCCCGAACGCCCCTGGCGGCGGAACCTCATGGCGGTCGTCCTCGGCCCTCAAGAAGGCGGCGAAGCGCCGGGCCATGTCGTAGCGCACGCGCGCCTGCCCCGGCGACGTCGCCGCGCTCGCCCACGCGCGCACGCGCTCTGTCATGACGAAAGCATCGCCGGCCACCGAGGCAAACCGGGCGTAGCCTATGAGAAGCTTCTCCTGCTCCTTGAAGCGAAGACCGAGACTGCGCTGGAGGGCGACGTAGCGCTCGACGTGGGCCATCAGCATGCTGCGTCTCCCGGCCAGGGCTGAGCGACCTCCAGGAGCATGGCGAGGTCGATCTTGGCGTAGATCGCAGTGCTCTCAGGCGAGCGGTGTCTCAGCACCGTGCCGATCGCGTCCAGGGTCGAACCAGCCCGCAGCAGGCCGGTCGCCAGCGAGTGGCGGAACATGTGCGCGCCGCTTGGCACGTCCGTGAACCCGCCCCGCTTCAGCACACGAGCGACGATGCCCGCGATCTCCGATGCCGAGCGGAACGGCGTGAACGGCGCCTGGGCGCGCAGGAACACGCGCCCCTCGGCGACGACGGGACGGTCTCCCTCGACGTAGGCGAGCAGAGCGTCACCGACATCCTGCGGCAGTGGCAGGGCGACCGAGCGTCGCTGTTTGCCGTGCAGCCGCAGGCGTCCATGGCGCCAATCGATGTCTTCGAGTCGTAGCTGCCAGACGTCGGCAGCGCGCAGCCCAAGGCGAGCAAGCAGCAGGATGATCGCACGATCGCGGACCTCGACCGGCGTCGCACCGTTGCACGAGGCAATGATCGCCTCGATCGTCGGCGGCGCAGCGTAGCGAGGCAGCGTCGCCAGCCGGCGTCGGACGGCGGGCGGAACCGCCTCGACGAGCGCAGTAGGGCACGCGCCGGTGCTCGTCGTAAAGCGCAGGAACGAGCGCAGCACCGTCACCGTCATGCGGACCGCGGACCGTGAACGGCTCGGTTCCTGCTCGATCGCGATCGATCGAACGGTCGCCGCGGCATAGCGCTCCGGGTCAGGCCCGAGCGTCGGCAGCCAGCGCATCGCCTCCTGGACGTATCGCCGGATCGTCGCCTCGGTCGTACCCCGCTCGCGCGTGAGCCAGCCGCGGTAGCCGGCGAGGCAGGCATCCTCCGGCTGGCTGTGCGCCGCTACGACGCAGCACGCGACTACGCCCTGCTTGCGCAGCCAGGCAGTGAACCGCCGCGCACCGCGGCGTCGTTGCGCCAGTCCCGTGCCGGGTACGCGCACGCCGCGCTTCGCCTGGATCGGGCAGTGACAATGATGAAGGGCAAAGCGCTCGATCACGGCCTCGTCGACGTCGGACCAGCGGATGCGCAGCAGGCGCAGCCAGGTCGCGAAGTGCCGTGCTTGCGCGAGATAGCCGAGCCTGACGTTGCGGCCGTGGCCGAGCTCAGCGAGATGCTCGACGAAGCCGTCGAGACGCGATCCAACATCGAGCGGATCGCTCGGCACGACGATCGCGCCTTGATCCTCGAGGAAGCGGACGAAGCGGCGAACCTGGTTGAGATAGGCCGGCTCGCGCACCTGCCGGGCGCTGTAGCGCGGGCAGGTGCAGCGATGGCGCGCAAAACGCTCCACCACATCATCATCGATGGTCTCGATTGGAATGCGTCGGGTGCTCGTCCATCGCAGGAGATGCCGCGCCGCGCTGCCGGCCTGCGCCAAAGCGGCGGCGGATCGCGGGATGCGGTCGGATAGAAATAGGCTGATCAGGGCAGCGTGCGAGGCAAGCGCAGGCGTCTCGCCCAGGCGAGAGTCAGAGGGCTGAGGGGTGGTCATGAGGTCCTTCCGGCAGAGAGGGCGGGAGGACCGGATCATGCCAAGCGGAGGCAGCCAATGACGCGCCGAATCAAGACCTTGACCACACCCACTCAGCATAACGTGCACTTGGGATGTTATGTCTTATGCCGATATCGGCATAAGACATATTCGCGCGGCGTGATGTCGACGGAGACATCGCTCCATTCCTCGGTCGGGATCTCGGCGAGACGCCGCTCCATCAGCGCTTCGCCCGTCGAGACGATCTGCACCACGGCGGCATGGCCCGCGGCGAGGTCGCGCTGGATCGAGGCGATCAAAGTCGGCGTCTTCATCGCGGTGATGAGGTGATTGAAGAAGCGCTGCTTGGCGCTCTCGAACGCCGAGCGCGCGGCGGACTTGGCCTGAGCGTTCAGCGTGCCGGTCTCGCCGGTCATGTTGGCGGCCTTCATCGCCGCATCGAGATTGTTGTGGATGATCTGGAACGCGCCGGCATAGGCATCGTAGATGCGCACCTGCGCAGGCGTGAGCGCGTGCTCGACGAGCTCGTACTCGATGCCCTCATAGGAGAGCGAGCGTGCCGCGTAGAGGCCGAGCGCCTTGAGGTCGCGGGCGAGCACCTCCATGGCGGCGACGCCGCCCGCCTCGATCGCCTGGACGAACTCGGCGCGGGTCGCGAAAGGAAAGTCGGCGCCGCCCCAGAGCCCGAGACGCTGCGCATAGGCGAGGTTGTGGACGGTGGTGGCGCCGGTGGCGGAGACATAGACGACACGGGCGTCCGGCAGCGCGTGCTGCAGGCGCAACCCGGCGCGGCCCTGCTGCGAGGGCGCCTTGTCGCCGCGCTCCGACTTCTCGCCGGCGGCATTCGCCATGGCATGCGATTCGTCGAACACGATGACGCCGTCGAAACCGCGGCCAAGCCAGTCGATGATCTGCTGCACGCGCGATGCCCTTTCCTCGCGCCCCTCGGCCCGCAGCGTGGCGTAGGTCACGAAGAGGATGCCTTCGGCGAGGCGGATCGGCGTTCGCTGCCGGAAGCGGGCAAGCGGCGTGATCAGCAGCCGCTCCTGCTCCAGCGCCGACCAGTCGCGCTGGGCGTCCGCAATCAGCTTGTCGGACTTCGAGATCCAGACGGCGCGGCGCCGGCCCTTGAGCCAGTTGTCGAGGATGATGGCGGCGACCTGCCGGCCCTTGCCGGCGCCGGTGCCGTCGCTGAGGAACCAGCCGCGACGGAAGCGGACGGCCTTCCCCGGGTCCGGGCCTCTGGCCGGCCCGAGGACAAGTCTCGGCATTCCCGGCTTTCGCCGGGACAGGCTCTGGCGCGGCAGAAACGATGTCGAAGGTCTCATCGACGGTCCAGGCGCCGGCGAGATAGGTCGAATGGGCCTCGCCCGCATAGATGACGCTCTCGAGCTGGGCGTCGGAGAGGAGCCCCTTGTCGAGAACGGCCGGAGGTAGATGCGGGCGATAGCGTGGCTTTGGCGAGGCGACCGAGGCCATCGCCGCCGACTGAACCAGGCGCGTCGGATGCGGCGGCGTGCCCGGAATTCGGAGGGACTGGAGGCTATAGGCTTCGTAGAGCGCGTCAGTGATATGGCCCACCTCGGCCGGCTTCCAGTCGCACGTCTCGTAAGCGACCTCCACCGCCTCGGACGGGACCGGCGCCAAGTCCGGCTGCGGATGCGGCGCAGCGGCCCGGATGGACGGAGCACCGCGGTCGATGCGCACAGCGGGCCGGAGCGCGAGCGAGTCAACCGGGCTCGCCACAGGGAGGCGCGGTGGGACGAGACGCTCGACCCAATCGAGCAGGACGGCGGGTTCGTCAGCCATCCCCGGCGATGGCGGGAAACGCGCCGGATCCTCGGCCGGCACGCGGTCGATGACGGTGAGGCGCGTATCGATGGTGGTGCCATGGCGCGCATAGACGCGGCCGTCGATCGCGGCCGAGAACACAATGCGGCCGCGTTCCTGAAGGCGCACGAAGGCCGCATGCCAGCTTGGATTCTCGGGCGAGAGGCTGGCGCCGGTGATGGCGACAAGACGCCCGCCATCGGCAAGGCGCGCCAGCGCCGAGGTGACGTGGCGCAGGGCGGCATCGGCAACGCGGCCCTGGACATGGGCGGCCGCCGAGAAGGGCGGGTTCATCAGCACGACCGTCGGGCAGACCGCGGCATCGAGATGATCGTGGATCTGGGCCGCGTCATGGCGCGTGACGGGTACGGGCAGGAATAGCTCGGCGAGCAGTGCCGCCCGGGCCTCGGCGAGCTCGTTGAGCACGAGCCGCGCGCCGGCGAGCTCCGCGAAGATGGCGAGGAGCCCGGTGCCGGCGGAGGGCTCGAGCACGAGATCGGCCGGCGTGATGGCCGCGGCGGTGGCGGCGACAAAGCTGAGCGGGATCGGAGTCGAGAACTGCTGCAGCGCCTGCGACTCCTCGGACCGGCGCGTCTGCGTCGGGACCAGCGCCGCGAGCTTCGCCAGCATCGCGAGGAAGGCGGCCGGCGAGCCTGCGCGCGACCGCATCGCCGCCCCGAACTTGCGCAGGAAGAGAAGCTGGGCGGCCTCGCCGGCGTCGCAGGCGCCCTTCCAGTCCCAGGCGCCGGCGGCGTCGGAGCCGCCGAACGCCGTTTCCATGGCCGCGCGCAACGCACGCGCGTCAACCGGCTGGCCTCGGCCCAGTGTCTGCGCCAACGTGGCGGCAGCGTGCAGCAGAGAAGATGCGATCTCGGTCCGGGTGATGAAGGGAACAGCGGGAGGGTGGCCGCGGGCTGTGCCGCAGCGAGAGCGAGGAGCTTCATGAGGAGACCTCCGAAAGCGGGGTTAGGCCGCGCCGCTGTCAGGGCGACCCGCGACGCAGACCCGGCGCGCTCTCGTCACCTCCCGGGTCTCACCTCACTCCCGGCCCCCTCTTCCTCTCCGGTCCGGCCGGAGAAAAGGCCTGACCGGGGAGTCCAGGTCTCGCCTGCCTCGAAGGTCGGGCGTCACGAGCTGCAAGATCGGGGATGGGGAACAGTTATCTGATGGTCCACCAGGTATCTGGGCCTCAGGGAAGAGATCAGAAATTCTGCCGCTACTGCCCTCAACAGCGCAGAAATCCGCAGCGGGGCGCGCCCTCTTCCAGATGCTGGGCGTTTTCGCGGAGTTCGAGCGGGCAATCATCGTGGAGCGGGTGCGATCGGGGATTGCGCAGAGCGCCTTCGCCAGGGGATTGATTTGCATCAAGGATGGTCGGGTTGCGCACACGTATGAGTCGCGTCATCCTCCGTCGAAGTTGGCGATCGTGAGCGACAGGCAAGCATCTGATATCGTCAGCCACCAGAATCCACTGATCCTGTCGCCGACGGCGACGGTCATGCAGGCGTGTCAGCGCATGCGCGACCGCCGAGTGGGAGCAGTGCTGGTCACGGAAGGCGACCGCCGACTGGTCGGCATTTTCACCGGCCGCGACGCGGTCGGCCGCGTGCTGGCGGAGGGGAAGAACGCTGCCACGACCACGCTAGCTGACGTCATGACACGAAATCCCGATACGGTGCCGCCGCGCCAGACGGCGATCGAGGCTCTGCGGGCGATGCAGGACGGCGGTTATCGCCATCTACCGGTTGTCGACGCGGGCAAAGTCGTCGGGGTGATTTCGCGCGGCGATTTCAGAGGTCTTGAACAGGATCGTCTCGACGAAGAGACAGGCCTTTGGGAGCGGATCTAGGATTTACGCGCTCGCATAGGAAAGTAGGCAGTGGATGACCAAGAAAATTCTCGTTGCTCTCGACGGCTCAACGCAAGCCGGTGAAGCACTAGATCTCGCAGTAGACGTGGCCAAGGCTTTGAACGCAGAAGTGGCGTTCATCCACGTCATCTCGAACAAGCCGTTGGCGGAAGGCGAGCGGCGGCTCGCTGAAACTGAGTATGCCGCTGAAATCGCACAAGCGCTCAGTGGTCCGGAAGTCGCCGTCGGACCCGGCTCGGCTCAGACGGATCCCGAGGGCCTGTTACGGACCAGCTACAAAGTCGGCCTAGCTATCCGCACGGTGATAGGTCGACGAATCGTGGAGCGCGCTGAACAATACGCGCGACAGAAAGGGGGGAATTCCGTCAAGACGCTGCTGGCGGATGGCGATCCCGCTGTCATGATCGTCGATACCGCCGATAGGGAAAATCCTGACCTCCTGATTATGGGTAGTCGTGGTCTCAGTGAGATCCGGGAGCTGTTTATGGGCAGCGTGTCCCACAAGGTCAGCCATTCGGCGCCGTGTTCAGTGCTTATCGTGAAGCAGTGACCCTTATATGCGCAAAGACCAGTTGCTGACCGCGCGCCGGAGCCGGCAGCCGGGGAGCCAACTGTGGCGATAAAGGACATTCTCGTGCAGGTCGACGGCGGGAAGTCCGCCCCGGCGCGCTATGCGGCCGCCACCGAACTTGCGCGGACCCACGGCGCCCATGTCACCGGACTGTGCCTCGCGATCGAGCCGGCGGTGCCCGCTACGATTCTCGGCATGGTTCCGCCGGAGCTGACCGCCAGTCAACGCGAGGCAGTCCGCGAGCTAGGCGAGACCGCCATCGCCGCGTTCCACCTGGCGCTGGAGAGGACCGGGACCTCCGGCGAGGAACGGCTCGTGCAGGTGCGCAACTTTGACGCTGTCGATGTCTTCATTCAGCACGGCCGGCACAGCGATCTAGTCATCCTGGGGCAGCAAGATCCAAGCGATATTCTGCAGGTGGCCCAGAGCTTTCCGGCTGACGTCCTCCTGGGCTGCGGGCGCCCCGGCATCGTCATTCCTTATATCGGCACGCCGTCGGTCTTCGGCCAGCAGGTGCTGGTGGCATGGGACGGTGGCCGCGAAGCGGCGCGCGCCATCAACGATGCCATGCCGCTGCTGGAGCGCGCCCACTCCGTCACCGTCCTCTCCGTGAATCCAGACCTATCGAGCGACGGTGAGCGCGATCCAGGCGCCGATATTTCGCTCCATCTTGCACGCCACGGCGTCAAGGTGACGGCGGCGCGGACGATCGCGCGGGAGACAACCGTGGGCCACGCAATTGTAGACACGTCCGTCAGCGACGTTATCCTGGCCGACATCGCCGACAATGACTTCGATCTGCTCGTGATGGGTGCGTACGGCCACTCGCGGCTACGCGAGTGGGTCCTCGGCGGTGTTACGCGGGATCTCCTCGCGCACATGACGGTTCCCGTCTTCCTGTCGCATTGAGTGACCGACCCACCCCGTGCCAGACTCGCCCGCGCCCTGCAGCGACGATGGCCCGCTGAGCCCAACGGTGGATCGATTCCGGACGGGCGACCTCAACCTTGCGACTCGAGAGCCGCCAAAGCCGCCTTCGTCATCCACAGGAAGGCGTCCGCTTCGTACCGGTCCCGGACTTGAGGTCGGTCGCCGACGGCCACAGCGGCTTTGCGATCGACGTTGCCGCGGCGTGGGCTGAAGCGCTCTCCTGGCGCAGACCATCCCGCGGTAATCCTCACGATGGAATATCGATGGGCGTCATCGAAAGCGATGTCCTCGGCGACAGCGTTGCTGGGTCCGGGGCAGTTGATACAGGCCATCGCGTCAGTCGCGGCTCATCGGTGTCGACCTCTTTCGGTAGGCGCGCAAGTTCGTGATGCCCTGGACGGCGAATTTCGGTTTCGCGATGACCTCACATGGGGGCGGAGCGGCCGTGGCCGCTCCGCGAGGTTTGAGGTCACTCGGCAACGGTGCTATCGCTGCCGCTTAGTGGCGCTGTTCCGGCGTCAGCGTCCTCAGCGAGAAACGCCGGCAAGTCGGCGGCGGGCTCGGCAACGGCTGTGTCGGCCGCTGGTGTGCGCAGCGGCTCGGGCAACCAGCCGGTGCCGGCCAGGAGTCGTTCGGCCTCCTTCGCCATATCCGGCTTCTTAAGGTGATAGATGAGCAGGGCGGTGGCCTCATCCTTCGCCTCGCGCACCGCCTCGAGGATGCGGGCCTTGGTGACCCCGCCGAGATAATTGTCGACGGTCGGCGTCCAGCCGGCCGCAGCCATGTCGAGGCCGACCGCCTGGGCGACCCGGTCGCCATGGGCGATGGCGTCAGGCCGGCGATGCCACGGCTCCTTCACGACATTGACGGTGAGCGCCGCGCAATGAGCGAACAGCCTGTCGCGGCTGTCGCCATCGAACCCCATCAGTGCATCCCAAAGTCCTGCGGGGTCTTCGGGAAGCTGCTGTGCCCAACCCTGGTGGCACGCCTCGATCGCCTTGGCCGAGGCGGTGTCGTTGAGGCCCGGCGCCTGCACACTGAAGCCGGCGCTCTTGGCGGTGATCTCGAGGCAGGTGTTCGAGGCATAGCGATAGAAGGTGCCGAGGCAGAGTGCGTGGAGCACGGCAACGAAGGCCGTGGCCGGATCATCGGCGAGCGCGTCGCGCAGCGCGAGCGTCCGGTGAGCCGTCAGCTCGGTGACGAGGCGATCCGCCAGGGGCTTGACGCCGTCGTCTTCGTCCGGCGCATCGGCTTCGGGCATCGCGCCATTGCCGCCCACCATGATGACTGTGCGGACAGTCCCGGGGTCGCCGCCATCAGGTGTTGCGCCATCGGTGTCGCCTTCGGTTTCGACCGGCGCCTCATCTTCGGGACGGACATAGCCGCGCTCGACCCGGAGCGAGCCATCGGCATCGATGCTGACGAAGACGCCGGCGCGGGCGATCTCGGCCGGGTCATAAGCGACGGTCCGGTTCTCGAACGCCTCCAGCGCGGTCTCGATCTCGCCGAGGCGCCGGTCGATCTCATCCGGGAGCTCCTCGGCCTCGGCGTATTCCGCTTCGAGCTTCTCGTACTCGGCGGGTAGCACCTCACGCCTTGCCTGCTCCTCCTCTGTGAGGGCGACCGTCTCGCCGGCGAGCCGGCGCAGACCGGCTGTGTGGCCGTAGGAGAACTCGATGGCGACCTCGATCCATTTCCAGCCCTCGGCGCGGATCGGTTCGGCGGCGGCGGTAAGCTTCTCGACAGCCAAACGGTCGAGCAGCGCCGCGTCTTGCAGCCAGCCGCCCTGATCCGGCTCGAAGAGGTCACGGAGAACCGCGCCGCCTGCCGCCTCAAAGGCATCGACGCCGATGAACTGCGCCCGCTTGTCGGAGGCGCGGACGGTGCCCTCGGTGAGCTGGCGGCGAATGTAATAGGCCTCCTTGTTGTAGGAGCGGGCGAGTGCGTCCCACACCTGCTCCTGGCGCGCATGGTCGTTGGTGACCGTGAAGGCCATGAGCTGCTCGAGGGTCATCGCATCTTCGGCATAGAGGTCGAGGAGCTTGGGCGAAACGGCGGCGAGCTTGAGGCGCTGCTTCACCACTGCCGGACTGACGAAGAAGTGGGCCGCGATCTCCTCCTCGCCGAGACCCGCCTCGCGCAGGCGCTGGAAGGCCCGGAACTGGTCGAGCGGGTGCAGCGCCACGCGCTGGATGTTCTCGGCGAGACTGTCTTCCTCGGCGAGTCCGCCCTCGCGCACGACGCAGGGCACGGGCTGGGTTCTCGCCATCCGCTTCTGCTTCACCAGCAGCTCGAGGGCGCGGTACCGGCGTCCGCCGGCGGGCACTTCGTACGTGCCGGTCTCATTACCGTCGGCGCCGCGGACCGGCCGCACACTCAGGCTTTGCAGCAGGGTGCGGCGGGCGATGTCCTCCGCGAGTTCCTCGATCGAGATGCCCGCCTTGACGCGGCGGACGTTGGACTGGGGGAGAACGAGTTGGTTGAAGGGAATGTCCTGGGACCGGCTCAGGACGAGCTTGGGATTTGCCATATCGGGTCTCCGCGACGGGCCGGCCGGAGCCTTTCTCGCGACCTCCAAGCCCGTCGCCAAGATCCCTTCGTCCTTTTGCTCTTCGGACCCCGGTCACTGCGCGACATCATCGGCGGACGCAGGTCGGTGTTCCGCATGGAGTATCCTTGCGAAAGCCCCGACGGGCTCCGCTGGTTTCAGCTGCGGGTAACGCGGCCGCGTGCGGCGCAGACGGCGCGCATCGTCGTTGCCCACGAAGACATAACCGAAGTCAAGCAGGCGCAGGAGGCGCTAGTCTAGCGCGCCTGAGCGCGCGCCTTATCCAGGTGCGCGACGATGAACGGCGCGCCATCGCGCGCGAGCTGCACGACACCACGGCCCAGAGCCTGCTGGCCATCACCCTGAACACGGCCCGGCTGCGCGAGCCGCTTAGCAGCGCCAGCGAGCCGGTTCGGCGGATTCTGGCAGAGACGGTGGAACTGGCCGAACAGTGCCTACAGGAGGTACGGACCTTGTCATACCTTCTCCACCCGCCGCTGCTTGACGAGATGGGATTGGCTTCGGCGCTCCGCTGGTTTGCCAAGGGCTTTTCCGAGCGCAGCGGCATCGCGGTTGATGTGCGCGTCGCGCAGGACACTGGCGCGGCGCTGGGGCGCGAGGTGGCGACGGCGCTCTTTCGGGTTGCGCAGGAGGCGCTGTCGAACGTGCACCGCCATGCCGAGAGTCCCTCGGCCTGCATCAGCCTGCAGACGACCGGAGAGTCCATTCAACTCGAGGTGACGGACCGCGGCCGGGGATTGCGCGACCGGTCGGAGTTGGTCTCGGATCTGGTGGCGACCGGCGTTGGCATCTCCGCCATGCGGATCCGGCTCGAGCAGTTCGGCGGCCGGCTCGAGATCTGGTCCGGTCCATCGGGCACTCGCGTCACCGCGACCGTGCCTAGCGCCCGCAATGAAGCCGCGCCGGCACAGCCGGATCGGCCCGCGCCGGAGCAGCCTGCACCGAAGCGACGGAGGGGGCGCGATGCTCCGCATTCTGCTCGCCGATGACCACAGCATCGTCCGGCGCGGCCTCAAGGAGCTGCTGGAGGAACATGCCGGCTGGAGCGTTTGTGCCGAGGCGGCCACCGGCCGCGAAGCGGTCGAGCTGGCGATTGAGCATCGGCCGCAAATCGCCGTGCTCGATCTGTCGATGCCCGAGCTGAACGGCCTCGAGGCCACGCGGCGGATCCGCCAAGCCGTGCCGGACACCGAGGTGCTCGTGTTCACCATGCATGAAAGCGAAGACCTAGTCCGGGAGGTGCTGGCCGCCGGCGCTCGCGGCTACCTGCTGAAGTCGGATGCGGCCGATCAGCTGGTCCCGGCGGTAGAAAGTCTGGCCAAACACCGGCCGTTCTTCAGCGGACGTGTTTCCGAGGTCGTCCTCGATGGCTTTTTAAAGGCCGGCAATGCTGAGGGCGCTTCGTCGGCGCTGCAAAAGCTGACCTCGCGCGAGCGAGAAATCCTCCAGTTGCTAGCCGAGGGCCAGAGCAACAAACACATCGCCAAGCTGCTTGAACTGAGTGTCAAGACGGTCGAAACGCACCGCGCCGCCGTGATGCGCAAGCTGGAGCTCGGCTCCCTCCCCGACCTCGTCCGCTTTGCTATCCGCAACCGGGTCATTCAGCCATAGTATTCTTGGTGTCTGCGCGATTCACGTTCGGCGCCGATCGTGACCCTGAATGAATCATAGGCTTAGCGATAGTTAGGGTAGGATCACTGTTCGGAGTTTCGGCCATCCGAACAGGTTTGAACGCTGACCGTTCGGCCCCGATCACCATGTCGGGAGTGCCCGCAGCTCGCAGCCCTCGCGTCGTTGGCAACGCAACCATGGATCGAGCCGCATCTCATCCTCTGAGGCAGATCATGGCTCGGCTTCGGTCAGAGGCGCCTGAGGCGACTCACTCGCTTGGGCTTGCTCGCTCGCAGTCAGAACGGCGACGCTGCGGTGTGGCGGATGAAGAGTTTTCGGACGATATTTTCTAACCGGTGTTGCGATCTTCCGTATTTTTTCCGTACGCCACCGAGGCTCCCGCTAAGTTATTGATTTTGTGGCGTCCCCAACGGGAATCGAACCCGTGTCTTCACCGTGAAAGGGTGATGTCCTGGGCCTCTAGACGATGGGGACGAAAGGCCGCGGAACCTCTAGCGCCCGGCGGCGCGAATTGCAATCGGGATCGCGGCTTGGCCCGGCGTTGTCAAGCGGCGCGGATTTTGCCATACGCATCCGTCCGGCCGGGCCGGCCCGGCCTCCGCCGCAGCCGACCGTCCATCACTCGCCCCAGGGGAGAACCATGAGCGTCAAGCGTATCGGCAGCGGCCCGCGCATGAGCCAGGCCGTCGTCCACGGCAATACCGTCTATCTCGCCGGCCAGGTGGCCGAGAAGCCGGTGCCCTCGGTCAAGAAGCAGACCGAGCAGATCCTGAAGTCCATCGACAGGCTCTTGAAGCAGGCCGGCACCGACAAGTCGAAGATCGTCTCCGCCAACGTCTGGCTTTCGGACATCCGCACCTTCGAC
>Ga0335082_10005350_pt1 | contig 14035 bp, 12 predicted proteins | sample Lox_Sample_41_FD_206718 | JGI IMG/M metagenome (GOLD analysis project Ga0335082, IMG submission 206718) | Soil microbial communities from Loxahatchee National Wildlife Refuge, Florida, United States - Lox_Sample_4.1 | ecosystem: Environmental > Terrestrial > Soil > Wetlands | place: USA...
ATCCTCGCTCAGCGTCTGCTGGCGCAGGAGAAGAAGGACATGAAGCAGATCATTATGATCACCGACGGCAAGCCTTCGGCGTTGACCCTGGAGGACGGGCGCATGTACCGCAACGCCTTCGGGCTGGACCCGCTGGTGATCAGCCGCACGCTCGAGGAAGTGAGCCGCTGCAAGCGTCAGGGCATCCTGATCAACACCTTCATGCTGGCCAGCGACTACGGCCTGATCAACTTCGTCCAGAAGGTCACCGAGCTGTGTCGTGGAAAGGCTTATTTCACAACGCCTTACACGCTCGGCCAGTACCTGCTGATGGACTACATGAACCGCAAAACCCGGACCGTTCATTAGCTCAAGAGCATCACCCGGCAGCCGATACGTACCCCATGGGCTTGTTCACCTGGAATGACGCTAACCTGCTCGGCGTGCGCCTGCTCGACATCGAACACCAGACCTTGTTTGTCCTGGCCGACGAACTCAATGAAGCCATCGCGCACGGAGAGAACGCCAGAACGCAGAAGAACCACCTGAATCGCCTGCTCCAGACCCTCGCCACGCACTTCGAGCACGAGGAGGGGCTGATGCGGCACTACCGGTATCCGTACGTTGAGGAACACGCGGAGGAGCACAGCGCTTTCCTTTCCCGGATGATGCAAATGAAGCGAAGGCTGGACGCCGGGGCCATTACCCTGCCCCTCGATTCTCTGCAATCTGTGAAAACCTGGTTCGATCGCCACATTCGCCGCCAGGATCAGCTTGTGGCCCGCCACATCCGCCAGCACGAGATGGTCGGTCTCGGCGCATGAAGAAGTCTTCAGAGACACTAAAAAACGCTTGAACGTCAGCCGATAGAGGGACCATGGGACTCTTCGACTGGAGCGACATGTATTCGCTCGAACACCCGCAGATCGATCGCGAACACCAGGCGCTGTTCTCGCTCGCGGGCCATCTCCATGAAGCGATGCTGCAGGGAAGCGGGAACGACGTAATCGGCGATCTGCTTTCGCGCCTCATCAACTACACGCAGGTGCACTTTTCCCACGAAGAAGCGCTCATGCGCCGGCACCACTACGCGGGCATGGACGCCCACGTCAGCGAACACCGCAAGCTGACCGCCCAGGTACTCGATCTGCAGCAGAAATACGCCGCGGGACGGCTCGCCATTACCATGGAGACCATGCAGTTCCTGCGCACCTGGCTGGAACACCACATTCTGAAGTCGGATCTGTTGGTGGCGCGGCACATCCGCGAACACGAGCACATGCTGGCGCAAGCGTAAGGCCTTTACCTGCCGGCTGCTAGAATAGGGGCGATGGCGAACAGCTCTGCGCCCGCCGCGGTCTCGGTGCCGCGGAACTGGGTACCCGTGGTGGCGCTGGCCTGGCTGGTACCGGGCGGCGGCCACTTTCTCCTCAAGCGCTACGGGCGCGGCGGACTGTTGTTCCTCTCCGTCGCCTCCATGTTCCTGCTGGGACTGATGATGCGCGGCCCGATGTTCCATCCCCAGGGCGGCGACCTGCTCACCGTGATCATCTACTACGGTGGCTTCCTCGGCGACCTTGCCAGCGGCCTGCTCTACTTTCTCAGCGTCTGGCTCGGTTACAATCAGCCGGACATCGCCGGTCACGTGCACGATTACGGCGGCAAGTTCCTGGTCGCGGCCGGCCTGCTGAACGTGCTGGCCATGGTGGACGCGTGGGAGATCGCGACGGGGAAGAAGGACTAATGCCCAGGCTCAGCGTCACCCACTTCGAAGCCGCGCTGCTGTTCGCGATCTTCAGCTCCATCGTGCTCGGTGTGGTCAGCAAGAAGACCGACCGCGAGCGGCTGCGTTACGGGCTGCGCTGTTTCGCCTGGTTTGTCGTGGCCCTTTTCGCCGTCGGCTGGGCCATGTACCTCGGTCACGGCTGATCGTACGGTTCCAGTTTTGCCCCGTCATCCGGCTGCGCCAGCCACACCTGTCTTCCCTTGAAATAGCGGATGAGTTCCCGGTCCCGATCCGCCCCCAGATCGTTCGCCCAGACCACTTTAGCGGCATCGATGTCCGCGCGATTGTAGACCCACTCGTCGTGCAAGACATGGCTCGGCCCGTAGCGCACGAAGACGAGATGCCGGCCCGGCATCGCCTCCAGGCGCCGCTCCGTCGCGATGCGCGCCGTCAGCGGTTGCGGACCGCCGTAGAGATACCGCGGATACAGTTCGCGCAGGCCGGCGAGACAACTGGCCGTGACAAACGCGACCGCGAGAGCCGGCCCCCACTTCCGCCAGCGCGCCAGGCAGAATAGCCCGCGGGCCGCGAGCGCGAAGCACAGGCACGTCGCCGACGAGACGTAGTTCACCAGCACGCTCGGATAAAGTGAGATCCACACAATGCCGAGCCCCAGCAGCAGCCACAGCGTTCGCGCCCGGCCTCGCGAAAACAGGCTCAGCGCCAGCGGAATCGTCAGTCCGTAGCCCACGTAGAAGAACCAGTCCTTCTTCAGATCGATCCCGAGTTCGGTCAATCGGCCGCGGAGCGTGCGGCACTGTCGAAACCGCGTCTGCTGGTACTCGAACACGTTCCTCTGCTGCTGCGTCAGGTGTGCGGGAGCAGGATTCTCGTGCTGCCAGAGAAACGCATGGGGCACGCCGTAACGCCGCTGTGTGAGGCGATAGGGATCGAACAGCGGGTTGCCGGTGACGCGCCAGTTCTGATAGCAGAAGCCGCCAAAATCCAGCGCGCCAACCGCGCCGATCAACAGTGTCGCGTAGAGCAGCCTTCGCTCGCGCCGTTTCCAAAGCGCGGCAAGTACAACCGCCGCCACAAGCAGCCCGAGCGCCAGCGATTCGTACGGACGCGTGAACCACACCAGCGACCACCCCACCGACAGAATCGCCGCGTATCGCAACCGGCGGGTCCGCAACAGCGCCGGCAGCGCACCGAACACCAGCGCCGCGCCCGCCGCCGGCGTCGCCGCGCCGAAGTAGCTGTCCATCCAATACGACGAGACGCCCAGCGTGAGGCTGCACAACAACCCGCCCGTCCAGGCCACGCGCGGAGGCAACCAGCGGTACAACATCCACGTCACCGCACCGCAGCACAGGACCATCGCGAGCCACACGCCCGCCCACGGCGTCCCCGAAATCCACCAGCCAAACGCCCAGAACGCCCCCAGCCCCGGCGGATAGGACGCCGAGTACGTGGGGCTCTGGATGACGTAGATGGTTTCGAAAAACTCCGGCAGCGCGTGCGGCGGATTCGCCAGGCGGCCGCGCAGCAGCGTATCGGCTTCGAGCAGATGCACGAACTCGTCGTGAACGACGGGGGACGGCGGAGGCGCAAGCGGCAGCAACGCGAGCCGGATCAGCGGCCCCAGCAGCGCGAACGTCGCCACCCACACCGCGCGCCGTCTCGCCACACGATGCAGCCATGTGCCGTACGGCCGCAGCAGGACGTAAAGGAGCGGTCCGGCCGCCAGCCCCGCGGCCAGTTCGATCAGCTCCGGCCGGATGGGGAAATGCCGGATCTCCAGAAATCCTCTCGACTACGCCGCAGGCGCCGGTTGGATGTTAGCCAGCACCGCCGCCGCGTCGGCCTCGGTGAACTCCTCGGTCTTCGCCGACTTGTTCATGGAACAGAATTTCGGCCCGCACATGGAACAGAAGGCTGCGTCCTTGAAACCCTCTTCCGGCAGCGTCTCGTCGTGCATGGTACGCGCCGTTTCGGGATCGAGCGACAGCTCGAACTGCTTGTTCCAGTCGAATCGGTAGCGGGCGCGAGAAAGTTCATCGTCGCGATCGCGGGCGCCCGGGCGCTTGCGCGCGATATCGGCCGCGTGCGCCGCGATGCGATAGGCCATGATGCCGGCCTTCACGTCCTCGCGGTTCGGCAGGCCGAGGTGTTCCTTGGGCGTGACGTAGCACAGCATGGACGCGCCGTGCCAGCCGATCATGGCCGCGCCGATGGCGCTGGTGATGTGGTCAAAGCCAGGCGCGAAGTCGGTTACCAGCGGCCCCAGCGTGTAGAACGGCGCCTCGTGGCACATCTCCATTTCCTTCTCCACCTGGATCTGGATCTGGTCCATGGGGATGTGGCCGGGGCCCTCGATCATCACCTGCACGTCGTAATCCCAGGCGACCTTCGTCAGCTCTCCGAGCGTCTTCAGCTCAGCGAACTGCGCTTCGTCGCTGGCGTCGGCGAGCGAGCCGGGCCTCAGCCCGTCGCCCAGCGAGAAGCTCACGTCGTGTTTCTGGAAGATGCGGCAGATGCGGTCGAAGTGCTCGTAGAGCGGGTTCTGCTTGTGGTTGCGCACCATCCACTCGGCGAGGATCGCGCCGCCGCGGCTGACGATACCGGTGACGCGCCGGGTGGTCATGGGGATGTACTGAACCAGCACGCCGGCATGGATGGTCATGTAATCGACGCCCTGTTCGGCCTGCTCTTCGATCACTTCCAGCAGGACGTCGATGGTGAGGTCCTCTACGCGGCGGACGCGTGAGAGAGCCTCGTAGATGGGCACCGTGCCGATGGGCACAGGCGAGTGGGCGATGATCGCCTTGCGGATCTCGGGGATGTCGCCGCCGGTGGAAAGATCCATCACGGTGTCGGAGCCGTACTGTATCGCATAGCGGAGCTTCCCCAGCTCCTCGTCGATGTTCGACGTGGTGGCGGAGTTGCCGATGTTCGCGTTGATCTTGCAGCGCGAGGCGACACCGATGCACATCGGCTCCAGATTTCCGTGGTTGATGTTGGCGGGGATGATGAGGCGCCCGCGGGCGACCTCGTCGCGCACCAGCTCGGGGGTCAGGCCCTCGCGCTGGGCGACGAATTCCATCTCACCGGTGATCTGACCCCGGCGGGCGTAGTGGAGCTGTGTCCGGATAGGGTCGTTCATTCTGGCTGCGATCCAGTTACTGCGCATACCAGTTCATGTTAGCGCGAGAGGCAGAAGCCGCGCGGCGGAGCGGCAATTCCTGACAGAAATTGGCCGTTAATGGGAATTGGGTTCGTTTTGCGAAAAAGGAAGAGACCGGTCTGTTCCGCTCCAGGGTCATCCAGCGCGCACCGCCTAGTGGCAGCGGGCAGGCGGTCTCTTCGGTCGCTCCAGTGGGAATTGGGTTCGTTTTGTGATTGCAAGGGCAGACGGACCGCTCCCACCTCGCAAGCCGCTGGACACCGGTCTCTCTTTCTTTCTCTTCCGTGGGAATTGGGTTCGTTTTGTAATAGAGGGCGGCGGGACTCCGGGGCTGGTTTCCGTTTAGAACCATAGCGATTCAAGGATAACGGCGCGCGGCGGCATGCTGGCGGGAAGGGGTTGAAAAGACTGGCAGCGGGGGGTGTGACCAGGTTGCCGGTGCCGGCGCCGCTAACGGGAAGCGGAGGAGACGTTCACCCGGGCCAGAGCGGGCGGGTGCAGGAAGCTCTGATCGTCGCCGATGATGAGCACGCCGGGGAACGCGCCGTGCCGGATGACAAGCCCCGCCGGTTGGGCGTCCCTGGGCAGACAAAACGGCTCAGTTACCTGAAAGGATTCGCCCGGTGCAAGTTCGCCGGTCATCCTCCGGCCGCCGATCGGGGCACCGCACGGCCGATACCGCCGCCCATCCAGGTCTTCCATCTCGACCTCAGCGTCTCGCGCCCGCTGGTGGACGCGTTTTGCCACGCTGGATACCTCCAAGGCCGCCAGCCACTGGTGGCCGTTGCGCTCCGCCGCGAGCGCGGTGACGCACCAATCGTCGAAACAGCGGCGCTCGCCGGGCGCGAGAAACCGGCGGGGCATGACAAGCGAGACCGCGATCAGTACTATTGCGTACACGGCCAGATACCCGCCCGCCAGGCGGGCTGAACGGCGGACGCTGTCCCATTGGCGGCGCATGGCCCGGACGGCCGTGAGAAGCAGCAGCGCCAGCTCGAACAGAACCGAGGCGAGGAACCAGAGATCGCAGAGGGTCACGGCGAGTACTTTATAATAACAGGTAGTTTGCATGCAAGCGGATTCTCCAAACCCCCGATATACTTGCACCATGGTCCGAATGCGCGCTGTCGCTCTCTTCCTCTTCGTGTGCCTCAGCGGACCGGCCGCCATCGCCCCGGCCGAATTCGCGGCCCGACGGGCCGCGCTGCAGAAGGACCTCGACGGCACCCTCGTCCTGTTTGGCCACACCGACAGCGGCAATGGGCTTGCCGGATTCCAGCAGGAACCGAACTTCTACTACGTCAGCGGCTGGACCGAGCCGGGCGCCATCCTCCTTCTGACCCATTCCACCGCGGCGCTTTTCCTGCCGGCGCACGATGAGAAAACGGAGCGCTACACGGGTCGTCACCTTGCCGCCGACGATCCCGACGCTCGCGCCCGTACCGGATTCGAAACCTCGCTTCCGCTCAGCCGCTTCGAATCGGAGTTCGCGAAGGCGCTGGAGACCGGCCAGGCTGTCTACGCGCTGCACAACGACGCCCGCCTCAAGGCGCTCGCGCCGATGCGAAATATCCAGGACGCCGCTACGCTGATCACGGCATTGCGCGCGAAGAAATCGGCGAGTGAGATCGAGGCCATCCAGCACGCCACGGACGTCAGTCTCGAAATGCACCGCGCCGCGTGGAAGCGCATCGCGCCGGGCCTGTACGAATACCAGCTTGCCGCGGTGATGTCGCAGACGATGCTCGACCGGGGCTGCGAGCGCTGGGCCTATGCGCCCATCGTCGGCTCCGGGCCCAACGGCGCAACGCTGCACTACGACGCCAACCGCAGTGCGATGGCAGCCGGCGATCTGGTGGTGATGGATGTGGCCGCCGAGTGCGCCTCCTACGCGAGCGACATTACGCGCACGATCCCGGTGAACGGCCACTTCACACCCCGCCAGCGCGAACTCTACGAGATCGTGCTGGGCGCTCAGAAGGCCGCCATCGCCGCGGTGAAGCCCGGCGTCTCCTTCTGGACGGGTGACGAGAGCCCGGACGCGGCCGCGCACAAATACCTCGACACGCATGGCAAGGATCTGCACGGCCAGCCCCTGGGCAAGTATCTGACCCACCACATTGGCCATCACGTCGGACTGGAGGTGCACGATCCTCCGAACCCGCCCGACAAGCTGGAAGAAGGCATGGCGATCACCATCGAGCCGGGCCTCTACATCCCTGAAGAGCGCCTCGGCATCCGCATTGAAGATGTCGTGCTGGTGACCGCCACGGGCGCGCGCGTGCTCAGCTCGGCCCTGCCGAAGGAGCCCGATGAACTGGAAAAGGCTCTGGCAAGGTAGAAAACTCGGCTGGTACGCGGCAGTCACGGGCGCCGCGTTCCTGGTGGCCATGGTGGCCGGTTGGAGTCTGCTGGGCACACGCATCGACGATTACGCTTACGATCTGCTGCTCGCCTCGAATCCGCCTCCTGCGCGCACATCGGCCTGCGCGATCCTGGCCATCGACGAAACCACGCTGAATCGCTGGGGCGGCCCGCGCGCTTACCGCACGATACTGGCGGAGGGACTGCGAGCGATCGCGCAGGCCCGGCCGTCGGTAGTGGCCATCGACATGGTGCTGCCCGACGCCGGCGAGCCGGTGGAGGACGGTGTCCTGGCCGACGCGCTGGCCATCACGCACAATCTGGTGCTGCCGGCGGAGTTTGTGGACAGCGGCCGCAACAAAGGATGGGAGAATCCGCTGGCGCGGTTTGCGCGCTTCGCCACGGCCATTGGCAACGTGCGCGCGGATGAGGAATCGCACGACGGTGTCACTCGCTCCATCGCGCTCGAAAAGACCTACGCGCACCAGCGGCACTGGGCGCTCGCGCTGGAGGCGTTTCGCCTGTCCCACGGCGTGAGGTTCATCCTGGAGTCGCCTCGCGAGATTCGGGTGGGGGCGGAGACCATTCCGTTTGCGCGCGTGGGCGATCACCGGTCGCTGCGCATCCGTTACAGTACGAATCCGCTGCCCAAGATTTCGCTCGACGCGGTTCTGCGCGATCCGGCCGTGGCTTCGCAAATGAGCGGCCGCGTGGTTTTCCTTGGCGTCACCGCCACCAACGACCGCGTGGTGACGCCCTACGGCCAGCGCATTTCGGGTCTCGAAGCCCACGCGCAGTTGTTCGAGACGCTGGAGAGCGGGCAGTTCCTGCGCGACGCCAGCGGTGCGGAGATTCTCGGCTGGTGCCTGCTGATTGCGATTTGCGCCGCCGCGATCTTCATTTACGCCTCAGGCTGGAGGGCCTATACGCTCGGCGGCGTTCTCCTCATCGCCGCGCATGCCCTGCCGGTGATCGCCTTTCATGACAATGTGGTGTTTCCGTACTCTGCGCCCTTCGCCGTGGCCTGGCTCTGCGTTTCCGCCGCGGCCAGCTACCAGCACTTCTTCGTTCGCCGCCAGCTCCAGAAGTCCGAACGCGACCGCCAACGGTACCAGGAGGCTATCCGCTTCGTCACGCATGAGATGAAGACGCCGCTCACCGCCATCCAGGGCTCCAGTGAGCTGATGGGCCGCTACAACCTCACCGAGGACAAGCGGAAGCAGATGGTGTCGATGATCAACACCGAGTCGAAGCGCCTGGCGAAGATGATCCAGACCTTCCTGGACGTGGAACGGCTCTCGGAAAACGAAATGGAAATGAAACGCGAGGTCTTCCCGGTGGCCCCGCTGATCGAAAACTGCCTGCAGCGCATCGCGCCGATTGCCGAGCGCAAAAGCATTATTGTGAAACCGGACGAAATCTCTGACGCGTCTCTCATCGGGGATCGCGAATTGATGGAATACGCTGTCTACAACCTGCTCACCAACGCGGTGAAGTACTCGGGCGCCGGCACCGAGGTGGTGGTTTCGGCCGTTACGCGCGGCGACCGCCTGCACATTTCCGTGCGCGATCAGGGCATGGGGATGGACGAAAAAGAACTCCGCAGCATCTTCCGCAAGTTCTACCGCACGCACCGGGCTGAGGCTTCGGGCGAGCAGGGAACCGGCATCGGTCTGTCCATTGTGGACCAGATCGTCACGCACCACGGCGGCCGCATGCAAGTGACCAGTGAGGTGGGCAAAGGATCGTGCTTCACGATCATTGCCCCGTACGCGCCCGGGTCCGATATCGCGCGCCAGCCCACCGCCGCCGGTAGAATAGTTAAGTAGCCGTGCAACGACTTCTGGTGGTCGAAGACGACCCTTCCGTCCGGAATACGATCGTCACGTTCCTCGAACTCGAGGGATATAACGTGGACGCTGTGTCTTCCACGCGCGAGGCGCTGGAACGGCTCACGGCGTCGCCGTATCCCATCGTGATTTCGGATATATATCTGGACGAACGAACGGGAATTGACGTCCTCCACACGGCCCGCAGCACGAATCCGAATTGCGCGGTCATCCTGATGAGTGCGCGCGGCACCATCGAGACGGTCATGGCGGCCACCCGCGGCGGCGCGTTCGACTACATCGCAAAGCCCTTCGAGCTCGACCATATGCTGGATACGGTCAAGCGCGCCGAGGCCTCCGTGGCGGCGGATGACGGCGATGCAGATACCGACGTGGACGACCTGCCGGTCAGCGAGTTGATCGGTTCCTCGGCGGGGATGATCGAGATCTACAAGACGGTATCGCGTGTCGCCCCCACCGACGCCACAGTGCTGATTGAGGGTGAAACCGGGACCGGCAAAGAGCTGATCGCGCACATGGTGCACAACAACAGCGCGCGCGCCAGCCAGGCGTTCGTACCCGTGGATTGCGCCTCTATCGCTCCCGGCCTGCTGGAAAGCGAGCTGTTCGGCGCCATCCGCGGCGCTTACACCGGCGCCGACCGCGACCGCATGGGCGTGTTTGAGGCTGCCAACAACGGCACCGTCTTCCTCGATGAAATCGGCGATATCGAGCTGAACTTCCAGTTGAAGCTGCTGCGCTTCCTGCAGGAGAAGGAAATTCGCCCGCTAGGTTCGGCGCGCGGCCGCAAGGTGGATGTCCGTGTAGTGGCCGCCACCAACCGCGACCTCCAGCACATGGTGGACGAAGGGCGTTTCCGCGAGGATCTCTGGTTCCGTCTGAATGTGGTCCGCATGCTGGTGCCGCCGTTGCGTGAGCGAAGCGGCGACGTCGCGCTGCTGGCGCATTACTTCCTACGGCTGTACAACGAGCGCTACAACCAGTCGGCGAAACTCACCCAGTCCGGGTTGAAGGCGATGGAGGACTACTCCTGGCCAGGTAACGTACGGCAGCTCCAGCATATGATGGAGCGCCTCAGCATCCTCGCTCCCCAGAGCCGAATCGACGATGAGGCCGTCCGTGAAGCCATCGACCTCACCGATTCCCGCGACATCTCCAGCGAAACCCTGGCCGATACGGAGGCCGAACAGATCCGCAAGGTTCTGGCCGCAACCAGCGGCAACAAGAGCCGTGCCGCCCGCATCCTCGGCATCGAGCGCAAAACGCTCTACCGTAAGCTCGAGCGGATGGGGGAAAGCTGAGGTAGCGCCGGCCGCCAAAAAAGTGGCGCGGCCGAGAAAAGGTGACCGCGCCAACCAGAGGAGGAGAAGGTTTATGTCTCTGACATCTCCACTCCCACTCAAAAAGACGCAGCCTGAGAGACAGCGGTTCCTGCTTGCACACGGAGCACCAAACCACCTGACAGGCGTGTCACTGAGATACGCCAGCTATCATTCATTAAATCAATCATTTACAGATATAAGTCGCACCCCCTTGCTTCACTTTCCCCCACCCTGCGTGCGATACTGGGTCAGGAAAGATCTTCGACATCATGACGCAGTTGGGCGAGGCAATAGCCCGGTATCACAAGATTCTCGAAGCCAGGCCCTGGAGTGACTTGTCCTGGGCGCGCGCTCTCCACGAGCGCATGCGCGAGCAGAATCTGTACGTTGGCCTCCGCCCCATCTCCCCGGTCCTGCGTCCGCATTTCATCACCCGCCGCCAGTACAACACCATGTCAAAGGCGGCCGAGAGCCTGGTGAGCGCGATCGATCGCCTCGAGCAGGTGGCTCTCTCGAATCCGGCGCTGATGTCGCGGATCGAGTTGCTGCCCGGCGAGCGAATGCTTGCACAGGTGGACCCCGGCTATTCGTATCTTTCTGTTACATCGCTGCTCGACACGCACCTGAACAACGGCACGCTGCGCTTCGTACAGTACACTTCGGACGCTCCTACGGGCGTCGTTTACAGCGAGGCGCTGTCGAACATCTTCTACGACGCACCGCCGGTGAGGGAATTCCGGAAGAAGTACGGTCTGGTGAAGCTCGTCGGTACCAAGCCGCTGGTCTCCGCGGTCATGAAGGCCTGGAAGGAGTGGGGCGGCAAGGGCCGCAAGCCCAACGTGGCCATACTCGAATTCCGCCAGCCGTTCCTCACTACCGAATCGAACGAGAGCCTGCTCATCGCCGAGTGCTTCCGACGCGAGGGTTATGACGCCGAAGTGATCACGCCTGATCAGCTTGAATACCGGAACGGTACGCTACAGCGCGGCGAGTTCACCATCGACCTCATCTATCGGCGCATTCGCGTCCACGAGTTCCTGGTTCACTTCGATCTTTCACACCCTCTGCTGCGCGCCTATCGGGATCGCAAGGTGTGCGTAGTGAACAACTTCCGCTCGGAGATGTCGCGCAAGAAGGCGCTCTTCGGCCTGCTCACCGACGAAACGGTCACGTCTTCCTTCCCTTCGGAGGAGCGGCGCGCACTCCGAGAGTTCGTTCCCTGGACACGCGTAGTAGCGGCGACGAAGACCACCTGGCAGGACAAGAACGTCGACCTTCCCGAGTTCATTCTGAAGAACCGGGAGCGGCTTGTGCTTCACCCCAACGACGATTCCGGCGATCGCGGCCCGGTACACGGCGCTGAAGTGGATGCCGCGGCATGGGAGAAGGCGCTGAAGCTCGCCATGCGCAGTCCGTGGGTGGTACAGGAGGTCACGGAACCGGTGCGCGCCGTCTTCCCAGTGCTCCATCACGGTGAAGCCCACATGCGCGAGATGCGCGTGGACGTGCACCCGCACTCGTTCCTCGGCAAGGTGCAGGGCTGCTCAAGCTGGCTGACCGAGGCAACGGGCGGTTTCTCCACGCTCGCCGGCCTCGCACCGACCTACATCCTCGAAGTGAAATAACCCCGCCCGCTACAGTGCTGAATGAGCGGCAGGGCTTCTCCAGCGCCGTTCCAACTTTTCCCAGCTAACCGACCGGTGCCAGTCGGCAAGCCGCTGCCGCAGGACAGATGTGTAGTGCATGGCGAATCAAGTTGGAACGGCACTAGCCGACTTCGACCGCGCGCTCCACCGCGACACGCGCGCGCAGATTCGCCACGCCGGCGGTGTAGCGGTCGTCGGTCACGGTGACGGCCACCGCGTCGTCGATCCAGTCGTGCGCGGTTCCATCCGGGTCGTGCGACGCTGCCGTGATCGCGTACTCCATCGGGCAGACCTGGCACGGGAAGGTGAAGGTCACCGCGACGGTGTCGCCTGCCTCGCATCGGCCAATTCGAATGTGCTCGGCCTCGGTATTGGTGCCGTAGACCTCAAAACCGATGCGAGTGCGAATCATGATCCCGATCACGGGATCGGTCACCGCCTCGCGGTACCGCACCGTTACCCGGATGCCGACTTCCTCCCCGCTGCGCCACACCACCGTGGGCGATCCATTCGCACCCAGCGTGCCGATGTTCAGCACCTCCGCGCGCCCGTCGCCGCGCCGCACCGTCGTGGACATGCGCTCACTCAGCGTCTCGCCCCACTCGCGGAATTTCTCGGCGATGCTGTGATTGTAGGCTTCCAGCACCTCGCGCGGATCTCCGCCCGCCGCCAGCCGCCCTTCCTGCACCCACCAGATTTCGTCGCACAGCATGGTCAGCAGGGATTGCTCATGCGAAGCCAGCAGAATGGTGGACCCGGCGCGGCGCAGCCGCTCCACCGCCACCATGCCGCGGGCCCGCACGATGGCGTCATGCAGCGCGAAGGCGTGTTCGATGGCGATCACGTCCGCGGGTGAGAGCACCAGCCGGTCCTGCGGCCCAATATAGCGGCGTGTCCCCTGAGCGAGAACTTCGCCGACCTCGCACTCCTGCACTCCAGCCGCGAGTTTCAGCAACGCTCCCTTACCGGAACCCCGCTCGCCGATGACCCCAATTACGCAGGCATCCGGCGCGGAGGCGGAAAAGCCATCCAGCGGCGGACAATGCACATTCCGAAACTCGACAGCCATAGTCGATAGAATACCCTCTGTTGAACCCTTACGCCATGCTCCGCGCTACCACCCTCGCCGCGTTCCTTCTGCTGGGCGTCACACCTCAGCGTCCGATCCGCAGTCTGCTGGCTGCCCGCACCGGCGTCGTTCAACTGCCTTCCGGCGTCATTCAAATCGACTCGGAAATCGCGCTGCCCGAGGGCGCACACGATCTCGTCGTCGCCGGAAATTCCACAACACTGCGCGCCAGCGACTCTTTTCATGGCCGCGCCATTCTGAGTTGCCGCCGCTGCCGCCACATCACGGTTCGCAATCTGTCTATCGACGGAAATCGCGCTCACCTTGAGAAACCCCAGGCCATCCCTCCGACCGGCGAGACATTCGCCAAGTCCTTTGCCAACAACGGCCTGCTGATTGAAGAGAGCGACGGCGTCACCGTGGAAAATGTCACCTTACGCAATATTGCGGCGTTTGCCGTACTGGCCAGCCAGGTACATCGCATCAGCATCCGCCACGTCGACGTCTCCGACAGCGGCGAGCACAATCCGAAGGGGCGCAACAATACAACCGGAGGAATTCTCGTCGAGGAAGCCAGCACCGATTTCGAAATCGCCGACTGTACGCTGCGCTCGATTCGCGGAAACGGGATCTGGACTCATTCGCGCTACGTGCGCAACTCCAACGGCATCATTGCACGAAACACCATCACCGAGATCGGGCGCGACGCTATTCAGGTGGGCCATTCCGTCAACGTGCAGGTGCGCAACAACCACGGCATGCGGATCGGTTTCCCCGATTCGGAGATCGACGTGGAGGTGCTGGCCACGCCGGTTGGCGTGGATACGGCGGGCAACGTCGATCACAGCGTTTACGAGAACAACCGCTTCGAGGAGATCAACGGCAAGTGCTT